>Ga0181558_10003267_pt1 | contig 15000 bp, 8 predicted proteins | sample 011ome_22_FD_133754 | JGI IMG/M metagenome (GOLD analysis project Ga0181558, IMG submission 133754) | Coastal salt marsh microbial communities from the Groves Creek Marsh, Skidaway Island, Georgia - 011507BT metaG (megahit assembly) | ecosystem: Environmental > Aquatic > Marine > Intertidal zone...
AAGATTCCCTGTCCGGACGGAGTTTGCTCTTTGGATGGGTTTGACCTGAACCCACTGAAACGAGATGACGTTCCCTCTGAGCACTTCTGATTCCTCCCGCCGATCATCCGACGATTTTCCGAAACTGATGGCTGATCATCAGCCACGTCTATCCGCTTACATTCGCTCGCTGGTGCTCGATGAACACTCAACGAAAGACATTCTTCAGGAAACCAATGTGACTCTTCTCAAAAAGGCGCGCGACTTCGAAGCCGGAACAAGCTTCACGGCCTGGGCCTTCCGGGTCGCCTATTTTGAAGTGCTCACATTCCGACGCAAGAAGGGTCGCGAAAAGCTTCACTTCAACGACGAACTTGTCGAATCCATCGCCGAAACCGTCGAACGCGTTTCCCCGGACTACGAAAACAGGCTTGAGGCGCTAGGCCAATGCATCCGCGAACTTCCGAATCGGCAGCGCGAGGTCATCGAGCGCCGCTATCTGCGATCGGAGTCCGTTCAGGACATCGCTTCTGATCTTGGCTTCAAACCCAACGCCGCTTCCCAGCTTCTCCACCGTGCCCGGACTAACTTACTCAAGTGCGTCACTAAACAGACAGCCACGAAACCTACCTCTCCCACCTCTTTTGACACATGAACTCTTCACCCGACAAATCGGAAGAACTTTCCCGACTGGCGAGCGCCATGCTCGATGGGCAAATCGCTGATGCGGATCTGGCGCGACTCGCTGAATTGCTCCGCGACGATCCTGAGGCTCATACCGAATTCGTGAGATTATCAGAACTCCACGCCATGTTGGACTCGGAACCCGCGATTCAGAGATCGCTTCTCGAGGATCAACTGCCGGAAAATGTGGTTTCACTCTCGGGAAGCAATCCCGTCCCCCCGTCTCAGTCTTCGAAGGAGCATATCCCCCACCCTCGTCGAGGGTGGAAAATCGCTCTTGGCCTCGCCGCTGTGCTGGCTCTTGGATTCTTTCTTTCACAGCAGAAAGGCCGCTTCTCAGATGCTTCCCCATCGTTGGCCCAGGTTGAACCTGTGTTGAAATCGCTCGATGGCCCGCCCCTTGATAGCGATACCCTTCCAGCGGAAACCTATCTTCCAGACGAAGAAAAGCCGGAGTCCCAATACGAACGTGCCATTCTTGCCTCGCTCGGCTCGGGTTCCCAGCAACGCCCGCCCACTAATTTTACGGCAGAACCCTCGGCCGACCGGGAAAAAATTTCTTACAATCGCGACATTCGCCCAATTCTCTCGGACAACTGCTTTTCCTGCCACGGTCCCGATGAGCACGGACGAAAAGCAAACTTGCGACTCGACACCCGCGACGGAGCCGCAGAAGGAGAGACTGCTGCCGTTGTCGCCGGGTCACCGGACGAAAGCGAACTCATTGCTCGCATCCTGACGACCGATGTCGACGACATCATGCCTCCACCCGATTCGCACAAGAAGCTGAATCCTGCGCAAATTGATCTACTGACGCGATGGGTCACAGAAGGAGCGGAATACGAGGATCACTGGGCGTTTCTCCCCATTGCCAATTCGGCTCCCGAGGACCTCGAAGTATCGGAGATCGACTATTTCGTCGACCGCAAACTGGATCGCCACCGACTCTCTCGTTCACCCGAGGCAGACCGCCGCACACTGCTTCGCCGCATTACACTGGACCTGACCGGGCTGCCTCCAACGCCGGAGGAAATTGAGGCATTTCTCGCCGACACCTCTGATGAGGCCTACGGGAAAAAGATCGATGAGCTGCTTTCCCGGCCCTCTTTTGGAGAACACCGCGCTCGCTACTGGCTCGACGCGGCCCGATTTGGAGACACCCACGGCCTCCACCTCGACAACTATCGCGAGATGTGGCCCTACCGGGATTGGGTCATCAATGCGTTCAACGAGAACATGCCTTTCGATCAGTTCACGATTGAGCAAATCGCGGGCGACCTGCTTCCCGACGCCACCCAATCTCAACAGGTTGCGACCGGATTCAATCGCTGCAACGTGACGACCTCTGAGGGTGGCGCGATTGAAGAAGAATTCCTGGTTCGCTACGCCGTCGACCGGGTCGCGACGACAGGGACCGTCTGGATGGGACTAACGGCCGGGTGCGCGCAGTGTCACGATCACAAATTCGATCCGATGACGATGAGGGATTTCTACAGCCTTCTCGCATTTTTCAACAATACCACTCAGCCGGGAATGGACGGCAATGCGAAGGATTCTCCTCCTGTGGTCAAGGTATGGAATTCTCCCGAACAGAAAAAGAAAGCCGATGATCTGCGAGCGAGAATTGCCGGGGTGAAGAAGTCAGTCGCTGAGTCACTGAAGATTTTTGTCCCCGGTGAAATGACTTTCGAAGAGGTCGCTCCCGATATTTTTGACCATGGCCGACAGGACAAAGCTTCCGATCGTGGGGCGTCAGGAAACTTCGGAAAAGGAGATGCTTTCTCCGTTGCCTTCCGCTACTCACTGCCGGCGGAGGACGGCCGGCTCGTCCTTGCCGGCCGCACCGATCCCGACAACAGCGATCGTGGATGGAGAGTGGTCTGGGAAGATCACGGAATGGTTGTGGAACTTATCGAGGCCTTTCCAGGCCAAATGTTGAAACGAGGCATGACTCGCCGGTTTCGTCCCGGTTCAAGCGGTCACTTCGCATTCAGTTATGACGGATCGGGAACATCTGACGGCATTCAGCTTTATCAGAACGGTGCGCCGGTTAGCAGCCGATTTGTCAACGAGTGGCATGATACTCTCGAGATCGATTTCGCTACGGAGAACGCCCGGCTCCTCGTCGGTGGCCCTGACTCTACGAAGAAACTGAATTCTACAATCATGGAATTTGTCCTTCACGATCGACGCCTCAGCGACGCCGAGATGAAAGCCTACGGCGAGTTGTATGTGACCCGGGCTGCGATGAATAAGCCCTTGGAAAAACGGAACGACAAAGAAAAGACGCAGTGGAAGAATTTCGCCGCCGTTTTTTGCGAGGGTCCTTATCGCGAAGGCATCCTCGAGTTGGCTGCGCTCGAGTCCGAGTTGTCGAAAGTCGAGTCCCATGTCCCAACGACATTGGTGATGGCAGAGAAGCCTGGCGAACCAGCAAAAGCGAACATGCTTGAGCGCGGAGAATACGACAAACCCGGTGAGGAAGTGACGCCAGCTTTCCCCGGGTTTCTTCCCGGCCTCGGCGATAGCCCACCGCAAAACCGCCTTGATCTGGCGAAGTGGCTCGTGAATCCCGAGCATCCTCTTACCGCCCGCGTCACCGTGAATCGCATCTGGCAGGAGCTCTTCGGCGTCGGCCTCGTCAAGACCGCCGAAGATTTCGGAACGCAGGGAGAAAACCCGAGCCACCCACAGCTGCTCGATTGGCTGGCCCGTGGATTCATCGAATCCGGTTGGGACGTGAAGCAACTCTACCGAACCATACTTCTCTCTGAAACCTATCGGCAGGACTCCACCATCTCGCAGGAGATGGCAAAGCATGATCCTGAAAATCGACTCCTTGCCCGAGGCCCTCGCTTTCGCCTCGACGCCGAGGTCATCCGTGATCAGGCACTCTACGTCAGTGGACTTCTCGACGAATCAGTCGGGGGCCCCAGTGTAAAGCCATACCAGCCCGGCGGAATCTGGGAAGCTGTTGGATACACCAATTCAAACACGCAGACATTCTATCAGGACTTTGGACCTTCCGCAGAGCACCGCCGCTCACTGTATGCGTTCTGGAAGCGAACGGCGCACCCGCCCAACCTCGCGATCTTCGATGCCCCGAACCGGGAAAGCTGCATCATGCGTCGCGAACGCACGAATACCCCTCTCCAGGCGCTCGTGCTGATGAATGACCCGCAGTTTGTGCGGACATCCCGCTGGCTTGCTCTGCGCATCATTGGCGAAACGGAAGACCGCGATGAGCGACTCGACGCCATGGCGGAACTCGTGCGAGGGCGTCCTCTCGATGAAGACGAGCGACGCATCATTGTCAATTCCCTCGACCAGTTTCAGAACATCTATGGCAGTGACCAGACAGCTGCGGCCACTCTGCTCGTTGACGAGGTGAACTCCGAATTTTCCATCCCACTCACCGACCCACAGCGCGCACCTGAACTGGCCGCCTGGACCATGGTGGCGAACCAGATGCTGAACCTCGACGAAGCGATTAACAAGAATTAGGAAAGCGAAGCGAACTATGAATCCAATCGACGATTACATTACGCTGGAAACCCGGCGCCAGTTTTTCCAAAAGTCAGCAGCAGGACTGGGAGGTGCCGCATTGGCTTCCCTCCTCGGGACAGAAAAGGGAATCGCTGCCAATGCTTCTTTTGGCAAGATGCCTTATCACCACGCGCCCAAGGCAAAGCGCGCGATCTATCTTTTCATGTCCGGGGCCCCTTCCCAGATCGATCTCTGGGATCGCAAGCCAGAGATGGAAAAGTGGTTCGACAAAGACCTCCCGGAAGAAGTCCGCGACGGTCAGCGTCTCACGACAATGACATCGAAGCAGGCTCGCTTTCCCATCGCACCATCAATTTACGAGTTTCAGAAACACGGGCAGTCAGGAACGGAAGTCAGCGAACTTCTCCCTCACACTGCCAAAATGGTCGACGACATCGCCGTGATCCGTTCAATGTGGACCGAGGCGATCAATCACGACCCTGCGATCACTTACATTCAGACCGGCAACCAGATTCCCGGCAATCCGAGTCTCGGCGCGTGGCTCAGCTACGGACTGGGAAGTGAAAACGAAAACCTTCCTTCGTTTGTTGTCCTCAACTCTACCTGGTCAGCGAAACGAGATGCGCAAGCCCTTTACCAACGCCTCTGGGGTTCCGGCTTTCTGCCATCCAAGCACCAGGGAGTTGCGCTCCGCTCGCAAGGTGATCCCGTCCTTTACCTATCCGATCCCAAGGGCGTCAACCGAGACGTTCGGCGCACCATGCTCGATGGGCTCCAGCAGCTCAATCAGAAGCACTACAGCGAGGTAGGCGATCCAGAAACGCATGCTCGGATCGCGCAATACGAGATGGCTTTCCGGATGCAATCCTCTGTCCCAGACCTGACCAATCTCTCCGACGAGCCGAAGCATATTCTCGATATGTATGGCCCCGACGTTACTCGTCCTGGCACTTTCGCCTACAACTGTCTCCTTGCCCGCCGCATGGCGGAGCGCGGCGTGCGCTTTTCACAGATTTTCCATCGTGGGTGGGACCAGCATGGAAACTTACCTGGGGATTTACCTCTGCAATGTGGAGACGTCGACCAACCAAGTTGGGCTCTTGTCCAAGATCTGAAAATGCGAGGGATGCTGGATGACACCCTTGTCGTCTGGGGCGGCGAGTTTGGCAGAACGGTCTACTGCCAGGGGCGGCTCTCCAAAGAAAACTACGGGCGCGATCACCACCCACGCTGCTTCAGTGTCTGGATGGCTGGAGCCGGAGTCAAAGGCGGAACTGTTTACGGAACGACCGACGATTTCAGCTACAACATTGTCGAAAATCCCGTTCACATCCGTGATCTCAACGCAACAATTCTGCACCTGCTAGGAATCAATCACGAGCGTCTCTCCGTTAAACACCAGGGACTTGATGTGAGACTGACCGGTGTAGAAAAAGCACATATCGTTGACGGGATCTTGAGCTAGTTAACCGGAGCATTCAACAGCTCCTCAATATCGCCTTCGACAAGCATCAATTTCGCAGCAAGGATTTCCATTACTGCCAACTTCCTTGGTTCAGCATCTCTGGAAGCAAAGACGATGCTCGATACACCCAGTCGCCCGGCACTCCACGCGACTGCCTCTAAAGCACTGGATCGGATTCCGAGTCTCCACCTTCAGTTTAATGGAACAACAGAGCTGCTGTTTCAAAGCTCCACACTCGTATCGTGGAGCATTCAAGGAAGGGGGTGAAATCAATTCCCGAGCCTCCCTGATTCCTGCGAGATTCAGCCGCATGTATCAATTCTAGTTTGATGGCGTGATCACATCCAACTCCCCTGCATTCTATTTCTTTTTGAATACTCTTCCCAATCATTTGAGATCTTCTGCTTGATACGAGTATTCACCGAACGAACAATCTGGCATGTTCAAAATCCGAGTTGATACGGGAGGTACCTTTACCGATTGCCGTGGCCAGGCGGAGGGAGAAACCGAAACCCGGCTCGTCAAAGTCCTCTCCTCTGGTCGACTCCGGGTATCTGTCAGCAACTGGCTTTCGCCACAGGTGGCAAATCTGCAAATTCCACCGGGCTGGAATGCCAGCGATTCCTTTTTTGCCGGATTCAAAGTCGAAGCCGACGGCCAGCGCGCGCTGATCCTTCGATTCGACTCGCAGGAGAATACGATCCATCTCTCACGCGAGTTACCTCCCGCACCCTCACTTGATCTTTTCACTGGAGAAGAAGCTCCTGTCCTCGGCGCCCGCCTCCTCACCGGAACGGGCCTCGATGCCTCTTTTCCCGAGTTGGAATTTCGCCTCGCAACGACGCGGGGAACGAATGCGTTGCTGGAAAGAAAAGGCGCACCCGTCGCGCTTTTCGTCACAAAAGGATTTCGCGATCTGCTCACAATTAGTGACCAGAGACGTCCCGATCTTTTCGCACTGCACCACGAGCGCCCCGCCCCCCTCGCTGAGCAAGTCATCGAAGTGAACGAGCGAATTGCTGCCGACGGAACGATTCTCGAATCTTTGGTCGTGGATGAAAAATGGAACCAGCAGATTCGGGAACTGCTCGACTCCGGAATCCGCGTCGCCGCCATCTCTCTACTGAACGGCTGGAAAAATGCGGCACACGAAAGCACCCTTCGCGATCACCTGCTCAAGATGGGCTTCGACCATGTCTCGGTCAGTTCCAAGTTGGCTCCTCTGATCAAACTCCTTCCCCGTACTGAAACGGCGGTCACCAACGCCTGCCTGCACCCGGTGATGCAATCCTTTCTCGATCACATCGGGGAACGGGTCGGAGAGGGAAACCAGCTCCTCACGATGACCTCCGCAGGCGGGCTCGAGCCAACCAATTCCTACAACCCGAAGGATTCCCTTCTCTCCGGTCCGGCAGGAGGCGTTGCAGGTGCCGCAGCGGCGGCAAAAAATCTCGGGTATTCCCGAATCCTGACTTTCGATATGGGCGGCACGAGCACTGATGTGGCTCGCTACGACGAAGGATTCCTCTATCACTTTGAACAGACCGTGGGAGATGCGAGGCTCCTGTCCCCTGCCCTGAAAATCGAAACGGTCGCATCAGGCGGAGGATCGATCTGCCAATGGAAAAACGAAAGCCTCCGGGTTGGCCCTGAGTCAGCCGGAGCCGACCCAGGACCCGCCTGCTACGGGCGCGGCGGACCGCTCACGATCACGGATGTAAACCTCCTTCTCGGACGAATTGATCCGGACAACTTTGGCATTCCAATGACAGAGGAAAACATTCGAGAAGCGGAACAGGCCGCCCTCGCTTTGCAAAAAGACGCCGGAATCCAGAGCGAAACGATAGAGAAAGAATTTCTCGGAGGCCTCATCGACATCGCCGTCGAACAGATGGCGGACGCGATCCGCACTATCTCGATTCGAGACGGAGCCGATCCAACCGATTTTGCCCTACTTGCATTCGGCGGCGCCGGACCACTCCATGCCTGCGATATTGCTGAGCGACTTGGAATGTCGACCATTCTCATTCCTGCCGAAGCAGGCCTGCTTAGCGCCTACGGACTTGACTGCGCCAGCATCGAACGATTTGCGGAACGGCAACTCAACCTGCTTGCCGACGATCCGGGACTGGAGGAAAAATTCGCGGAGGCAGATCGCGAAGCGGAAACACTGCTTCAGAAAAGTGGTTTTGAAGGAAGGGTCGTGAGACGCATCATCGAAGCTCGACTCTCCGGACAGGACGCGACGCTTTCTTTCGACCTGAGGGATTCCGCATCAATCACAGACACCTTTCGCAAACAATACGAGGGCACCTTCGGTTACCTTCCGCCATGCCATCGAGACGTCGAAGTGGTAAGCTTTCGTGCCATCGCCTCCACCGAACAAACTCAACCCTGTTCAATCGATGACCCAACAGGGTTAAGTTATTTACAAGCCCCTGTTGGGCACAGCCCTGTTAAGTCGGAGGGCTTTGTGAAACGCGACACCCTAATAGAGCAGCAATCGGTTTCCGGACCTGCCACAATTCAGGATCCTTTTTCCACCTTTCACCTCAAGCAAGGATGGATCGCGACCGTCGCTAAAGGAGATTCACTTGTGGCAAAACGGGTGGAAAGTGAAACAATAAAGACTGCCAGACCAGTCGAGATCGAGCGCGAGTTGTTTCGTCATCGTTTCGATCATCTCGTCGAGGAAATGGGCACCATGCTGCAGCGCTCCGCCATCTCGACAAACGTAAAAGAGCGAGCCGACTTTTCCTGCGCGCTGCTAGACGGTGAGGGAGAATTGATCACGAGCGCTCCTCACATTCCCGTCCACCTGGGAGCCCTTGGCATTTGTGTCAGGATGGTTCGGGAGAAAATCAAACTCAAGTCAGGCGACACCGTCGTAACGAATCATCCTGCAGTCGGGGGATCTCATCTGCCCGACGTCACGCTGATCACGCCCATTTTTTTCCAAGGAAATACCAGCCCTGTAGCCTACATCGCGAACCGGGCTCACCATGCGGAGATTGGAGGAATCACACCGGGCTCGATGCCACCCAACGCGAATTCTCTCGCAGAAGAAGGTGTCGTCATCCCCCCCACCCTGCTAATCGATGGAGGTGACGATTGTTTTTCCACGATCGAAAAACTCCTGACCGAAGCTCCCTTTCCCACTCGAAATCTCCGGGACAATATCGCTGACCTGAATGCTCAGCTAGCCGCTAATCGCCGCGGGCAATCTCTCTTTGAGGAACTTCTTTCAGATCATGGTGTCGAAAAAGTGAGCGAGCACATGAGCACGCTGAAAAGCCAGAGTCTCGACGCACTGGAGTGTCACCTCGATGCGATTGCTTTCCGCCACGGAGAAGCGACTGAAAAACTCGACGACGGAACTCTCATCGCTGTTTCCGTTTCACGGAGCGGGGAAAGACTGGTGATCGATTTCACCGGAACGGGAAGCAGCCACCCCTCGAATCTCCATGCGACGCCTGCGATTGTGCAGAGCGCGATCCTTTACGTGCTGCGGCTCTGGACGCAGAGCCAGGTTCCTCTCAACGAGGGCATGCTGGAGTCGGTCGACATCGTTTTGCCAACCTGTTTTCTGAATCCCGAGTTTTCAGAAGATGCAACCGACTCTCCTGCCGTGGTTGGAGGAAATGTCGAAACAAGCCAACGCGTCGTCGATTGTCTGATCCGCGCTCTCGGATTTCAGGCCTGCTCCCAGGGAACGATGAACAATTTTCTCTTTGGCAACGAAAGCTTCGGTTACTACGAAACCATCTGCGGAGGATCCGGTGCCGGCACCGGCTACAATGGAACTTCCGGGATTCATACTCACATGACGAACACCGCGATTACCGATCCGGAGATTCTCGAGAGTCGCTATCCAGTTCGCTTGCGTGAATTTTCGATCCGACGCGAATCAGGCGGAAAGGGAAAATGGCACGGCGGCGATGGCGTGATTCGCGAAGTGGAGTTCCTCGAGTCGCTGCAGGTATCACTCTTGAGCCAACACCGCATCGAGAAGCCTTTCGGCATCGACGGTGGCGAAAGCGGAGAATGCGGAAAACAGTTTCTAAATGGAAAAGCATTACCGGGGGCGATCCGCATTGAAGCCAAACCAGGAGATGTTCTCCGCATCGAGACTCCCGGCGGTGGTGGAGCAGGTAAGCCAATCCGGCAGATTTGAATATTGAATTGAGAACCGGTCCGACCGTATGGTTCGCCATGCCCGTATCTCTAATCCCTTCATGTGGACGTCGTTCGTTTCTGAAGACTGCTACTCTAGCGGCATCAGCCTCAGCAGCAGGAATCGCTTCCTCGCGAGAAGAGCCGTGGTTCGCACTTCTTGCCGATACCCACGTCGACGCGGACCGAAAGAAAGAAGCCCGAGGAGCCGTCATGGCGGAAAATGTAATGCGGGTCGTGGCAGAGATTCTGGAGGAAGCAAAAACACATGGAGACCCGCAGTTTGCGGTAATCAATGGTGATTGCGCCTACCTGAAAGGCCTGCGCGAAGACTATGAGACACTGCGCCCGCTCCTGCAACCACTCCTTGATTCTGGAATCCCCATTCACCTCACGATGGGAAATCATGATGATCGAGGCCCTTTCTACGAGCTGTTCCCGGAAGCGGAAACACCGAAAAGCGAAGCAACTATGGAGAAGCATCTCGCTATCGTGGAATCTGAATCCGCCAATTGGTTTCTCGTCGATACTCTCCAGATCGTCGACAACGTAACCGGAGAAATTGGAGCCAAACAACGCGATTGGTTGGCCCGCGAACTCGACCGCCGGTCCGGCAAACCGGCCATTATCGTTGGGCACCACTATCCACAATACATGCCAGAGGATTCTGACGCGCGCGTTACCGGCATTACAGACACGGTTGAGTTTATGGACCTGCTACGTTCCAAGCCGTGGGTGAAGGCCTACGTCTACGGGCACTCCCACAACTACGGCTTTAAAAAGGCAAGTGGAGACATCCACCTGATCAACCAGCCACCGGTCGCTTACTTATTCGACGAAAAGCGCCCTAATGGATGGCTCAAAGCAACTGTATCAGCCACGGAAATGAACATTACCCTTCGGGCACTCGACAAAAGCCACCCCGAAAACGACGAGACCAAAAATCTCACCTGGACGTGAAAGGGGCGGCGCCGATGCGCTGATGCGCTGATGCGCTGAACGTCAAACGTTCGCCGACTTGTCGGCGCTACACTTCCCAACCGGCTCGATACTCGGGACGGCCCCATAGCTTCTGAGCCTCGGGATTGTCGATCAGCTCTCCAGTCTCGGAATCGACATTGACGGCTCCGGTGGTGCGGTAGGCCATATTCCCGAGGTGACAGAGCATCGCACTGATTTGCCCTTCCGAAATCGGCAGGTTCAGCTCCTCCCCCTCCCGCACGGAATTCGCGAAGTTTGTGAAGTGAGGAATGTCGCTCGGTGGATCGGTATTTTTGGCGATCTCTTTTCCGTCGATATCGTAAATCGCGTAATTAGAAGAAGTGAAGTCCAACTTCCCTCCATCTCCATAAACTGTAACGAAGCTCTGTTTCTCAGGCTTTCTCCTGTGGCAGGAACTTGCTTCCCAACTAATACCGACATCGCCATAGTCGTAGACCGCGGTGGTGGTGTCAGGAGTCTCCTGATCGTCATTGTAATGATAGCGCCCCCCCATGCAAGTGGCTCGGTTTGGATAAGCTACATCCATCGCCCAGCGCGCCACATCGAGAGCGTGAACTCCGTTGTTGGCAAGCTCACCTCCTCCGTAGAGCCAGTGAAAGTGCCAGTTGTAGTGAAGAAGGTTGCTCTTGTAGGGAGCGTCGGGAACCGGTCCTTGCCACATCGTCCAATCCAGCTCGGCCGGTGGCTCTCCGATCTTCCCCTTGCCAATGGAAGGTCGCGTACTGCTATACCAGCAGCGCGCGTAGCGAAGCTCACCGATGACTCCCTCGCGAAGCTTTTGCACGGCTTCAATCATGGCAGGATACGAGCGCCGCTGCGCTCCCATTTGCACCTGTCGATTCGTTTCCTTGGCGACTTTCACCAGCGTCATCGCCTCGTGAGCGTCGTAGCTTCCGGGCTTCTCGACGTAGACGTGTTTACCTGCTTTACATGCGGTGATAGCAGCAGGCGTATGCCAGAAATTGGGTGTCGCGATGGATACGGCATCGATGTCCGGGTCATCGAGAATCCTACGAAAATCCCCGACGGCTTCGGGAGTTCCCTGGTTCTTGTCTGCCATTTGCTTGGCGGTAGATGCGAGTCGGTTTTCATCGACATCGCAAATGTAAGCGACTTCGGCGTTCGGAACATCCTGATAGCCTTTGATATGCCCCCGACCGCGACTCAGTCCGATGACTCCGACACGGAACCTCTCGTTTGCCCCTTTGGCCTGACCGAGCAATAAATTGGGCGCCGCGGCAATACCGGCACCAACTGCAGTGGAAGTTTTGAGAAAACGACGACGGGAAGTTTCGGGAGATTCCATTTACGAAGATTACTTCGTCTGCCAGCTGCCTAGCAAAACCGAAAACCGGCGCATCTGCGGTGAAAGGATTTGCAATAGAAGGCTTCTAGTTGTAGGTGCGCGTCGAATGAAATTGTGGCAGGCCATCGCTTTACTTTGCCTGATCTGGGCGATGATCTATCTGACTTTGCTCGGATCGCAAGAGCTTCGAGGCGAAGAGGCGCGGCGAATCCTACCGGCTCAGGAAATGCTCGATACCGGCGACTGGGTCGTCCCCCGAATCGCAGGTGAGGTTTACTCCAACAAACCACCTTTGATCAACTGGATGATCGCTGTCTCGTTTTACCTGACAGGTTCACAAAGCGAGTTCTCGGCTCGCCTTCCCGCAGCAATCTCGTTGCTGGCCCTGACATTGGGTGCCCTGCTTTCGCTTCACCGCTTTCTCGGCATCGATCGCGCAATGGCTGTGGGATTGGTCCTTCTCACCGCGATCGCCATGATCGACAAAGGTCGGATGGCGGAAATCGAAACGGTCTACATCGCCGTATTCGGTCTCGCCTGCTTCATTTGGGTTCGACTCTGGGGGGCGCAATCATCTCCCTGGCTGATTTGGACAATTCCCTATTTTTTCCTCGGGCTGGGATGGCTTACGAAAGGGCCGGTTCATCTCATCTTCTGGATTCTATTTCTGGTTTTTGTTCTGCGGTCCGCCCGCCGTTTGCGCGATTTGCTGCATCCGGCGCACATCCTCGGACTTGGAATCATGGCGCTTCTGTTCCTACCGTGGATGAGTGCAAACATTGCCGCCGTAGATGCTCCTCAGGAATCGGTGAGCACCTGGTTTGAGCAGTTAAAAATGCGAGTCGACTTTTCCGAAGTCGATGCAGGTGACTGGTTACTGCGTCCTTTGGAAATTCTCGCGAACTTTCTGCCCTGGACGATACCACTTCTGTTTTCTCTCATCTGGCTCCGGCGTTCGAAAGAAAAACCAACTAGGCTCGCCCCCACCAATGACCGCTTTGCGGCGATCATACCGGGGGCACTTCTCGCCTCCGCCGCGGGCTGTCTCATCATTTGCCTGATCTCGGGCGGAACACCGCGATATGTGATGCCCGTCTATCCGCTGGCCGCTGTCGCCCTGGTCGGAATCTATACCCACCTTCCCAAAAAACCACGTGATCTCTACGAAAAATTCACGCGCTACTCCTTGCTCGTAATTTGCCCCCTTCTCCTTTTGGCATCCCTCGGGATCGCGGTCAGCGCAGTGCAAAGAGATCTAAGCATAGCCTGGCAGCCTTTCGTCTTTGGCGCCGCTTTTCTAGTCGCGATACTTCTGTTCCTCGTAAAATATCGCATTTTACCCGATTTGTTTTTGTTCTCCTCTCTCACCATCGCCGCTGGTGCCATGATGTTGATCGCGGCGACAACACCGCTCCTGGAAAGCCATCGTTCGATGCGAGATACCGCGGCCGCACTGCTGAACCGAGCAAAGTCCTCCGACAGAACTCTCGTTGTCTACGCCAGTTCCGCTTTTCGAAGCGGGTATACGAAGGAACTGCGGCTCCTTTACTATCTCCGTCCCGAGTTGATTGCGATTGGGGAGTCCGGAACCATTCCGGAAGGTGAACTGCTGGTATTCGGAAGACCTGGCCTCGAAAAGACCCTCGCTAAACGTGGATTCAAGTTCCGCGTCCAATCCCGGGACCAAATCACCGTCGACGGTAGATTACTTGCGCTTCTCGAGTTGAAGGTCGCGAAATAGCCTCCAGTTACCCTTTTTCAAAATAGGGCAATTCCCCCCTATTGGCGGATACGACTTCTTCTTTCATTTTTGGAGTGAACTCAAACTTCACTACTTGAAATGAAAAAGTTTATCTCAACCGTATTCAGCGCCGCCATTCTAGTCGCACTCACCAACCTGTCTATCACTGTCGAGGAAAGTAACTTCGGCTTTGGCGACAACGTTGGCGGAGTGCAATTCAATGATGAATCCATCATCGCAGTCTTCAATCAATTCAGCCGTTCCGAGTCGTCATCGAGTGCCGCCTCGAGCAATCAATTCATCGGTGAGTTCGAACTTCAGTTCATTCCCAATGAACAGAAAGCGAATTCCATCATGATCAACCACAAGAGATTCGTCGAGAACACGGAGCGACAAACAAGGGATTTCCCCTGATCATATCGGGGGATACAGGAGGGAACCTTCCACCAGGGAGGTTCACTTTCATTTCTCGTGGTGAATCTCCTGAAACACCCCACCGCCGACGAGCATTTCGCCTTCGTAGAATCCACAGATTTGCCCCGGCGTCAGAGCGCGGATGGGTTTCTCGAAAGTGAGTTCGACGCTGCCGTCATCGAGAAACTGTGGTTCGACCGAAACGGCCTCGGACCGATATCGAGGTTGCGCAGACAGGTCAGAAATCTCAGCTAGCGGACGATTCGTGACCGAGATACTCCCAACCCGACAGCGAGTCGCGTAAAGCTTCGGCGCGTCCGCTCCATCAAAGGCGACCACAAGCGCATTCTGATCGGGTCGCTTTTCGACGACTACATACGCTTTTCCAAAGGAATTCGAGGGAACGCCCAACCCTTTGCGCTGTCCCAGGGTGTAGAGGTGCAAGCCGCGATGCTCGCCGACCTCTTTCCCGTCGGGAGTGATAATTGGCCCAGGCGAATCATCGATGTAATGTCCGAGGAAGTCTGACATTTTGATATCACCAATGAAGCAGATGCCCTGGCTATCTTTTTTCTGCGCTACCGGAACACCCAGTCGCTCTGCCTCAGCCCGCACTTCGGGCTTGGGCAAATGTCCGATAGGAAACATTGCTTCGCGAATCTGCCACTGCTCCAGCAGGGCGAGAAAGTAGGTTTGGTCCTTGCCTTTTGCTCCGCGAAAAATGTCGAC
>Ga0181558_10003268_pt1 | contig 14997 bp, 10 predicted proteins | sample 011ome_22_FD_133754 | JGI IMG/M metagenome (GOLD analysis project Ga0181558, IMG submission 133754) | Coastal salt marsh microbial communities from the Groves Creek Marsh, Skidaway Island, Georgia - 011507BT metaG (megahit assembly) | ecosystem: Environmental > Aquatic > Marine > Intertidal...
GAAGGCGACCGCGAGCGACGCCGAGACGTCGTGGTCGAGCGCGACGTCGCGTTCGGCGCGGGATTTACAGTCGAAAGCCGCGCACGCCGCGCACAAGGCGTCGAAAGTGGCGGGTGAATTTACACGCGAGGTGCGCGCGCGCGCGGCGGCGAGCGGCGTGGACGTCAATGCGATTGATGAGGCGGCGAAGGAGGCGGCGAGGGCGGCTCGAGCGGCGGCGCGCGAGGCGGCGCGCGCCGCGGGCGCGGGAAACGCGAGTGCAGGAGGCGCAGGCGGCGCTGGCGGTGGTGCGTCGTGGACCTCGCCGCGGGGGTTGGCGCAAATCGCCATGGATGCGGTGAAAGAAGAGTATAGGTTGGCGATGATGGATCCGGGCGACGCCGCGGTGGAGCGCCGAAGAGCCGCCGGATGGAGCGACGCGCCTCCGGAACCGTACGACGGAACTACGGCTGTGGCGGTCACCGCCGCGCCCGCGCCTGGAGTATTTGGGAAATTATGGGGTGGGGTGAAGCAAAAGCTTGGGTTGTCGAAGGTGATTACCAAGGTGGAGGGATTGAAGAAGACTGCGCCGTACGCGAAAACCGCCGAGCTCGCCGAGGATTTACGCGAGCGTTGGGAAACGAGCGACTCGCCCATGGTGCATCGCATACAAGATTTTCAAGAGTCGATGTTCACCGAGACTGAACAAGGTGAAGCGTACCGCGTCATTCGTCAGCGCGATCCATTGTTTAACATGAGCGATTTCATGGCTGAAGTCAAACGCGACGCGCCTAAAGTGCTCGGCGCGTATTTACGAGGCGACGTCGACGCGTTGCGCGCGACGAATATCTCTAAAGAAATGCTCGAACGCCTCTCGGGGCAGATGAATTTATGGAAACAAGAAGGACAGTTTGTTGATCCACGAATTCTGGATTTCAGTGACGTAGAGTTGATGGAAGTGCGCATGATGGAGAACGAGCCGCTCGTCGTGTTGACGTTTAGCTGTCAACAAATCAACTGCGTGCGCGATAAGAGCGGAAAGATTGTCGAAGGCGCAGAGGATGACATTCAATCCGTGCATTACTTGTGGGCGATGCAGCTCACGGATAAGAAGTTTACCACGGATGATGGACGAGAGTACACCAAGCCCGCGTGGGAGCTTCGAGAGTTGGTGTTGCGCGGGATGATGTCCGTCGCGGCGTAGTAGAGACGACTCGGGGAGACATTTTTTTAATACCACTACAGAAACGATCGTTGATTGGTTGGTTCCTCATTTATTGATTACATTTATCGAGGTGGTGAATGTCATATAGTTTTAATTGTGGCAAACATCGAAACGTCAAAAATGCACTGCGGCGTTCGTCTTCGTCCTCGTCGATTAATCGACGCGCGTCTGTCTTTATTCCGCGGTGATGATCAACGTCAACGCTAACTCGCGATCAACCTTGGTGGGTCGAACGGCGTGCACTAAGAAGGCATCGTCATCATCACTGATGTTGCGATTTTCGTACGAAAGTCTTTGAAACTGCGGCTTCAACGCACCCTTGGTCATCAACGAAATTTTCTTCTTCAACGACTTGATGGTGACGTTGTACGGCACGGTGATGGGCGCGTTGGCGATGAAAGAACCATCATCCTTGCTCACGGCAATGGCAAGATCAATCGGGGGCTTACGCTCCCAATGCTGCGGCTCGGCGCGAGACTTTTTCACCTTTTCGTTCGCAGTCTTAGGCGGACGACCGCGCTTCTTCGGCTCAAGACTGGCGGTTTTGTCCGCCTTGCGCGCGAAATTATCGAGCGGCACGGCGCCGTTGATGCGCAATCCGACGCGACCAGGGGCAATCTTTACAAACGCCGGATCACTCGTCACGCACACATTAATCGTCGTCTTCGGTTGCTTGCACTCAGACCAATCACGCAAACGCAAACGCTGCGATTCATCGACAATTTCTTGCAACGTCATGCCCTCCGGACCGCTCTTCTTCAACACGGCGAACGCCACCGCCTTGGTCGTCTTTCCCGAAAATCGCATTTCCAAATCTTGCATGGTATCGTTTTCAGACGATTTCCCAGCACCACCAGCGTCACCAACAGATTTCTTCGCAGACTTAGCCACCGCGTTCCCGCTCGATTTCGCGCCGCCGCCGCCGTTCTTCTTCGCCGGCGCCTTCAACCACGTCAACTCGCCCTCGGTCAAATCCACCTCGGTGACGCCATCCGACCCTTTCGGCGCGTTATCCCACTTCACCGTATGATGCTTGCTCTCGTCATCGTACTTTTGCACCACACCCTTAAATTCCTTCTGCATCGCGGGCCAATAGAGCGACAAATACCACCCAATCGACGCGCTCGGACTGTTCGGCCCATCGGCGTGGGCGTAAATGCCATCTGCACCCGCGCGAGGATCCGTCGCGAACGCGCGCGCACACCACACCGTCAGTCATCGCACATCGCACGCACGCGCGCACGAATTATCACACCATCCATCGTCGTCGCGTGTCGTCCGCATCGACGCTCGCATCGCTCGGCGAACGCCGCGACAATTTCACAATTTCCCACCGTTGGCCACGACGACGTCGCGCATCATCGCATCATCATCATCATCATCTTCGACGACGACGACGACGACCGCCCCGACGCCGACGCCTCCACGACCCGAACGCATCGCACACGCACTATTCGTCTGTTTCACCATCGCCGATATCGCGCGCGCGCGCTCGCTCGCTCGTCGATTCGCGCGATCGATGTCGCGTCGATGAATGCGAATTCAAATCGCGCACCCCGACGACGACGATGGATGCGTCGCGCACTGCCGACGCCGACGCCACCGCCGGGGCCGTGGATGGCGCGCATGGACATACATTCATTATCCCGCATCCGAATCGCGGTCGCACGAACGCCGTCGACGGTCGCCATCGACGCCTTGGACGACGACGACGAGAACACGAACCGACGACGTCGTCCACCCCGTCGTCGTCGTCGTCGTCCAAGGCGTCGTCGTCGTCCAAGGCGTCGTCGTCGTCGTAATTCCCATTAGCGCCGATCATAAATCCTCGCGCACGCCACACTGCGCGCGCGCGTCGACGGGGTGCGGGCGAGCAAAAAGATCCAAACATCACCGCGTGGTCGGTCGGACGTCGTGCGCCGCACGTAGTGTGCGTCGATGACGCGCCATGTGCACCGCGGCGAGAGGGTCGCGTGGGCGTGGGCGCGGGCGATGGGGGGTGTGATCGAGGGTTTGGGTGGTTGAGTATGGAATGGTGGCGTGGTCGAGGGTGCGATGCGGGGGGTGATGGAGGGTTTGGGTGGTCGAGTATGGGGTGATGTGCCGAATGTCCGAACATGGGGGTCAGGGAGTCGGTCTCTGCTCGGGGCGCGTGGCGTGAGCGTGCGACGGTCGCGGATGTGGTGGTGACGACGACGGACGACGTCGTGGGCGCGTGCGTGCGTGTGGTGGTGGTGTTTCGCGGACGCGTATTTCGTGCGTGAGCTCGGAAAGATGACGACGACGAGGACGGTGATGATGATGATGATGATGTCTGGGCGTCGTCCGCGGGGTGGATTGCGTGGTGTATTGGCGACGATGATGGAGTCGAGGGCGTATTCTGGGGCGTCTGCGTCGTCGTCGTCGTCGTCGTCGTCTGCGCTGTCGTCTGCGCTGTCGTCTAAAGATACGGTGTATGCGTCGAGGTTTAGATTGACGCGCGAGGACGCGAAGACGGCGCTTCGCGCGTGGCTCCGCGCCGAAACGCATCGTCCGTTCGCCGCGCGAGGCGTCGGTGAGTCGCAAGAGATTGCGTATACGAAGACATATGTGCCGTATTGGGTGTTTGATGTCGAGGCGGAGGTGTCGTACGTGGGTGGTGTGGATGTGCACGGGGAGCTGGTGAAGAGCTACGCGCCGGCGGAGACGCTTCGGTTTGATGAAAAGTCGAGCGCGACGCAAATATGCGCGTCGTTTCAGCATCGTCGCGACTACGTCGATGCACTGGTGCCTGGGAGGTATGTGAATTTTGCAACGAGCGAAGACACGTGGGATGTGGTGCGCGAAGATGTATTGAGTAAGGATGCCGAGGCGCAACCGTTTACGATGAAGCGTTCGATGGCGCTGTCGCTCGCGGCGGTGCGTATGCGCGATGCGGTGCGCGCGCGCGCCACGGAGGCTTTGATGAAAAAACACAAAAACGCTCTCGGGGTGAGTGATGTGGTGATTGATTTCGTGACGATCAAACGTAGAGTCCGAGCGGTGTATCATCCGGTGTGGCGGGTTGATTTCGCGCACGGCGCCGTGGTGAACGACGAGACGAATAAGATTATTCAGCAGCCTCGGCGGGCGATGATATGCGCGGTGTCTGGGGTGGTATTGTCTGACGACCTGGTGTGCACATCGAAAGCGCGTGCATTTGCGTTTGGTGCGGTATCTTTGCCTGCGATTCTCATCGCGTTGGCGTGGCCAGACGCGGGGCTCGCCGCGCTCGGACAAGGCGCCGTCGCCGCTGGTGTGGCGGCCGCCGGTGCGGGCGTTTTCGCGCGGCAATATCCTCAGATGATGCAAGATAAGATTGACGCCGTACGCGTCCGCGAAGAAGATCGCGCATTCAATCTGGCCATGCGCTCGCCTGGCAACGCAGACTGGATGGATGAGAGCGTGCAGCGTCGACGGGACGACGCAGAATGGAGACGATGGATGGAGACGGATAAAATGACCTGGGATCCCGTTCGTCGCGCGGAGTGGGCGCACAATATTTTAGACACGCAAATCTATCGCTTCCGCGAGCGGCAAGAGTTGCGACACGAATTGGATGAACGCGCGCAGCAAGCGGAAGAAGCTGAACGGCGAAACGCCGAAAAGGAACGCAAATGGGGACCCGATTGGCAGCGCGATGGGCCCAGACAAAACGCGGGACGACACCCAGGGTATTCGCGCGATATCCATGGATTCTATAAAACCCTTCGCCTCGAGGACAAGCTCGGATTAGCCACGGAGGAGGAAATTAAAGCCGCGTTTCGCGTCGTGGCGCACGAAACGCACCCCGATAAAGTTACCGGCGACGCCGCTGCGAAAAAACGCGCCGCCGAACGCTTTCAACTCGCGCAGAAGGCGTATAAGACACTAGCGAGTAAAAAAACCCGCGCGGCTTACGACCGCAAGTAGAGCACACAATTGTTACACTTTCACCTAGGTAGAAGATGAAGACTTGCGCGCGCCTGATTACTCCTCATTCGTCGACGCATTCGTACGAATATGTTCGCCGCGCGCGACTGCGCGTCGTCGACATCGGTCCGGACGTTTGCCGTGGCGTCACCATCGCGCGCGCGCGGTGCCACCATCGCTCGTCGCGCGTCGTCCGAGCCTCGAAGAGACTTGCGCAAACAGCGCGCGGGACCGACGACGCCGGCGCCGACGTACACCACTAGCCTTGTAGACAAGAACCTGCGCTCGATATTCGCCAGGAAGATGGCTGATGAACTCGATGGTCCGTCGTCATCAGCCTCGTCGGCATCCATCGATGGTGCGTACGATGGCGTGCGGGATATGTGCTTGCGGCTCGTGCGCGAAAGCTCGAGCGCGGAAGAGGTTCGCGCGCGTGGATTACGGATACTACGCGCGTGCGTCGGTCCGTCCTGGGTGCCTAAAGCATTTGGGGCATTTTTACGATTGTTTCCGCGCTGGTTTGCGGCGCGACACGCGGCGAGCGTCACGCCGTTAATTCTGCCGTGGCTCGTGGGCGACGCCGAAGTGAACGACGTTCCCGACGACGTTGTTTTAGACGCAACTCCCGGCGACGTCCCGAGCAGCGCGCTCGCGGCGGCTTTAGGATTACCAAAAGAACGAGCGGGGTACAAACAAGGGGTACTGTTGAAACGATGTCGGGTGTTGGAGGAAACTGGATGCGCGGCGGTGTGCGCGAATGTTTGCAAAGTGCCGACGCAGAAATTCTTCACTGAAGAAGTTGGATTACCGGTCACATTGACGCCAAATTACGAAACTTTTGAGTGTCAGTTCTCTTATGGGGCGACACCACCGGCGTTGAGTGAAGATGCGGCGTTTAGCACGCCGTGTTTTCGCCAGTGTCCGGTCAGCGAAACGTTGAGAGAGGACGCGTGCGAGCGGACGCTGAGCGGAGACGGGCGAATTGGGCAGAATTAGCTTTCACTTTTATTTTTTAGGCGACCGATGTCATGATTAGACCAGTCGCGATTACTTGTATGCTTTGCGATCTTTGTTACTGTAGCTTTGGAATTTTACGGAAGAACAATGTTTACTACATTGTCGCGGTTCCGATGTGCAAGCCACGGCTGCGACAAACTTCATTTCTCGCCATGATGATTGCGTTTACGTTGCTCGCGTGCGCATTGGCGTACACGACACCTACTGTTTTGGCTGATGATACTTTCGTCTCGAGGGATTTTACCGTGCCAATCGAACTCGACACGACGATTCGCGTCAAAACATCAACAAACTTTAACGCCGACGCCAAGGCCAACGTGCTCCTCGTTTTGCATGGATTTTGCTTATCGGACGACGGCCAACAAAGTGTTGAGCTCTCATCCCAGCGACTTGTGCCAGCGCCGAGAAACGCGCTGAATATCGATCGTCGTCGCCAGCAAACGCTGGTCCAGACTGGTTTGAGGCACGCCGTGATGGACGCTGGGAATTGGCTGTACGTGTACCCCGACGCCCCTCACGTCACTCGCTCGTGCGTTTTGTGCAATCTACAAAACGACTCGCCAAACCCAAATGACCGACTGGTCGGTTCGTACATTACGGGCACGCTGCAACGCGCGTCGCCCGAGCTCATGTGCCGCGCTTGGGATGGCAGCGACGCGTGCTGCAATGCCGAGCTTTCGGGCGACGGCGATGACGTGCGATACATCGAGCGCGTGCTCGACGCAGTGAAAGCACAGTTCCAAGTTAACGAAGACGGCGTGTACGCATTCGGGATCGCCACGGGTGGGTTCATGGCGAACCGTCTCGCGTGCGAAAAGCCCGACATGTTTCGAGGCGTCGTGTCGTTCGCCGGTGCCACGTTTAAAGATCCGGGCAGATGCAAGCCGAACGGCGCGACGTCCGTACTCGAAATTCACGGAACGGGAGATTTAACCGTACCAGTCAATGGAGGCATTAACGCACGTGGCATTGCGTTTCCATCGAGTGACGAAACTTTTGACATTATTGGCGCCGCGATGAAGTGCGCGAGTTCATTAGACTCGTCGACTTTTACATTGCCCTCGGAAGGACGACGAATGCCTCCCGTGAAAGTTCGTAAGAGTGAGCGACAATCGTGTCAAGACGGCGTACGCGTCGAGCAATGGCTTCTCGAGGGCGTTGATCACTTTATGGAAAAGCCGACGTCGGAAAAGCTCTTTGAGAAGGCGTTCGATTGGTTGAAGTCGCTCTGAGAAAACAGTGCGTACAGTAATTTTACTACATAATGCATGTGCGTCTTCTTTTTACAACAACAGGCGCTGCGCGTGCCACTGATGGCTAGCTTGACAATGAAAGCATATCATCTTCCACTATTTCGGCTACTTCTTTACTCGCAGAGTTTAAAATTACTCGCACCTCGTTCACTCGTCGCGAATCGGCGTCGGTGATGATAATTCGCATGGACCGCAACGCGCATCCGTTTTCTCCAGTCTCTTCATCTTCGTTCGAGTCCCCAGAATCATTTGTGCGATCTTCGTCGATAAGAACAGGGAATAACTTAACCATTGACGCCCCTTCGAGAGGAATTGAACCAAATAAATCGCACACGAAACCGCCCACGGTTTCGTACAGCGGCGACTCGGGAATCGCCAACTTGGTTTGTTCTGAAAGACGCTCGACAGAAACGCGCGTGTCGACTAGGAACTCGCCGGGAGTAACCTCGCGAATGAACGGCGTTTCTTCTTGTTCATCTTCTTCCGCGTTACCCTTGAAACTATCCTCCTCATCGTAAATTTCCCCGACGATTTCCTCGACGCAATCCTCCAACGTGCACAATCCGACAGAGCCGCCGTATTCGTTCACCACGATGGCCATGTGCACTTTACGTTGCATGAATTCGCACAACAACTTCATCACCGACATTGACTCCGGGACGAAGAACGTATCGGCAATCATAACATCTTTCACAAGCACCTCGTCTAACGACTTGGTCTTGGTGGGATTCATCTTGTGCGCGACGTCGAGCTCCATAAGCTTGTGCGCGCGAATAATACCCACGACGTTGTCGATGCGGTCTTCCCACACCGGCACACGTGAATACTTGTGTTCGAGCCATTCGTTGCGAAATTCCGTCAACGTAGCCGAGCTCATCGTGCCGTGCACTTGAACCAACGGCGTCATCACTTCTCGCACTGGCGTCTCTTCGAGGTCTAAAATGTTGTCAATCATATCCTTCTCCGCAGTTTCGACTTCACCACTCTTCGCCGCACCGACCAACACAAGCTTAAGCTCCTCTTCCGAAACGAACGGCTCCGCTGTGCTCTTCACCCCGAGCAAGGCAAACATACCGTTTACGATGATTTGGCACGTGCGCCCGAGCGGATAGACGACGTACGACATCATATGAATAGGCTTGGCCACAACGCGCGCCACCGCAGTGGCGTGTTGCACCGCCACACTCTTCGGCGCGATTTCGCATAAAATAAGCATCACCATCGTCAACGCCACGGTCACGGCTGTCGTCGACCCTTCGCCGTACACAATCAACGCCGCTTCGGTGAGCAACGCGGTAGCCATGATACTCGTTACCGTCGTCCCAATCAGAATCGTCGTCAAAAATCGCGTAATATCTTTTCGAATACGCTGGAACACACTATCAGGCCCTTCTTTATCCGCCAGCTCGCGCACTTTCCATGGATACAACGTCGTAATCGCCGTTTCCGCCATGGAGAACAGCGCCAACGCCACCAGCAGCAATCCGCTCGTGAGCAACATACCGCCGACATCATGCGCGGTGGCGCCCGAAACATTCGCAAGCTTCACCGCACCACCACTCGCGCGCGCCGCAAGCGTCACGCTCGCCACGAACGCACCGAGAACGCCCGCGACGACTCGAGCCGTCGCGCGCGCCGCCGCTCTATTCCCCGCGCGTCGCCCCTTGTCCCCCCCCACCGCGCCGCTCGCGCGCCCATCGCCCGCGCGCGCTCGCACGCGCGCGCGCATATGCCTACATTCTCTCTCGAGCGCTCTCGCGCACGGCATCGCGCGCAACGTCGCGCGCATGGGTGCGCGATTCGCCGGGAAACCCGAACACCAGGGCACGTGGCTACGTCGCATATTCACTCGCCTCGCGCTCGCGCGCGCGTGCGGGGCGCGCGAGACCGCGCGAAGCGGTGCGGTGAAAGCGAAAGACATCACCGAACGCGCGTGGGCGCCGTCGACGCGCGTGCGTGAGGCGTTGTGGCGGCGAATGACAATTCAATATCCCCTTGAGCTGGCGGCTCGGAGGGAGGGGGGCAATTGACCAATCATAATTAGGGAGCTGATCTGACTTTGGAGAGGAAACGGGACGTCGAGCGCCGACTGACCGACTGACTACCTGTTACAATACGTTTTACGACACCGAGGTGCCATCTAATGCGTCTACGACGCCATCGACATCGCGCGCGAGCTTTGCCGCGGCGCGCCTGGCGTGGACTTCTTCGGAGATTTCATTCAGCGCGCGCAAGGCGGCGTCGTATCGCGCCTTGGCTTGCCGCACGGCGAGCTTGCGTCGGGCGACGTCGGCGTCCGCGGCGGCGCATTCGATCTCCCCAGCGGTTTTCGCCGCAAAATAAGGCTGCGCTTTTGCCACGGCACCGCGGCGGGATTTTTCTAAACCTGCGGCATCAGTCGTCGCTTGTACCGCGCGTCGGGTGTTGAGCTCGTGCGTGGCGACGGCGCGCGCCTTGACGGCGGCGGTCTCCGCGACATCTCGCATCGCATCCGCGCACGCCTCCATGAGTTCAATGTCTACTCGTCCACTACTGGCTAATAAATCCTGTTCAAGCTCGTCGTTGCGCTGCTTGGCGAGTTCGTGCGCGTCATGGGCGTCTTCGTACGCGCGCAACGCTTCGATGGAGCGCGCCTGATACAACCTCGCCAGCGCGCGCTTATGAAACACTGGAAGTGCCGTCTTCACGCTCGTCGACATCGCCGCCGACACACGATCGAGCCTTTCTCTCGCCGTGACCCTCACCTCGTCTCTCGCGCGCTTCGCCACGTGCAATGCGTTCTCTAGCGCGTTACACTCTGTCATCGAGTCGTTGAGCTCATTCAACGCGTCGCCCACGCGCGGGTCCACGTCTTCCGCCACTTCTAAATCCGTATCGCGCTCGTACAGTGACGCGTGCCCATCGCGCTCGCCATCAAATTCACTCTCGCGATCGGTCGCCGTCGCGCTCGTCGTCGTCGCCGCGTCGAACGCCGGGCGCGAAAACGCCTCCTCGGTGAGCTCGCATTCGGCATCGAGCGCATCCAGCGTCGCATCGAGCGCACGCGTCGTCGGCGTCGCGCGAGGCGACGCATCCGATACATCATCCGTCGCCGTCGCCGTCGACGCCGCGCGCGGCGTGTGCGCACGCGCGTCGTCCGCGGCGCCAACGTCCGCGGCGCCAACGACCTCCATCACCGCTCGCGACGCCATCGTCGCCGTCCGCGCGTCGCGTGCGCGCGGTTCGGCGCCGCTACCGCCACCAGCGACGCATGCGCACGCGCCGCCCTCGCTCGCGCGCGCGCTGGGCGTCGCCGCGACGTCGTCGGCGTCGGTGACCATGGCGCGCGCGGCGACGAGTGCGGCACTTTTCGTCGCATTCATGCTCGCGCTCGCGCCTCGCGTCGCGCCGTACGCGCCGGCGGCGGCGGCGCCGCGCGCGTCGGCGTCCTCGCGACGGTGCCGCACCCACCGCCGCGGCGCCTCGCGCGCGCGCGCGACGACGCGCGACGACGACGACGACGCGAATGATGACGACGACGATGGTAAGCCCTCGGTGTCGCGCTCCATCGACGCGTTGTCGTCGATTCTCGGCGAATCCGCGGACGACGACGTCGAACCCGAGGGCGTGGCGCGTGCGTCGCCATCGCCCGCGCGCGTGCCCGCGCCCGCGCCGGCGGCGGCGACGCCGGTGGCGCAGGAGGACGAGGATGAGGCGCCGGCGTCGCGCGAGTGGCGAGACTTTGTGTCGCTCTTGGTCGCCGTCGGAGGCGTAAAGGGTACGCTCGCGGTCGTCGTCGCCGCGCTGTGCGGCGTGAGCGCGTTCGGGGATGTGAGTTCGACGACGTTTGGGGACGTGGCGATTGGACTGGCGCTTGCGGCACCGACGACGGGGTTGGACGCGTTCGCCATGGGCGTGGATTGGACGGCCAAGGCGGAGGCGGCGGAGGCGAAACGGGCCGCCGCCGCTGCCGCTGCTGATGGCGGCGATGGCGACGGTGCGGCGATGCAAACACGGAATACACCTAAAGGAGGCGTGCTGGATGATTACATTGAGCCCCTGGCGCGATATCAGATTGAAGAAACCATGGCGAATCCGTGCAAGTCGCAGCCGTGGTGGATGGACGTGAGCGTCGCCGCGACGGCTCGAGTGGCGGATGAGATGTTAGAACGCGCGGTGGTGTTGAGTATAGGCGCGAAATGGATTGCCGATCGCGCGGTGGAGGCGGGCGTGGAGCCGTACGACGCGGAGACGCCGAGTAAGATTGCGGTGGTTGCGGTCGCGTGCGCGGTTTTGGAATTTAGACTTCGGCGAGCGCGCAAGGCGTCGCGCGTTCAGGCGTTTCGCGTCGAGCGGAACAAGGTGACGGGTAAGCAAACGCTCGTGCCAGTGAGTGATGATGAGATGAACGCCGATGACGACGATGGTGGTGCATGGAAAGGGTTTGGTGCATGGTTTAGTGGTGACGAGAAGAAGGAGAAGACGATGAAGGACGCCAAGGCAACCGCGTCGGCGACCCGAGCCGAGAAGGACAAGCCTTCGTCGAAATCAGAGCTCAAAGCGTTTCGCAATCTCGTGCGTGGGAAAACATTGAAAGACACGCTCGATGGATCGCGCAGTCGGTTGCTACTCCTCACGCAGTCTATAGCTTTTGTATCCACGGGGAGCATCGTCGCCCCAGTCGTCGGAGGTTTCGCCGCCGACGTGTTGTACATCGCGCACCAGCGCCGAGCGATGACGCGATTCATCGAGCGCGCGCTGGGAGAAAAGCCCAACGGTGCACCGAAAGATGATATCATCCGAAAGGCGCAAGCAGCATCGATCAAAGCCATGTTGCATCGTAAAAAGAAGCGCATGAGTCGAGAAGTCGTCGACGCCATGAGCCGAGATCCTAGCATCACGCGCGACGTGAACATTCTCTTCCAAGACGTCGTTCGACGCACAAAAAGAGTGAAAAATGTCGACGAAACTACCGCATTAGACGAAGTGCTGCTTCACGTCAACAAAGCTGCGCCACAAGGCGCGGAAGACGAATCCACGGAGGATGGCGCGCCCACGTACGTGGAAAAGATGACAGCCGCGTTGCGCGAGCTCGACGCCGCGTTGGACGAACTCGAACGCGGCGCCGATACCAACGACGCCAATGACGGCGAACAAACACCATTAGATCAATCATCAACATCGAGCGGTGACGATGACGCGTAACAACCCATCAATCAATGGCTAGCGATTTATTCTCCGCGACGGCCGACGAGCGTCTTTCTTTTGGCTTCCGGAAAGCGCGCGCCGCCGCCATCCTCACAATATCACACGCACACTTCGTCCGCGCTCGCCCGCACGCGAACGCACACGACCACACACACCACTTTGCTCGACTCGTCAACGCTTTTGCCGCACGTCATGTCCGCCATCGACGTCTCGCCGACGCAAGACGGCGGCGTGTTAAAGACTGTCCTCGTCCCAGCCGCGGACGGCGCCGTCGGTCCCGAAGCCAAAGATGTCGTGCGCGTGCACTACACCGGCACGCTCACCGATGGAGAAAAGTTTGACTCATCTCGCGATCGCGATGATCCATTCGAGTTCACGCTCGGGACGCATCAAGTAATTAACGCGTGGGACGTCGGTGTGGCGACGATGAAGATTGGCGAACGCGCGACGTTTGAGTGTAAACCAGAATACGCGTACGGCGATCGCGGTGCGCCGCCAAAGATCCCTGGTGGGGCGACGCTGATTTTCGACGTCGAGTTGTTGTCGTTCAAGTCGCACAGAGACTTGAGTGGCGATGGAGGAGTGATGAAGAAGGAGACGCTGAGCGAACCGACTGGGTTCGTCGCGGCCAAGGCGGACGACGAAGTCGTCGTCACGTACGACGTCAAATCCGTCGATGGCGCCACAGTCGTGCGCGCAGAGGAGAGCGTGACGTGTGACGTGAGCAAGGCTCCGTGCGAGGGCATGGCGATTGCGCTGTTGAAGATGAAGAAGGGCGAAAGAGTGTCGTTGACGTTGAACGGGACGTACGCGAAAGGCTTGGGCGACGTCGCCGAGGCCAACGGTGCGCTCGTGACGATGTCTTTAGACGCCATTCACGCCATGGAGAAGTTGTTGGATTTTGATGGCACAAAAAAGGTTATGATTGAGGGTGAAGGGTACGAAAAGCCGAATGATGGGGCAAAGTGCGCGGTCGAGTACGAGCTCCGCAAGGATGGCGCTTCGGTGGAAAAGAATTCCCTTGAGGTCACGATCGGCGAAGAACACGTGCCCGCGGCGTTAGAACAAGCGCTAACGATGATGAAATTGAACGAAGAAGCCGTGGTGGCGCTCGCCGATGGCACCGAGTATACGGTGAAGATGACGTCGATGGAACGCGCCAAGGAGCAGTACGCGATGAACAACGCCGAGAAACTCGAGGCTGCTGAAAAGTACAAAGATAGCGGGAATGCCGCGTATCAAGGTGGCAACTTTGCGCGCGCTACGAAAAAGTATGCCACGGCGTTGACGTACGTCGAGCACGACTCGCAATTCAGCGATGAAGAAAAGCAAACGAGCAAGAAATTGAAGTTGAGCTTGAACCTCAACGCGGCGGCGGTGTCCATCAAAACCAAGTCCTGGGTCGCCGCGCGCAAGTCCAGTCAAAAGGCGCTAGACCTCGAAGGTTCGAATGAAAAGGCGTTGTACCGTTGCGCGCAAGCGTCGATGGAGTTGCAAGATTTCGACGAAAGCCGTCGATGCTTGAATAAGATTTTGGACAGAGACGAAAAGCACTCCGAAGCGCTTCGCATGATGACTCGTTTGAAGGCGCTCGAAGCGCACCAGGCCAAGAAAGATGCGAAAATTTTCGGTGGCATGTTCAGCAAAATCGAACTTTACGACGAGCCTGCGGCAGCGCCCGCGACAGCGGCTGAAGAACCACAAATGCCCGACTTTGGCGAAACGATGGATGAAGCGCCCCCGATGGACGCGCCGCCTGCGCCGGACGCCAACGAGCCCTTCGGCGTGACTGAAGTGTGATTTTCTACCGAGCGCGCATGTACCTGATCTATTAGCTTGTTATTACACGGTGATGGTATATCTCTCCTTTTAAGCTGCTCCTAACGCTTGTAACACGTTTTCCACGCATCCAGAGCGCGTGATGAACGCCTGCGCAAAAACTCCCGCCATGGCAACCATCGCCAAACGGCCATGCTTAATCTCCATGACCTTTTGCTTTTCGAACTCCTCAGCGTTGTCAGAAAACTTGAACGGATCGAACGGGGCACCTCCCGGATAGTCAGCGTCTCCCGGAAGCCACACGCCCACCGGGACGAGAGACTCGATGCCAACCTTCCGCGCGTACTCTGGACCGCCCATCAGTACGAGCTGGCACACGGCGATGATGGCGATACCAGACCCACCAGCAATGTGAAATCCACTCATACCCAAATAGTTGAGCTCGATATCGGAACGCATGACCCAGGCGCCGACACGCCACCAGATCGGCTCGCCCAAATCAATTACGCCGAGCGTTTGCAAAAACTCTGGCAACGCCGCGCCGACGACACCCAGCATCGCCCATCGTCCGTGAAGCAGCTCGAATTCGCGGTATTTTGCTAAATCCTTCGGATCCTTACTAAATCC
>Ga0181558_10003270_pt1 | contig 14995 bp, 10 predicted proteins | sample 011ome_22_FD_133754 | JGI IMG/M metagenome (GOLD analysis project Ga0181558, IMG submission 133754) | Coastal salt marsh microbial communities from the Groves Creek Marsh, Skidaway Island, Georgia - 011507BT metaG (megahit assembly) | ecosystem: Environmental > Aquatic > Marine > Intertidal...
GAAGACGCGCCGGTCCGCCCGGTCGAGTGCGATCTCCGCGGTTTGGAAATCGAGCACGTCAGCTTCCAAATCGGGACCACCCACAGCACTCGGCGGCGATTTTTTTTTTCGGCCCGCGCCTTGACGCCGATGCCAAATAAAATTCGCGTCGAAAACCTGCATCTTAGGTCGAACGAAAAAAAACGATCGATCATCGCTCCGTCGAACCCCCGCGTTGATCGTGATACCCGATGAACGTTCCGAGATTTTCAAAGTAAATATCAAAGTATCAACGATGAGCTGGACCGAAAACCAAATATCGCACCTGCGAAGCGCAAACTAAACCCAAGTTTTCTCGAGTCAAAAACGAACTTCAACTCTGTCACCCGATATTATGGAAACGCTCGTGAGATACTTCGCGAAGTAACAAAACACGCCTCGCCATTGCACGCCGGCACGCCACCGCCGACGCACGCGCGACGAACGTTCGGGTCCCGAACCTCGCGCGCACTCAAGAGCACCTCGCAGGGGACGCGCGCGGTCGCTCCCCTCGCGACCCGCCCGCGGAACCGCCGCGGAAGCGCAGAAGCGCGACCCGCGAAGACACCGGGGAAAAAAACGCGCGCCTGCGTTCATCCCGACGCGACGGGTGCCGGACGCGCGCGATGGCGACGATGACGACCACGCGCCTGGCGACGACGCGCGTGGAGGTCGACGACGCCATGGACGTTGACGACGAGAGCGCCGACCGCACCACCGAGGAGATCATCGTCGCCGCGTACCGCCGGGATGCGGACGCGGTGGCCTCCGCGCTGAGGCGGTGCTCTCCCGCGACGACCGCCGATATGTCGCTGTCGCGCGCCAAGGCGGTCTCGTTGCTGGGTGAGGACGTCTACCTCGGGTCGCACAGCTGGAGCACGCAGGAGGACTTCCCGGTGATGTACTTCGCAGGTGCGCGCCCTTCCCGACCCCGCCCCGGACGCGCGCGCGCCTCCCCGGCCCCCGCCCGCACGCGCGAAATCCGCGCGACGTCGAGACACGCGTTTTTGGCTTTTTCCCGCGAAAGGTGAGCTTTTCCGAGTCACCGCGGGCGCACGAACCGTTGGACCCAGCGCGGGGACGCGGGACGCGCGTCGCGACGCGCGGGCTTCGCGACGAGCCGTCCGGCGATTCGCGAACCCGACGCGACGCCCGATGATTTTCCCGCGCGTCTCCCGCGAGCCCATCGTCGCGGGGGGACGCCGCGCGCGTTCGCGTCGCGCGCCAGATCCCGAAAAAAGCGCCCACAGAACTTCGGGTTCCACGCGGCGCGCCCGACGGGAATCCAGCTGGAGACGCGCGATATTTTACGTAGATGCCCGCGGTTTCTGATTTCCGCGGGAATCGGGCACGATTTTTTTTTTTTTTTGTGAAACGCGGACGTTTCGATTTTTTTTTTTAGTGATGTCGCCGTTAGGATCACGAAGAGTTCTCGGGACGCCGCCGCCTTCGCCTCCGAGACGCTCCTCGACGCTCCTCTGACACCCTATCCGCCCTCGTTCTGTGTTGTCCATCACGAATACAGCGAAATGGGGCGGCGCGGCCGTTTCCGAGACGCTCCTCGAGGCTGGCGCGCGCGTCGCGCAGGCGACCACCCTGGGCGTGCAGCCGCTGCACATGGCGGCGCAGGAGGGCCAGGAGGAAACCGCGCGGCTGCTGCTGCGTCACGGCGCGCCGGCGGGCGCGACGGACCGCGCCGGGTGGAGCGCGTTCCACTATGCGGCGAACCACCGGTGGGCGACGTGGCGCGGCGGCGTCGAGGGGCAGCTCGCCATCCTCGAGATGCTGGTGGAGCACGGCGCCAACGTCGACGCCAGCGACGGCGAGGGGTACACCTGCGTGCACAGCGCGGCGCAGTCGGGGAAGGTGGAGATGCTCCGCCTCCTCCGGCGGCTCGGCGCGCGGCCGGATGCGGTCACCGTGCGCGGCGTCGCGCCCGTGCACGTCGCCGCCGAGGGCGGGCGCGCGGCGGTGGTGGCCGAGCTGCTGGACTGGTGCCCGGCCGCCGCCGAGTGCGAGGACGTGCGCGGGCACAGGCCGCTGCACCACGCCGCCTACCACGGCCACGCCGACGTGGTGGAGACCCTCCTCGCGCGCGGCGCGGACGCGTGCCCGAACGGCGACGAGACGCACTCGCGGAAGCGCGCCGCCGGCGGAGCCGACGCGGACGCGCTGGAGACGCGCCGGCGCGGGCCTTCGCGCTGCGCGACGCCCCTGCACCTGGCGGCGCGCAGCGGGTCGCTGGCCTGCGTGGTGGTGCTGCTGGCGGGGGGCGCCGACCCCACGCGCGTGGACGCGCGCGGGTGGACGCCGCGGCGCCTGGCGGCGGAGTGCGCGGCGCGCGAGGCGAAGACGCGCGGTTCGGGGGCGACGAACGAGCCGAACGAGCCGAACGAGCCGAACGAAGGCGACGCGAACGGAACCGGAGCCGGAGCCGGCCGGTCCGCGTCTGAAAGGAACCGCGCGTCGCGGACGAACCGCGCGGCGGTGGACGCCGTGCTGGAGCGCGCCGAGGCGGGCACGCCGCTGCTCTGGTCCCGCGCGACGCACCGGCTGTTCCCGGAGCGGTTCCGGCGGGACGCCAGGGACGTGCTCCGCGCTTCCTGGGGCGCCACGCGCCTCCTGCGCGGGCTCGCCGCCGACCTCGTGCACGACGAGGTGCTCCGCGCGGGCGCGCGGAACGTGTGGCCGAAGGACGTGACGGACGAGACGTGGCGCGCGGTCGAGCGCGTGCGCGCGGCGGTGGAGGCGCGGTGGCGGGACGTCGAGGCGCGCGACGGGCGTTTGGCGCGCGGCGTCGGCTTGGGGATGGGCCTGGAGTTCGGGGGCTCGCGGCCGTTCCACGCGGGGGGGCGGTACGGACCGACGGGGGCGTTTGAGCCGTTCGACGCGCAGTTCGCGAGCGCGAGCGACGCCGCGGAGACGGCGACATCGCCCGGCGATGGCGAGCGCGGCGACTCCGGCGAGCGCGGCGAGGTCCCGGCGGCGCGCCGCGCGACGAGCGCGCAGTGCGCGGCGCGGCGCGAGATGCTCAACGCGCCCGCGCCGGGCACGCCGCCCGGCTCGGCGGGGCCGGGGTGCGCGGACGGCAGCGTCGCGGAGGACGACGCGATGGAGACGGGCGACGGGGACGGAGAGGGAAGCGAGGACGAGGACGAGGTACAGTCCGCGCCCCCCACCGCGCGCCAGACGGCGGCGGCGGAGTTTGAGGCGGAGCGGAGGCACGAGGAGGCACGCGCGGCGGCGCAGCAGCACGCCGCCATGCAGCGCGAGCTCTTCGCGATGTACGAGACGCAGATGCACCTCGCCGCCGCGCTCGCCGCGCAGTGACGGCGACGCGCCGGTTCGAACGCGCGCCTTTTGCGCGAAAAGAACGCGCCGAAACCGTCGCGTCTCGACGAAGAGGGCCTTCTCCCGCGCGCCGCCGCGGCTTTATTACCGCCGCGGGGCGGCGCTCCCGGAAAATCACAAGTCGCGAAGAAAGAGACGCGCGTGTACACCACGCCGCGGGGGCACATGTACTTTGGCTTGTACTTTGTCTTTCCACCGACCCCCGCGGCTTCACTTTCAGTAATATAACGTACGTAGGAGGAGCGGAGAAGCGTCACCGAGCGGCTCGCGGCGAAACCTCGCGGTAGCGCGGGAATAGAAAAACGGTTTCGCCGCGGGCGCCGCGGGCGCGCGCGCGTTTGCGCGGACGACCCGAGACGCGATAGTGGCTGTACAATACGATATCAAGCCGCTACGAGCATCGAAAAAAAGAATCAGCAACATCCGCCGCCCCCCCCGCCACATCCGTGCCCTCCCCTGTGCGCGGCGCGACGCGCCGCCTCGGCGCGCTCCGCGATGGCCTCTTTGTCGTACCCCTCGTCGTAGAGCTTGCGCTTCATGGGGTCCTCCATGATCTCCAGCGCCTCGCCGAGCGCCTTGAAGTTGCGTTCCGCCAGCGCCTTCTCCTCGTCGGCGCTCGCGGCGTGTCGGTCCGGGTGCCACTGCATGCACCTCGCCTTGTACGCCTGCTTGATCTCGGGCACCGAAGCCACCGACGCGACGCCGAGCACCTCGTAGTACTTCGGCCGCGCGAGTTTGCGCGTCTCGAACACCGCCTTCTCGTGGTGCTTCTTCGTGGTCTCGTCGTTCGGGTCCATTCGCAACAAAAACGCCAGACGCTCCGCCGCTTCGTTCGGCCGCCCGAGCGCGATCAAGCACGACCCGGCGACGTAGTACGCGCGCTTGTGATCCTCGCGCGCCGCCAGCGCCAGGTCGCAGTCCGCCAGCGCCTCCTCGTACAGGCGCAGGCGCAGCGACGCCTGCGCGCGCTCGCTCACGACCGCCGCGAACAGAGGCGACTTGTTCGGGGCGTCCGCCAGCGCGAGCGTCTCCGTGAAAGAAACGCGCGCCTCCTCGAACGCGCGCCGCGCGACGGCTTCGCGAGCGCGAGTCAACGCGGCGCCGGCTTTCTTCATCGCCCGGAACGCGCGCTGCGCCTCCGCGCAGTCGGGGTCGAGACGCAGCGCTTCTTTCAGGTGTTTCACGCCCTGGTCGAAGTCGTCCGACAAGCAAAGCGCGTGCCCGCGCGCCGCGTACGCCGAAACGTTCCCGGGGTCCTCGCGGATCACGGACAACGTCGCGCGCGTCGCGCCGTCGCATCGGCCGAGAAACGTCTCGGCGCGCGCCGCGCCAATCGTCGCCGCCGCGCACGGCGTCGCGGCGTTCGCCGCGAGGTACGTCTCGAGCGCGCCGAGGAAGTCGCCCTCTCGCATCTGCGCCGCACCCGTCGCCAGGTACACGGACAGCCTCTCCGTCTGCGCGGCGCCGCTCGCGATATCAGCGTCGCCCGGGAGTCGTTGAACCGCGACGCGCGCCGCGCTTACCGCGCCCGCCACGTCGCTCGACTCGCGCAGAGCCTTGACCAAGCGCGTGTGCGCCTTTTTGTGCGCCGGGTCGACGGCGAGCGCCCGGCGGCAATCCTCGACGCACTCCTTGAGCGCGCCGACGTGCAGCCACGCCGCAGCGCGGTTGCCGTAGTACGCCGCGACGCTCGGGTGGGTCGCGCCCAGGCTCTGCTCCGCCACCGACACAGCCTTGGAGTACAACTGGATGGCCTCCTTGAACGCCCCCGCCTGGAACTTGGCGTTGCCCTGCTCTTTCAGCGCCTCGGCGTTCCTCGCGCCCGTCGTCGTGTAGGAGTCCGCCGTGCGCGGGAGCTTGGCGCCTTTCTCCACACCCTCGTCGTCCATCACGGCCGCGCGCGTCCCGTGCGAGCGCGAGTCCGTGAGGTGCGAGGAGACCTCGGAGAGGTCGCCCCGCCACGCGCACTTCGTGGAGGCGTGCGTGGGGCACCGCACCTGGACGCGTCCGAGCAGGCGCCAGGCGAGCGGCGAGGCGAGTTTCAGGTCGTGTACGGTGTTTCGCTCGATACCCGCGTTGCACGTCGGACACCGCGTCCCGATGGTGGGGTTCGTGCCGTTCATGGCCGCCTCCGCGTGCGCCTCCGCGTCCGTCCCCGCGCGCGACATCCAGTTGGAGAGGCACGACTGGCAAAAGACGTGCCCGCACCGCGTGTGCGCGCACTGCGTGTACTCCACCAGCTCCGTGCAGATCTTGCACTGGAACTCCTCCACGAGCGCGTCGCTCGTGAGCACATCCGCGAGGGGAAAGCCCATGGCGATCCGACGAGTGCCCGGCGCTCTCGCGCGAAGAAGAGTGCCGAAGGCTGGAAGGAAAGAAGGAAGCCGAATAACGCGACTTTTTCGCGAAACCGCGAAGCGGCACGCGCCAAAACCGCGTTCTTCGATTTGCAAAAAACCGCCCCGCGATAAAAGCAGAAAGCCGTCGACTTCCCATCGCATACCTACTTCCGCAGCAAACGCAGCTGCAACGATGCGTGCTAAGTGGAAGAAGAAGCGCACCCGCCGCCTGAAGCGCAAGCGTCGCAAGATGAGGCAACGCAGCAAGTAATCGTTTTACGAGCCTGACGAAGGTAAACGATACGTAGCGGAACGAGCCGACGCCCGTCGACCCATCCCGAACCCTAGACACGAACGCCTGACGTGTTTCGGCCGTACACCCGGCCGCGATGCGTCAGCTCAAGTTCCACGAGAAGAAGCTCCTCAAGAAGGTCAACTTCCTGCAATGGAAGAACGAGCACAACCACCGCGAGATCGAAGTGATCCGCAGGTACCACCTGCAGGACCGCGACGACTACAAGAAATACAATCGCTTGTGTGGTATGGTCACCAAGCTGGTGAGTTTGCTGAAGCAGTTGGATCCCCGGGATCCGGCTCGCCTCGAGCTCACCGACTTGTTGCTCGACAAGCTCTACGACATGGGCGCCACCCCCTCTAAGAAGAGCCTGGCGCTGTGCGACAAGCTTTCCACCTCTTCGTTCTGCCGCCGGCGCCTGTCGGTGATCATGGTACGACTGAAGATGGCGGAAAATCTTCGCGAGGCGGTGACGTTCATCGAGCAAGGGCACGTTCGCGTGGGGCCGGAGACGGTGACTGACCCGGCGTACCTCGTGACGCGAAACTTCGAGGACTTCGTCACCTGGGTGGACACCTCCAAGATCAAGCGGAAGGTCGCGGCGTACAACGACAAGCTGGACGACTACGACCTGCTCAACGCGTGAGCCGCCGACCGGCGACCGCGCGGGCGCTCGTTCGAGGAAGTGCCTCGCGGTGCGAGGGCTTAGGGCTTCGCCCGATCCCACGCACTGCGAAACGCTCAGAGAGAGTGGAGGAAAACAAAAAGTAGCGGAGAGGACGGCCGCGCGCGAAGTCGCGGCTTTGTAACAGAAGCCGTCGCCCTTTCGGGCGCGGACGTTCCGATCGAACACACACAGCACGACTCGCGGTGACCGCGCGCTCGCCGCGCCCCGGCCACGCCCGAGACTTCCGCGCGACGCGCGCGCCGCGAGGGTCGATCCGCTCCTAAACGATCAGTCGATTCGCGAAAACGCGAAAACGGAGGATGGCGGCGTATACGCCGCCGGCGCGCGGTAAAGCGGAACGCGAGACGCGCGGTAAAGCGGAAACCGCGCCGGTTATTTTTTGGCTATATTATGACAATACACATCTGTCACACAAGCAGACCGACGCGTTTCGAAAAGACGCCGAAAAGACGGCTCTATTCTTCGCCGGCTTCCCACCGCCTGAAGAGATCCGGCAACTCCGCGACGGACTCGACGGTTGCGTCGACGAGTTCGTCCAGGTCGAGCCGCTCCTCGCCGCGGCTCGGGTCGCCGGGGTAGGAGCCCCCGCCCCCCCCCGGGACGTACGGCTCCACCCCCGGCACCGCCACGCGCACCGCGCGCGCGCCGAAGGTTTTGGCGAAGGCGCAGTCGTTCACGACGTCGTCGCCCACGTGCACCCAGGCGCGCGGGTGCGAAATCTCGAACGCGCCATCTTCTTTTTTTTTGATCCGCGCCATCTTCTTCGTCGCCGCCTCGTACGGGAACAGGCCGGGCTTCCGCGCGTCGTCGCCGTGCAGCCCCACCTCCTCGTCCAGACTCGCGTCGGCGGACACCTCGAAGTCGAAAAACGCACCCAGGCCGGCACCCTCCGCGCTGCCCAGCCCGTTGGTGACGGAGCCGATGAGCGCGTTCGGGTGGTTCGCCCGGAGCGCCGCGAGCGCTTCGGCGACGCCGGGGAAGAGGTGCGCCTGAGCGGCGGCGCCTCGCGCCGGGATCCACGCGATGTGGTACCCGCGCGCGACGACGCCGATCGCGTCCGCCTCCGGGAAACCCGCATCGATCGCCGCTCGGAACCCGCCCGCGATGCGCAGCGACGCGAAGGAAAGAGGGAAGTGTCGCTCGTTCGCCCGCTCCGCCGCCTCGATGCGCTCTAAACGCACAGCCTTCATGTACTCGTTGACGCCCGCGCAGTCGGGGAACCCGGGGATGCGCGCCTGGCAAAACTCCACGAACGCCTCGTTCGCCGCCATCACCACCGGCGTCGTCGGCCACAGCGTGTCGTCGAGGTCGAAGGTGATGACCTCGATGGGGCGCCCGGAACCGGCGCGCGCGGACGTCGACGCGCGCGCCGCGCTCCGCGACGCGGGGGACGCGCGCGAGACACCGCACCGCCGCGGTCGCGAGGCGGCGAGCCCCGCGGCGACGTCGGGGACGAAACAGGCGCGCGCGGCTGCCATCGTCACGCGCGCGGAGATGTGCCGGAGAGGTGCCTTCTGCCGAGGAAACACGCGCGAAACACGCGACCGAGGTGAGGAAACACGCGTCCGACGTGTCCGATATCCCCAAGGGACCCAGGCGAAGAACTGCAGAACGAACGGCGTTCAAACCATGCTGCGCGCGCCCACCACCGCGCTCGCCCCCCCCGGGGGGCTCGCCGCCGCCTCCGCGCGTGCGCGCGTCGCCGCGCGCGGCACGACCGCCGCCGCGCGCGGTGCGTTCCCCGTCGGCGCGGCGGACGCGCGCGCGCGCGATGGCTCGACGTCCAATACTTTCAAGATGATGTCCGCGTCGCGTCTCTCCCGCGGCGCCGTACGCGTCTCCGCCTCCGCGTCGGCGTCGGCGCCCGACGCCGGCGCGCCCGGCGCCGCCGACGACGCCGATGCGGCCCTCGCCTCGTCGGCGGACCCTTCGGGCCCGTACCCGACCTCGTCGCGTCTGTACCCGCACCTCGAGCTGGACTTCACGCCCCGCCTGTCCCTCGCCGCGCTCGCGAGCTGCGTGGCGTGCTCGTGGGCGGCGGTGGTGGCGTACGCCGTGCTCTTCAGCAAGTTCCACCTGCGGCACTACACGCTGTCGCTCAAGGCGCTGTACCTGGAGGTGTTCAGCTTCGCCATCGTGGGCGCGGCCGCGTTCTGGGTCGTGAAGACGGCGCTCGCGGAGGCGCAGGAGCAGGCGCGGCTGGTTCCCGCCGCCGCCGCCGCCGACCCCGACTCGCGCTTCGCGGCAATCGACGGCTTGCGCGTGCACTACAAGCGGCGAGACGGCGACACGCGACACGGCGAAAAACGTATTGTCGTGTCATGCGTGCACGGCTTCGGCGCGAACACGTACTCGTGGGAGCGCGCGGCGCTCGGCCCGCTCGCCGAGCGCCTGGGCGCGACGGCGGTGGCGCACGACGCGCCCGGGTTCGGGCTCACCGAGCGCTCGGGCGACCTCGCCAGGTACACGGCGAGGACGAACGCGGCCATCGCTCGCGCGATGCTGGACCTGGCGGAGCAGCCACCCGGCGGCTCCGCGGACGACGCGCGGGATAGCACGACGGGAGAGAACAAGACGTGGAACGACGTGGTCGGGGAGATGGAGACCAGTCAAGCTGACGGATCCGTCTCGGAAAAGAAAAAGAAAAAGAGAAGCGACGCGCGTCGCGTCGTCGTCGGGCACAGCATGGGCGGCGTCGCCGCCGCCGTCGCCGCAGCCGAGGGAGACGTCGACGACGTCATCTTGGTCGCGCCCGCGGTGATCGCCGCGCCGCCAGGAAACGACGCGCGCGGGAACGCGGCCGGGGCTGCCAACCCCCTGGCCGCGCTGCTCGCGGCGGCGGCGCGCGTGCTTCGCGTCGTCCTCGCCTTCGCCGCCAGCCCGGTGCTGACGTTGGCGCTGCGCAAGCTCGTGCGCTCGGCGTCCTTCTGGCGCGACGGGCTCGGCCGGGCCGTCGGCGCCGCCGCCGCGGCGCGCGTGCGCGCGGACGCGACGTGGGCGGACGGGTACCGCAGGCCCAGCGCGGTGGCCGGCTGGGACGCGGGGATGGTGCGGGTCGTGCTGGCGGCGGCCACCGGGGGCGTGAGCCTGGCGCGCGCGATGCTGGGCGCGGCGTCCCCCACCGCGGAGGCGGACGCGCCCGCGAACGTCATCGAGGCGCTTTCGAAATCGAAGGCGCGCGTCTTGATCGTGCACGGGTCGGACGACATGATCGTCCCTGCGGGGAACTCGCGTTTGCTGGCGGAACGCATTCCCAGAGCCGAATTGGTGGAGATGCCGGGCGTCGGACACATGCCGCACGAAGAGGCGCCCGAGGCGTTTCTGGACGCGGTGACGGCGTTTTTAGCGAAGAGGTGAGACGTATTATACGTAAGACGTTTAAGTGTCGTGTACGCGTCGTGTGTGCGCGTCATGAACGAAGATTCGTTTACGTCATCTATCTATCGTATATGTTTACGTCTATCCGTCCAGCCCCAATCCGCGCAGCGCGCCGGTCGGCGGCGCCTCCGCGTCGCGCGCGTCGGCTTTTTCTTTTTCGTTCCGATCGGCGTCCGCCTCGGTCGCCGCGCCGGCGGCGTCCGGCGGTTTCGCCTCCGCGATCGCGTCCAGGCCGCCGTCCAGCTCCGGGAACATCCGCTTGAACCCCCCGTGCGTTTTGTTCCACTCGACGCTCGCGGCCGCCAGCGACCGCTTCTCCGCGTCGGAGGTTCGAATCGCGCCCGCCGTCATCTCGTCCTCGAGGAGAAACGATAACATGCCCAGCGCCACCTTGGCGACGTTCCACGCGGGGTTCCACGTCTCGGGGTGGAAGGACGACATGGACATGCACAGTTTCTGGCCCGTCGCGAATCGACCGTTCGGCGTGCACATGTACAGGTCCGGCGGCTTGAACGGGTACTGCTCGGGGAACTTGATCTTCGCCACGTACCACCCGCCCTCGAAGGGCGTGCCGAACGGGCCCTGCATCAGAAGGTGCCACTCGAGCATGTTTTTTTCGTCCACGTGCACGCGCGGGATGAACGGGGGGGGGTCCGCGACGTACTGCTTGAGCTCCTTCGTGAGCCGCATGGTGCTCGGCTTCTTGCTCGGCATAGTGATCGATGCCGCGTCGCGCCCCCCTGGGAGATAGAGGACGCGCGTGTGGCGCGGACTGAGGTAGAGAGGTGGCCGAGAGTCGAAATCGGCGTTGGAAACACCTCGCTTTCTGCGACGCCGGCGAAAACGATGCGCAGGGCCCCCGCGCCCGCCCCACGAAGTGCCGCGCGGCGACGACAACGCACGTTCGTCGATGGATTTCTTCCGGAAAAAACACCGAAAAAACACCGAAAACCCGGGATTTTACACTGGCAAAACCGGGCAAAAATGTCCAGCAAGTGATTGAAATGCTGTGGGTTTCGCTTGCGCAGCCTGCTGGGAGGCGAGGCGGCGCCGGTCGCCTCCTCGGCCGTTTTCGCCGCGTCGACGCTCGCGAGACGCGCCCCGCGTCACAAGCGACCGCGCCGACCGCGACCGACGCGCCACGACCGCGCTCGACACAGCCGAAGGTACGAGCTCGGCGTTCGTCGCGTTCACCGCGCGCCCACGATCCACCGAGCGTCCCTTCGCGGTCACGCCCGCGCGGACGTTTCTCGTCGCCCCGTTCGCATCCCCGAGGCGAGATCCCGGCGAACACCCCGGCGGCCGCGAACGCGTCGCCATGCGGCGCGTCTCTTTCGCCGCTCACCCCATCCCCGACTCCTCCGTTCGCCGCGTCTCGCTCGCGCCTCGCTCGGCGCGATTTCCAACACCGCGGTCCTCCTCGCGGCTCCGAAACGCTTCTTACCTATGCCTGCTGACTCCCAGAAAGACATCCTGATGAGCGACGACCCCGCGCTCGCGTTCGACGAGGAGGACGGCACGGCGGCTGACCCCGTCGCGTTCCGGGACGCCATCATGGCCGACCCCGACAAGCGCGCCGCGCTGCAGGAGGACAAGGAGCTCTTCTCCGCGCTCTCCAGCGACGACACCGCGCGCATCCAGGCGTGCCTCAAGAAGCTGTACGCGCAGGAGAAGCGCCACGCCGAGCAGAGCGCAAACGACAAGATGAACTCCTCCGACATCCTGCGCGCCGGGTGCTCGACGCCGCGCGACGTGACGGTTCTGTACGAGAACATGCTCAAGGTGGGACTGCAGTACGGCCCATCGTTCCGCCTGCTGTCGCAGGTGTGGGTGCCGGATGACATCGCGCAGAAGCAGAACGAAGCCGCCGCCGCCGCCGCCGCGAACGCCGAGACCGCCGGGAACGAGTGAGCGCCGGTCTCGGCGGACGCCGCGCGCGTCGTTCGCGCGTCGCGTCGCGCGCCGACGCGAAAAGTCGTTTTTGTACAAGTACCGTCCGTACGCGTCGCGTTACACAATATATATCCGCCTATTTCGCGAGGAAGCCCGTGAGCCAGTCCACGCCCTCCTGCAGCCCCGTGCCGTCTAGCGCGTTGGACGGGACGATCTGCCACGGGTTCGTCTCTATGTCCTCCAGGCTCAGGCCCTGCGCCACGTCCACGGGCGACAGCGACGACGGCACGTCGGCTTTGTTGGCAAACACCAAGATGGGTTTCTCCGCGACGTCGTCAGACGCGAGCATGGCATCGAGCTCGTCCTTCGCGACGCACAGCCTGAGCGTATCCGCGCTGTCCACGACGAAGATGATCGCGCGCGCCTCGCGGTAGTGCTGCTCCCACAGGCTGCGGTACCGGCCCGCGCCGGACATGTCGAACACCGTGAACGCGAGCGGCCCGCTCGAAAACTCATCCACGTTGAATCCCACGGTGGGCGCCACCTCCGCCGGGCCCGCGGCTCGGCGCGCGCCGCTCCGGAGTTTCATGCGCTCCACGATGGAGGTCTTGCCGCTGTTGTCCAGGCCCACGATCAGGATGTTCACGCGCTGCTTCTTCGTCGCCAGGAAGCTCATCAGGTACGAGAAGAACCCCATGGCGGTCGACGAGGCGCGCGCGACCGGCAGATGTCTGCCGTCTCTTTCCCCTTCGCGTGGCTTCGACGCCGCGGGACGCGCTCCGACGACGCGCGGGTGCCACCGGGCGGGGTCCTTACCGACCTTCTCGACGCGCGATGGTCTCGCCTCCAAACGCGGCGGGCGCGGACGCGGGTCGGGCGCCGGACCTACACGCGACGCGGTGGCGCGCGCGGTCGTTGTGCCGCGGCACGCGCTTCGCGGTGTTTTTCCGGCCAACGGCTCCGCCGAGAGGCTTCGGCCCTCCGCGTGCGGTGCCGACGATTCGCAAGAATCCTCGACACTCGCGGAGGCGCGGTGACCACCACCACCATGCGCAACGTCCTCGCCGCGCTCGTGGCGGTGCTCGCGCTCGTCGCGCCCGCGGCGGGCGACGAGACACAGTCTTGCTCGGCCGGCGCGCGCTTCGACGACGGCGCGGGCGCGACGGCGGTGCGCGCCGAGCTGGATGCGATGGACCACGCGCTCGCGCAGGCGAAATCGTCGTTGCGAGCGCTCGAGACGCTGGTGGAGACGCAGGGCGCGCGCCTGGAGACGATGCGCGCGCTCGTCGCGACCCCGGGCGTGACCTGCGACGGATCGGTGGCCGCCGCCGAGCGCCTCGCGGACGCGATGCTCGAGACGCGATGCGAGACGCGATGCGCGGAGAGACACGACCGATCGTCCGCCTTCGGGCGCCCGCGCGACGAACGCCCGACGTCGTACCGGGACGTAGACGAGTCGTCGAACACGATCGTCGCGAGGGCCACTCATTCGAGCCATTCATCCATTCAGCGCGGCTCGTACGCCACCGACCGCCCCGCGGTGGCCAGAAGGCTGGACGCGTGGGCGGACCACCTCTCCTTGACGGGCGCGGTGCGCCTCGAGCGCGGCGCGGAGGCGACGGCGATGGCGACGCTGCCGCAGCGCGACCCCGAGCGCGGCGACGTGCCGCGCTACTTCGCCGTCGGGGACTCGCGCGGGAAAACGCGCGTGCTCCGCGCGGACGGGGACGTCGCCGCGACGCTCCCGGACGACTCAGACGACGACGCGACGGATTTGTCGTCGTCTCCAGACGCTTCTTTCGGAGACGCGTCTCTACTAGACGCCGCGTCTCCGAAACGTCTCCGAGAGACGCGGCGCGGACGCGCCGTCTCCGCCCTCGCCGCTTCGTACCAGCGCAAGAACGAAACCGTCGTCGTCGCGGGCGACGCGAGCGGCCGAGTCGTGTTCTACCAGGTGTTCGAGAGCGCTGTCAACGACGAAGATACCGAGCGCACGCTCGCGGGGACGGTCTTCGCTTCGTACCCGAGTCTGCGCGCCATATCTCCGAAGCACGCGCGCGGGCTCGCCGTGCCCGCCAAGACGGCCAACTGGGAGAAGGAGCGCGACCGGCTTGTTAAGGCGGCGCGGCGCGAAACCCTAAACCGCGCGGCGAGCGGCCATCTCGCGACCGAGACATTCGACCGTCTCGAGACGTCCGCCGTGATCGAAGCGACGGTCGGCGTGAAGCACCCGCAGGGCGCGCGGTACGCCGAGCGCGACGAACCGACGAATTCCGATTCGACGAATTCCGATTCGGAACCGATTGATTCGGACGCGGCGCGCGCCATCGTCGCCGTCGCGGCGTACCGCTTGAACGACGGCAAAAGGTACTTCGCCGTCGCCGACGCGTCGGGCGCGCTCGTCGTCTTCACCGACCGAGGCGCCACCGTGCACTCCGTGTACCGACTGCCGTCTTCCGACGACGATGGCCTAAAAAAAACAGACCAAACAGACCAAACAGACCACGTGGTCGCGTTCAAGCCCTCGCGGCGCGCCATCTCGTGGGTCACGCGATCCGGCGTCGGGTCGCTGGACCCGGCGACGTTCGCGGCGCGCCGCGCGCCGTGCGCCGCCGCCGACGGCGCGCGCCTCGACGTCGCCTTCGCGAGCGTCGCCTTCGACGCCGCGCACGCCGCGCGGTTCTACGCGGTGACCGAGGCGGGCGAGACCGTCGCGGGGGTCGTGGGGGGCGTGGACGTGGGGACGGGCGCGGGCGTGCGCGCCACCTGCGCGCTGCGGCACAGGAACCTGGGATCCACGCCGGCGGCGGCGGTTGAACGGTGGAACGGCGCGTCGCTCGCCTCGGTCAAGGGCTACGCCTTCGTGGCGCTCGGCGCGCGCGTCTCCGTGCTAAACGCGACGGACGCCAAACGAAGCGGCGCGCCTCGGGTTTCGCGCGCGCCCAGAGAGGTGATCGTCGCGGACGTCGAGCACCTGGCGGGCGCGTTCGGGGGCGCCGTCGGCGACGCCACGGATTGCGACGCCGCGGATTA
>Ga0181558_10003277_pt1 | contig 14985 bp, 7 predicted proteins | sample 011ome_22_FD_133754 | JGI IMG/M metagenome (GOLD analysis project Ga0181558, IMG submission 133754) | Coastal salt marsh microbial communities from the Groves Creek Marsh, Skidaway Island, Georgia - 011507BT metaG (megahit assembly) | ecosystem: Environmental > Aquatic > Marine > Intertidal zone...
GGGAACCCGGATATACCTCTCCTCCATCCCATTGAACAAAACAGAGATAATATCACTGTTCTATCGCCAGCGCTATTGAAAAGAATTCCGACTTTAAACGGGCAAGCAGATTTTCAAAGAATCGCTCAGAACTTACCAGGTATCTCCAGTAATAATGATGGCCTTGGTGGATTAAGGGTGCGTGGCGGTGAGTCAGGTCAGAATATGTTGTACATTGACGGAAGTCCCGTTCATATTCCATATCACCTCCTTGGTCTATATACGACATACAATCCTGAAACGGTAAAATCCATACAGGTTGTAAAAGGCAATTTTCCTGCACGTTATGGCCATGCCGTTTCTTCCATCTTGGACGTCCGAATTCGTGAAGGAAATCGTAAAAAATGGCAAGGTGCTGCAAATATTGATTTATTGAGTGCCGGATTGAGTGTAGAAGGACCTTTAGGCAAAAAAGGTAGTATGCTCATTGCCGGTCGATTTTCTCCAACAGCTTATTTCTTCGAACCCGTTTTAGACCGTTTGTATTTTGGAAGTCAATCGGATCAATTAACCACTAACTTTCATGACTTCAATATCAAACTCAATTGGGAGCCTACAGAAAAGGATCGTTTTTTTCTCAGTGTTTTTAGTGGTTATGATCAGATCGACCAATTGGGACTCAGTCAATCCAGTGATGGTATTTCGGCAAGTTTTAGCGAGTTTCTTTTAAACTGGCAGAATACCGTGGGTTCATTTCGCTGGAATCATTTGTTTTCAGATAAGTTGTTTTTAAATACGACTGTTTATTATAGCAGTTATCGTCATAAGTTCTCGTCTAGAACCGATTTTGAAATAGCTACTCCTGATACGTATGTGCTGGATCAATTTATTATCGATAAACGATCCGATAATACAGAAATAGGCGCGCGTTATGATTTAAATTATGCTTTTAATAAGAAAAATAATCTCCGATTTGGAGGTGAATACAATTACCGTCTTTTATCACCGCGGTTTTATTCTTTATATGAATTGATTTTTGATTCAGAACTTGAAGATGAATTTGGAGGCAATTATGATTTCTCTTACCTCTATCAGGAAATCACCCAGCCCAGTTATGACATGCATCAGGCAGCCTTTTATATCGAGGACCACATGCGATTAAATCGTTGGTATTTTAATCTGGGGATTCGGTTTAGCTTTCTGCAAAATGTAGCAACCGTAAATTCAGAAAGTATAGAATCGAGTATGATTCAGCCAGAACCCCGAATATTGATCAAGTATCGTATCAATGAAAAGATGACACTTAGCACCACTTTTAACAGAAGAGCGCAATACCTGCATCTTATCGCTAATCCGGCGATTCAGATGCCGAATAACATCTGGTTGCCAGCCACTAATAGCCGATTACCACAGATTCTATATGAAGGTGAATTGGATTTTCGTTATGAAGTAAATAAAAAATTGGAACTGGGTGCAACAGGATTTTATCGTCAAACTGAGAATATGTATGCCTTTGCTGATTCGGTTGTATTCTTTGCACCAAGCGAGTCTTTTGCTAGTTTCGATTATTTAACCAAGGGAACAGGTTATAACCAAGGAATAGAAATACTCATTGACTATGCTGATAAAAAAAGAGGATTACTGATGGCTTATACCTTATCTAAATCAGAGCGCCAATTTGAAGCCATCAACTTGGGAAATCGATACGCCGATGCTTTTGATAGCCGGCATCAAATTAGCTTAGCCTTTCATCAACAGATCACCAAACGCTTTAGCTTTGGTTTAAATTGGTTATATGCTTCAAAACGACCTCAATTCAACCTGTTTGAGGCTACTGCTGGTGGATCCTTGTCGGAAATACAAGCTGATCCTATAGGACAATTGCATACGACGCGTCTTTATGGTTATAATCGCCTTGATGTTGATTTAAGATATGAAGTGAAAGGAAAAAAAGTAGCCCAACAGATTCGATTAGGTGTCTATAATATGTTGAATACACGCAATGTTGCTTTTAACACGATCGATTATCAAGATCCGATAACGGGAGCGATTTCTTCTAGCCCATTATATTCCTTACCTATTATGCCCTCTTTCTCTTATCGTATTTCTTTTTAAATCAGCACTTTATATTACTCATCTGAAAAAGAATAAAAAAATCCAATTCCTTTAGGGGGAATGATTTCTTTGATTGTATTAATATCAGAGAACGCGAAAAACAAAGCATTATAAAGAGGTTGGTTGCGGTAAAGGGGGGGGTGAGCCCTGTGTTCTCCCCCTTTTCTTTTACCAAAACCTCAAAAAAGCTTTCATATATAGTTAAAGTTGGTTGCAAAAGGAGGCATGAATAGCGATTCAGTCTCCTTTTTTTTATACCTTAGCTATTGCTAAACTCTTGAAGACCATGAAAAATCTAACAGCTACCCTACTTATGTGTTGTTTCGGCATCCTCAATGTCAACGCACAGTCGTTTAATGAAATTCAAAAAGTTACCTCATTTGATCGTGAAAGTGAAGATCGCGCCGGTTGGTGTGTTGATATAGACGACAATTATGCCGTAGTCGGCGCTTATGGCGATGATTTTGGAGCAACTAACCCAAATATGGGATCCGTTTATGTCTACGAAAGAGACATGGCCGGAGATTGGAATTTTATTCAAAAATTAACCAATTCAGATCAAGATGATTATGATCGCTTTGGCTGGTCCGTAGCCATTCACGGTGATATTATAGTTGTTGGAGCTTATGGAGAGGATGAAAATGAATTTGACGAAGAAAACTTATCAAAAGCAGGATCGGCCTATATTTTTAAAAGAGATGGTGATGGAGATTGGAATGAAGTTCAAAAGATTGTTGCATCAGATCGAGCTGAAGGTGATGAATTTGGATTCTCAGTTGCTGTTCATGATGATCTTATAGTAGTGGGCGCCCATTATTGTAGCACGAATGCATTAGGATTCGGTTATTCTTTTCACGCCGGAGCTGTTTATATATTTGAAGAAGATGTAGATGGTGAATGGGTGGAATTACAAAAAATAGCCGCTTCAGATCGTTGGGGAAATCCAGGTTTTGAATACGAAGAAGAAGATTGGAATTGGCGCTACGGTGAGTCTGTTGGTGTTTGGGAGGATTATATTGTTGTTGGTTCTCAGTTTGCTTCAAAGGCATACGTTTATGAGCGCTCAGGTGATACATGGGATGAAGCTGAAAAATTAACCTACCCGGGTATTTCATGGTTAGATCGTGCTGGTATTGTTGCCATTGATGAGACAACCGTTGTAGTTGGTGCTCAAACATGGGATTATACAGAGATTTGGGGTGAAGGTGAATTAATGAATTCTGGAGGAGCTGCTGTATTTGATCGTAACGCGGGCACAGGAAACTGGGAGTTTACGGAAATGATTGTAAATACAGATAGAGATGCTGGCGATCATTTTGGAATTGATGTGGCTATTGAAGGTGACTATATTGCTGTCGGAACACATAGTGATAATCACGACGAAGACGATGATGCTTATTTAGAAAACGCAGGTTCAGCCTATATTTTCAAGAAAACCGATGGTGATTGGTCAGAATATGATAAAGTCGATGCTTCTGATCGGAATGCAGAAGATGAACATGGAATTGCTGTGAGTATCTCTGGTACAACAGCAATTGTAGGCGCTTTTCAGCAAGATTTCCCAGCGGGAGGTGGTGATTATATTGAAGATGCTGGTGCTGCATACTTTTACATCGATGGAGAAGATGTTGATTGTCCAGCTGTCTATTATGATCAATCTTTATCGATTTGCGATGGGGAAAGCGTAACAGTCGGAGAAAGCGTTTATACAACTACCGGTATTTATGAAGATATCCTAACGTCGGTTGATGGATGCGATAGCATCGTTTCAACTGAGCTAAATGTAATCGGAACAGATCCTTATGAATATACTGAGATTATCTGCCCCGGACAAGTTGTTGTCGTAGGCGATAGCGAATACTCTGAAGCTGGAACATACACGGATATCTTTGACACCGATGCGGGTTGCGATAGCATTGTTGTCACAACGGTCATTGTTGAGGATGGTGTTGGTGATTTTGGAATTGATGGAGATGGAGACGGATTATACGTCTTAGCCGATGGTATTGCAACGTACCAATGGATTACTTGTGATCCTTATGAAATCATTCCGGGTGAAGAGTTTTGGTTCTTTACACCTCCTGGACCTGGTCAATATGCTGTTATCGTGAGTAATGAAGACGGATGTGTTGATACGTCCGATTGCGTGACAATAATTGATGAAGGTGGTGATGAATTGACAATGCCGACAGAAGGGATTGGACCAACACAAACAGCTTGTGAAGGAACACTTTTTGATAGTGGCGGAAGTTCTTTTGCTTATTCTGATAATGAAGATGGGGTGATTACTATCGCGCCGACTGATGCGATAGAAGTTGAATTGACCTTTATCGAATTTGATGTAGAAGCTGGAGGCGACGGAGACCCTTGTCCTTGGGACTATTTAGAAATTTACGATGGTGCATCAACGGATGACCCTTTGATCGGATCTTATTGTAATGCCTCTCCTCCACCTGCTACTATTACATCTACTGGAGGCGCAATTACGTTACATTTCTATTCTGATGAAATCATCTCAATGGCCGGATATGAAATTGATTGGGCGTGTACTGAAGATCCAGGATCAAGTTCAATTAATGAGAATCAAATGAATACATGGTCGATCTTTCCAAATCCTAATACAGGTGAATTTACCATCGTTTTAGCGGATGATCATAACGTGACTCAATTGGATATCTTAAATGAATTGGGACAAGTGGTGTATACAAATAATCAAATTATACTGAATCAAAATATTAGTTTGGATCATGTTCTTTCAGGAATCTATCTAGTAAGATTAACAACGGAAAATGGTTATGATTATAAGAAGGTGATTATTGCTAAATAAAGTATTCTAAACAATTATTAAAAAGGTCAGAAAACGCTGTTTTTCTGACCTTTTTTTATAATAATTACCCTTTACACTGTATGTGTAACTTCGTTTAGCACATTGTTCCGTTGGCTGCGGAGTAGCTGCGTTGCTGCGCAAAGCCAACCTAATTGCAATCCGACAAAAAAACTTATTGAGCAGCGCCGTAATAACCTTTTTATTTTACTGATGATTTATGCCATGTATCCTCCATGACGACAATGATTATCTCGTTGTTTCTAAACAACCGAATCAACTGGTTTACAAGTCTTATTATTCACGTAACATCAAATCCATTCCGTTATTAAATGAATTGGAAGAGATTTTGGCCTACAAGCTCTACCCCATTCATCGTCTGGATTATAAGACCTCTGGATTATTGTTGTTTGCTAAATCATCAGAATCTGCTAAAGAATTGCAACAAACCTTTGAAAAACGAGAAGTTACAAAGACATACTTAGCACTTGTTCGTGGTTTCTTTAATCCTTCGGATGGATCAATTGACAGTCCGGTTAAGCATCCTGAAACAGGTAAGTATCGTGATGCTGAGACAGCTTATCAAACACTTTTACAAATTCAACTTCCTTTTCCGGTAAAACCGTATGACTCCAGTCGTTATTCACTCATGATTCTCAAACCAAAAACAGGGAGAATGCATCAACTAAGGAAACATATGAATAAGGTGGCGCACCCAATTATTGGTGATCATAAATACGGAAATCGACATCACAATCAGTTCTTTGAAAATCATTGGAAATGCCCGTACTTACTTTTGCATGCGTATTCGTTGAATTTGCAAATGAATGAGAAAGAATTGGATTTAACGGTGCCTGTTTCAAATACATGGAGTGAACTACTTGAGAAATTAATCCGTCACGGAGAGATAATATACCAAGCTGAAGCTTATGAGAGACTGGCAAAACTGAATAAATGGCCTGTTCTAAATCATTAGTGCAATGACTTCTTATAATAATCGAAATTACACGGATTAACCAAGTTCTTCGCTTTAATCGGTTTAACTTTGGAGAAATCCTCAGCATGTGTAAATTGATACCCTAATTTACGATACCAAGCATCCAATCGTAATTTGAAAGGTACTTCCATGTCTCTCGGTCGCAAGATTTCCAATTGCATGTACTTCCCTCCTCTTGATTTAGCTCGATTTTCAGCGGCATCTATCAACGCTTGGCCTATCCCATTGCCTTTCTTGTCAAAATCAGCTGAAAGCAAACTAAATGACCAAGTATCGGTGCTTCTCTGGTATGTATGGATACTACCTACTGGCTCGTCATTCAACCATGCAGCAATAATTTCATCCTTTTCAATGAGTTTATTGAAGTCTTCAAAATTAATGCGAACATAATTTTCTCCCCACACCTCAATCTCAGTTAAAGCATAGGCTATACGCAAAATCTCATAGAGTTTTTTACGTTCGGTCAAATTTGCATTTTGAGCACTTCTAATATCCATGATGCAAAAATAAAAAGTCCGCATGACTCAACGGCCATGCGGACTTAAAAACTTGTATTAAAATAGGATGATTAATTAAGTTCAGCGATTCGTGCTTTAGTTGCTTTAAACTCTTCCACCATTCCTAATTTACCGTAAACTGCTTTTAAAGACTCTAAAATCACAACATCTTTAGGTTCTGCTTCAGCAGCGTCTTCTAAGTATGGTAAAGCTTTTTTAAACAGCTCTTTAGATTCCTCAATCATTTGTGTTGCCTTAGGATCACTTGGAGGTAATTTATTTCCTTCATTGTAAAGATCAGCACCTTTATTGAAATAAATACCGCCCATTGAGAATTTTGCATTCGTATGGTTAGGATCTAGCTCCAATGTTCTATTATAAGCTGCTTTTGCCTCTTCAATTTTATCCATTTGCTCATAGATATTTCCAGAAGTGTAAACTAAAGCCGTATTATCAGGATCTAAGACGATAGCTGCTTTCAATGCTTTTTCTGCATCAGCACTGCGATCAGTATCAATATAGAAGTTAATCATTGCGATGAGTATATCTAAGTTTTCAGGTGCCTTTTTAACAGCATCTTGTAATACTTTTTCCGCCTCTTCCGTTTTTCCTTGCTTGCTCAAAGCAGTAGATAAGTAACCTGCACTTGCTCCAAGATTAAATCCTAGGTCCACACAAGATTGAAATGCATCTGCTGCTAATTCCCATTTTTCAATTTGCAAAGCCGCAGAACCACCGTAAAAATAGAAGTTAGAATCTTTAACACCCGCAATATCTCCAAATTCAGCAGCACCTAATAAACCGCCCATTGCCATTTCGTATTCGCCTTTTTCATAGGCTATAATGCCCATTGCAGAAGCCTGCGCTCTGTACATTAAACAATAAGCATTGACGTCATCAACATAACGTTCTTTTGTATCCACTTCTTTCGATTTTTTTAGTGCCGCCATTCCGTCTTCAGCCATTTGTTGACCGTCTAATCCAGCCAAAGCTTCGTTTGTGGAGTCCATTGCTACCAAAGCACCCATTTCAAGGTAAATCTTACCTTTATACATGTACATTTTTGGATCATTTTGCGTCTCCGGATGCTCGCTGGCGCCATCAATATAACCTTTAGCGTCTTTATAATCGTTTACCGCTTGCTCCATCTTTTGATTTTGCATTGCATCTCTCGCATCCTTGTAGTATATACTTGCGTTTTGCACGTTCTTCTTTTGTGCAAATGATACACCAGTGATTAGGACTAATCCAATTGTATAAACAAGTTGTTTCATTGTAGTTTTTGTTTTTTTATTTTAATGATGTGGTATTTTTTAAAATTCCATAAACAAGATTCCAATTTTTATGCCACGTTCCCAAAATTACTCAAAGACTTGTGAATTTCAAAGGAATCCTCAAGTAATCAGATCAAAAAAAGAGCGTTTGTCTAGTGTTTCGATACACTTTTCAAACGCTCTTCTGATATTATTTGTTCAGATCAACGAAGAATCTATTCTTCTTCATTCCCTCCATGATCTTCGCTGATAATCGGATTTCCGTCCTCATCTAATTCCTCCACGTTCTCTTCATCACGGTCACGATAAACCTTAGCAACAGCTGCAATTTCGTCATTACCTCTCAAGCTAATTAATCGAACACCTTGCGTTGCTCTACCCATCACACGTAACTCCTCTACATGCATTCGAATGGTGATTCCTTTTCGCGTAATGATCATTAAATCGTCATCATCTGTTACATTTTTCATGGAGATTAATTCTCCTGTTTTGTCGGTAACATTGATCGTCTTAACACCTTTACCTCCACGGTTAGTGATTCGGTAATCAGAAACTTCTGATCTTTTACCGTAACCATTACTTGAAACAACAAGTACGTTGGCATCTTCACTTTCTACAGCAATCATTCCAACAACTTCATCCTTGTCACTTCCTAATGTAATACCGCGAACACCGGACGCTGTTCTTCCCATAAAACGAACTTTCTCTTCATTAAAACGAATCGCTTTTCCTGACTTTAATGCCATCATGATTTCGTTCGTTCCATTCGTTAACTTCGCTTCAAGTAATTCATCTCCCTCGCGGATACTGATGGCGTTAATACCATTTGTTCTTGGACGAGAATATGCTTCTAGTTTTGTTTTCTTAATTACACCACGCTTCGTACACATTACGATGTACTTGCCATCAATGTATTCTTCATCCTTAATATCTTTTACATTGATGAATGCCTTGATGGAGTCATCTTGTTCGATATTAATTAAGTTTTGTAATGCCCGACCTTTCGTGTTCTTAGCTCCTTCCGGCACTTCGAAGATACGCATCCAGAAACATTTACCTTTCTCTGTAAAGATCAATAACCAGTTGTGGTTAGTAGCAACAAATAGGTGCTCTAAGAAATCTTTGTCTCGTGTTGCTGAACCTTTCGCTCCAACTCCACCTCTACTTTGAACGCGATACTCATCCAACGATGTACGTTTGATATAGCCGGCGTGGGAAATAGTAATCACAACCTCGTTATCCGGAATCAAATCTTCAATACGCATCTCGTTTGCTGAGTATTCGATAATTGAACGACGCTCATCACCATATTTCTCCTTGACATAAGCCAATTCTTCTTTGATGATATTCATACGACGCTCTTCATTAGAAAGGATATCTTTGAAATCAGCGATCTTCACCATTAAATCGTCGTATTCAGCGCGCAATTTATCTTGCTCGAGTCCAGTTAACTGGCGTAATCGCATTTCAACAATGGCACGAGACTGAACATCTGTCAATTCAAAGCGAGCAATTAATTTATCACGTGCTTCTTCTGGGCTTTTTGAAGCCCTAATCAATTTTATTACTTCATCAATATTATCAGAAGCGATGATTAAACCTTCTAAGATGTGAGCACGTTCTTCAGCTTTGCGCAATTCATATTTTGTTCTTCGGATCACGACCTCATGGCGGTGTTCAACAAAATGATGAATCATATCCTTCAAGTTCAATACTTCAGGACGACCTTTTACAAGAGCGATATTATTAACTGGGAAAGATGATTGAAGCGCTGTGTATTTAAATAGCTTATTTAAAACTACGTTTGGAATCGAATCACGCTTTAGTTCATACACTACGCGCATACCATTACGGTCAGATTCATCTCTGATATCAGAAATACCAGCAATTTTACCATCGTTTACTAAGTCAGCCGTTTTCTTTATCATGTCGGCCTTATTGACTTGGTAAGGAATCTCCGTAACGATAATGGCTTCACGACCTTCTCGAATTTCCTCGATAACAGCCTTTCCGCGCATAATAACACGTCCTTTACCTGTTTTGAATGCATCTATTACACCTTCATAACCGTAAATCACACCTCCTGTTGGGAAATCAGGTGCTTTTACATGTTGCATCAATTCGTCGATTTCAATATCACGGTTATCGATATACGCCGTAATTCCGTCCACAACTTCGCTTAAGTTATGTGGAGGCATATTCGTCGCCATACCTACTGCAATACCTGATGCTCCGTTGACTAATAAATTTGGAATCTTCGTTGGAAGTACCGTCGGCTCTTCCATTGAATCATCAAAGTTCAAAGAAAAATCTACCGTCTCTTTATCCAAGTCGGCTAACATTTCTTCAGCAATTTTCTGTAAACGCGACTCTGTATAACGCATGGCCGCTGGGCTATCGCCGTCAATCGATCCAAAGTTACCTTGGCCATCGACCATAGGATAACGTAAAGACCAAGGCTGCGCCATACGCACCATTGTATCGTATACAGAAGAATCACCATGCGGGTGGTACTTACCGAGTACATCCCCGACAATTCTTGCTGATTTCTTATATGGACGGTTTGCAAAGACACCTAAATCTTGCATACCATATAATACGCGTCTGTGAACCGGTTTTAGTCCATCTCGGACATCCGGTAGAGCACGTGAAACAATCACGGACATTGAATAGTCAATGTAGGCTGATCTCATCTCCTCATCAATGTCTACTTTAATGATGTTTTCTCCGTCTGACATATCGTTTGTTTCTTTATAGTTTAAGTGCCGAAAATAGGGATTTTTTCGCTTGAAAAAGCATGTCAATTTGTCGACTTATCAACAAAAATGGCAGGAAAATAATGTTTATTAACAATCGGTATAATAATTGTTCTTTGTATTTTGACAATCCGAAATAATTAGGTTATTTTGGATTGCTCAGAATTATTTAATGAGAACTGCAATGAATCGCCGTTTTTAACGTCTATTAGAATAATATAGCTGCGTTAAGTGGTTCATGCCATATCAAAATCAAAACAACACAAAACAGAACTGGTCGCAGACTTGTTCAGTTAGAATAAGATTAAAGTCTTAATTATGGATGCAAATTTTTCAGCAAGAGCAAAAGACGTCCTGTCATTTAGTCGTGAGGAAGCGTTGAGATTGGGTAATGATTATTTAGGTGTCGAGCATATCCTCTTAGGTATTTTGCGTGAGGGTGAAGGTTTAGCCATTAAACTATTGTTAGAGTTTCACGTTGACTTGCAAAGAGTAAGATTAGAGCTTGAGAAAACGTTAAAAGAAAAGCGTACAAAAAGTATTACCGCTAATAATATACCTTTAGTCCGTCAGGCAGAGAAAGTGCTTAAGATCACTTATTTGGAAGCGAAATTATTCAAGAGTCCAAAAGTAGGAACAGAGCACATCTTATTGGCTATCTTGAGAGAAGAAAATAATCTAGGGACACGTGTACTCAATAAGTACGGTGTTATTTACGAAAACATAAAAGAAGAATTAGAAGCAATGATAGAAGAACAAAACTATCCTAAAGCTGAGTTTCCTGGAAACTCAGCTGATAATGATGATCAGGGCAATGACGACGGAGGGTACCGTGGTGGCTCAGGCGGTTCATCTGGTTCGGGATCTAAACGATCTGCGGGCGGTGAAGGAAAATCGAAAACGCCTGTACTCGACAATTTTGGGCGTGATTTAACAGCAATGGCTGAAGAAAATAAATTGGATCCGATTGTTGGTCGTACGTCAGAAATTGAGCGTGTTTCTCAGATCTTATCAAGAAGAAAGAAAAACAACCCGATCTTAATTGGTGAACCGGGAGTTGGTAAATCAGCTATCGCAGAAGGTCTTGCTTTGAGAATTGTTCAAAAGAAAGTATCACGCGTCTTGTTTAACAAACGAATCATTTCACTTGATTTGGCATCATTAGTTGCGGGAACTAAATACCGTGGACAATTCGAAGAGCGAATGAAGGCGGTCATGAATGAATTAGAAAAGTCGAGAGATATCATCTTATTCATAGATGAAATTCACACCATTATCGGTGCTGGTGGTGCTTCGGGTTCTTTAGATGCTTCAAACATGTTTAAACCGGCTTTAGCACGTGGAGAAATTCAAGTAATTGGAGCGACGACTTTGGATGAGTTTAGACAATATGTTGAAAAGGATGGCGCACTTGAACGTCGATTCCAAAAAGTATTGATTGAACCAACTACGATTGAAGAGTCGATTGAGATCTTGAATAACATCAAGGAACGATATGAAGATCACCACAGTGTAATATATACACCTGAGTCGGTTGACGCTTGTGTTCGTTTGACGGAGCGCTATATGTCTGACCGAAACTTACCTGATAAAGCTATTGATGCTTTAGATGAAGTTGGATCAAGGGTGCATATCACGAATATCAATGTTCCAAAAGAAATTACTGATCTTGAAAAGAAGATTGAAGAGATCAAGGAGGAAAAAGGTGATGTAATCAAAAGTCAGCAATATGAAAAAGCAGCTGAATTAAGAGATACAGAAAAGAATCTGCAAAACGAATTAGAAGAAGCACAAATCCGCTGGGAAGAAAGTGCGAAGGAAAACCGTGTATTAGTGACGGAAGACAATGTGGCTGAAGTGGTTTCAATGATGACGGGTATTCCATTGCGTAAGGTTTCTGAATCTGAAAGTGGCAAAATCATGCACTTGGGTGAAACCATTAAAGGAAGCGTGATTGGTCAGGACAATGCGGTAAAGAAAGTTGTTAAAGCCATTCAACGTAATCGTGCGGGATTAAAAGATCCAAATAAGCCGATTGGGTCATTCTTCTTTTTAGGACCGACTGGCGTGGGTAAAACGCAGTTAGCAAAGGTCTTAGCTAGAACAATGTTTGATTCTGAAGATGCCCTGATTCGTGTGGATATGTCAGAATACATGGAGAAATTCTCAGTTTCTAGATTAGTTGGAGCTCCTCCGGGATATGTTGGATATGAAGAAGGTGGACAGTTAACGGAAAAAGTTAGACGCAAGCCCTACTCAATTGTATTGTTAGATGAGATTGAAAAAGCGCATCCAGATGTCTTTAACATCTTATTACAAGTATTGGATGATGGACATATGACGGATGGTCTTGGTCGCAAGATTGATTTCAAAAATACGATCATCATCATGACATCAAATATTGGTGTGCGTCAATTACAAGATTTTGGAACAGGTGTTGGATTTGGAACAAACGCAAAAGTTTCTCAGCAAGAGGAAAATTCGCAGAAAATTATTCAAAATGCATTGAAAAAAGCATTCTCACCCGAATTCTTAAACCGTATTGATGATATGATCATCTTCAACTCGTTGACGAAAGAAGATATCCATGAAATTATTGATATTGAATTGCAGAAATTATATGGACGCATTGAGGATCTAGGGTATAAAATTAAAATCACGGAAGACGCCAAAGATTATATTGCCGATAAGGGGTATGATGAAAAATATGGTGCTCGACCATTGAACCGAGCTATTCAAAAGTATATTGAAGATCCTTTAGCTGAAGAAATCATCAATGCTCGATTGGCTGAAGGTGACACGATCAATATTAGTTTTGATAAAAAAAATGAGCAAATCAAGATTAAAATTGATAAAGGCAAAAAACCACCGAAGAAGAAGGAAACAAAGAAGGAGTAAATAAAACTTCAAATCCCCATCAGTCAAGCACTGATGGGGATTTTTTTTTAAAGCATGCTTCGGTCCTTCATGTTGTTGTTCAAACAGAATAATTAATCTAAAGTAGGACTATCTCAAGTTAGTCTAATTCCTTTCTGAAACGAATTTACCGAGTATGTTCAGCGAATCGGTTTGGCGTCTAAGTATTGTGCATAAATCGGTAGAATTATGGAGTTTGCATCTAACTAACCTAGACCTCATAACATCAAATAAGGTTTTGAAAAAACTGAACAGTATACTTTTCGCCCTCACTGGGATTATCTATAATCCTGTGCTGTAAAGAGAAAACTGTGATGATTGACCAGAAATTAAAGCGACGTTCATTCGTTTTTACCAATTGAATCTCTTTTATTTCAGTGATCTTAGCTTGTTCTTCAGTCCCCTTACTTTTTGAAGGATTAGCCAGTGTGATTTGATTTCGACTCAGAAGAATCTCCATCTTTTTCAGAACAGCATGATCTTTTGGACTGAACTGATCTTCAAAAGTCATCGCGAAATGTGAGCATGAACACCACGAATATTGACTTATTAATACAAATGAATTTCTGCTCTTCGATTCAAGGCATCATTGCGCTCATCTACCAGCCTTGCTTCACCGTATGCATTAACAATAAAACGAGATTTAGAGATCCCTTTTGATGTTAAATAACTAACAATCCAGTCACCCCTTTTCTTTGATAGAATCAAGTTATACTCATCCGAAGATCGAGCATCAGCATAGGCGTTGATTTCAATTTTGATATCTGGGTTTTCTTTGAGTACTTTATAAAGGTTATTGATAATCCGCTTATCCTCCGATTTCACTTGACTCTGATTAGAGTCAAAATAGACCAAGATATAATCGCGTTGACTCATATCTCCCAGAATAAATTCCATATGCTCTTCCTCCATCATGCTCAGGTTACTCTCACTGTCATGACCTAGCGGGCGGAATGTGAAATAACCATCTTGTCCTCTTCTTAAACCTGCAATTTTCTTACCGTTACGATCGTAAATATAAAGGGTGAAGTCGTCTAAAACAAAGCTTTCACCCGACTCTTCTAGTTGAAAGAGTATACTGTTTTGTGCAGGCAGATTTCTAAAGCGGAATACCCCTTCTTTATTTGTAACCTCTTCTGCTAATAAATTACCCTCTTCATCAAAGGCTTTTACAATTAACCCTTCCCGATTCGCATTGGGTTTGCTATCATATTCAAAATATCCCCAAATTGTCTGGTTGTTTAACTCAAATGCCAATTCTTCTTCCTCCTGCAATTGGAGCTTATTCGTATAATCACCATTGATTTTGCGATATGTAAATGTCCCTTGTTGATTTGTTTTGAGTTCAGCCACTACATTCCCATAAATATCATAAACCAATAGAATGACATCTTCTTCTACTTCGGGAATCGTTAAAAGGTAATTATCTTTAAGGGAAAGCTTCTTAAACTCAAAATTACCCTGAGCATCTGTATATGTCGATTTAAATTCTTTGCCTGCACCATCGATCAAAACAATCTTTTTGTTTACCGGATATTTACCTGGATAGTCTTCGTATACAATTTGAGCTGTCAAATGGCCTTGATCCAATTTAAAGTCCATCATATTCTCCGGAATAATATTTAAC
>Ga0181558_10003282_pt1 | contig 14978 bp, 17 predicted proteins | sample 011ome_22_FD_133754 | JGI IMG/M metagenome (GOLD analysis project Ga0181558, IMG submission 133754) | Coastal salt marsh microbial communities from the Groves Creek Marsh, Skidaway Island, Georgia - 011507BT metaG (megahit assembly) | ecosystem: Environmental > Aquatic > Marine > Intertidal...
GCCACTAGCTAGCTAGTAGCTCTAGAAGATGGGGATTCAACGCTGATATTAAATACTCCACCCGACTTCCAAGCAAGCAAGCATGAGTAAAACGTAGTAACTAGACTACATATTACAAACAAGTATTATGACTCAATGACTCAAAACTCCAAACTTTGCCACGCGATTCACTTCCCTTTGTTCGTGCCTTTTGACCGTGCCCCTGACTTCATGGCAGTGGTCCTATTTGCGCCGAATCCGGACCCGGAGCCTGTTGTGGCTTGCTTACGAAGAGCAAAAGCAAACGCAACTAGCGTTTCATCCTCATCTACGATTGTTTGGTTCCAGTGGCGTAGAACAGCAGGCATCAGCTCCTCCTTTGTGCCTCCGTTGTGCACCTCTCCGAGCTTGTAGGTTCGACGATATTTGCGCAGCGAAGGAGCCTGTGAGTAAGGATCACGGGTCAGCGGTTTGAACGTGGAAGGTTATGCCATAAACAGCTGGAAGCAAGGGATTCAGCGTACCTCTAATCTGGAAAGATCGACACGAGTATCCTGTCGCTTTGCAGAGGTGCCCTGGGTGACTCTGGCACCAGCAGCCTGCAAAACGGAGAGGAGGAGGGAATTTTTTAGGTCAGGGGGAGAAAACGGAAACGAGTCACTTCCTTTCCTGCGTAAAGCGTGCGCTTCCGAAGACGCCACGCCAGGACGGATTTCGCGCTAGTCTCGCTCCGCGCCAACAAAATGGTGACCCCGCAAACGGTGACTGCGCTGTCCTGTTCCAGTGAAACTCACCATGTCCTCGGCATCGTCCTCACTTGACAGTCCGCCAGGGCCGACACTGCCTTCCGCCCCGGCAGGTTTATGATCCTGAGGATCGTGTTTGTCAGCAACCGCGCGAGAGCTGCGTCGACGCGACTCCATGTGATGTCAACCGAGGGGTTCGCAAAGTGTAAACCGGTAGGCTTGGATGAGGGTGCGCGCCTTTCTGCGCTTGCGGAGGTAACTAAGCCGTTCCACTTGAAAAAGCTTCTGCCCTTCAACTTCTGCGTAGATCAGGGTTCTTCTCGTCATTTCCGTCCGAAAACCGAAATTTGATACGATACGAGCCGAGTGGCTTTCGTCATCAAAAGCATGAAAAAAATCGATTGCGAGAGTTTCTAAAAATCAAACACAAAATATATGAAAGTACGGTAAAATGGAGAGAGACAGCCAGGACGGTCGGCGCTGGCGGGTCCACCGGGCCCGCGCGCGTAAATTAGTGTTTTTTCGAGATTTTCGCAGAGGTTTGCCGTAGGCGAGGTTGTGCGATTTTTTAGGGCTTCTATACCAACCCCCGGTCAGCCAAAAATCCCGAGAAGTTGTGTCTGCTAAATTAAAACTTATATACAATCGATTGCGAGAACTACTAAAAATACCTTCAAAAGGAAGTCGGGGAAGAACGAGTCACGCTTAACACAACAGAAGGAACTGCTTCCTGTTTGGATTTACAAAAGATTCCATTTACATTGAAAGGGAGACAGCTGCTAGCTTGCTGGCGTAGCTAGCTAGTGGCTAGCTAGCTAGCTAGCTAGCAGCTACCGTACTAAGCTAACGGCCGAGTGCGTTTACGTCTGCAACGCGAAAATCGGCGCGCAAACTTAAAACCCGTTTGATCTCTATCTCTGACAGTCGCTCCAATAGATCATTCCAATAGTCGAGAACCTCAGATGGGCTTTCCATGCTAAGCATCATCGAAATCTGCAGGACGCGACCAAATAACTCACGGCAAGGGGCCTCCGGAAACGAAGTTGAGAGGTGGAAGACGATTCTGCGAATAGAGCGCTCTAGCAGAAGACCCCCCAGCTGCGTAAATCGGAGATCGTTGAGAAGGACAACCTGCGTCACGGGAAGATGGGAACCGTGTCAGACATGTTGTGAACAGAGGCTCGAAGACAGAAAATAAAATCTCATCGTGGTCTAATCTGATCTGTATGTGTGTGCGTAGCAAAGCATTCGTTTGTTCGTACCTCGATCCGTAGAGCAAAAGATTCCTCGAAAGCATTTAAAAAGGCGCGAAAGCAAGATGTCACAAGCAACGGTTTCAGAGCATGAAGGAGCTGAGTACGAATAATACGGAGAGGAGTTTAGTTTAGATCGCATCTCAGGCTTTCGGTTTGCAGGAGGGGAAACAGAAAGGGTTCGCGGTTCGCAACGAACATCAAAAACAAACAAGTGAAGAAGGAGAAAGCAGAGAAAAGCGGCATACTTACATGGTCCACGGCAATTAAAAGATGATGTACCCAGGAATCCAAGCTGTCATGATCCCCCTGATCTAGATCATCAAGCTCGAAAGATGTCGATGACAAGAGCATCAGCGCATTATCGACGGACTGAAAGGAAGTGTTCGCAAAATCTTTCAACGAGTTGTGCGAACAGTGCTCGAAGAATTGCGAGGTTTCCTTGGGAAGAAAATCACATTTTTTTGTTAGCGGCGAAAGCGGTAGGAAAAAAGATGGCCGATGAGAAAGGAAAAGTAATGGAAAGTCCGCGCACCTGAATTTCATTCAAGCAATTCGAAATTCGCTCCCATTCACCGGGAGTGTCGAAAAGTATATGGAGATACTCCTGGTGCCAGGTGCAAAAAATAATTCAAAGTCAGATGCAATTCAACGAATCGAAAACAGAAACGCGTGAAAGCGCACCTGAATGTCGCGTGTGAGAATGTTGACGTTTTCAAAAATAATTTCAGCGTTGTTCACCGCAGTTGTCCATGAATGCAGAGATTCCTGTGTCCGTACAGAGAAAATTAATTCAGAAAGTCGGAATAAAGCTACATCAAAATGCCAGTGCACAAGATTACAGATTATTACCTTTGAATCTTTGCTCAGAATGTCTGTGAATCCTTCCTCGGAAACTTCCGCGAGCTCATGTTGAACGAACGAAAGCACCTGGTCGTTCAGGATGCTGCTTACATGATGTAGCAATGCGCAAACCGCTTGAATTGAACCTGTTGAACCAGCAGCGCGCTCTTTAGATCTTTGACATCCTTTCAAGAAGGGTCATCGCGCAACGAAGCATAATTCGTGGCTTGAAGGTCGGGTGCATTTGGCGTTTCTCACCTGTCTCGCTGGCACGTCTTGCGCATTTCTGCAAGATGTAGAACACGTCATCTACTACGGAACTTGTCAGTGTTTCGCCTCTCTCGTTGATCTTGATTGCAACTGCAACTGTTTCATACATGTAGAACTCCTGTGCGCATGTCCCATCGTTTGTTAGTGAACCGCATCACTGGTAAGTAAGTAACTGTACAGTCAATCAAGGTTTTTTTAGCACAAGACAAAGCGTCATCGTACCTCCAACCTGATGTAGAAGCCGACCATTTCGTGCAATACACGGAAATAATGCTCTCCATCAAAGCTTTGAGTCGAAGCAGGGTGTTGCTGATATGCTGAAGCTTCTTTTGAAGAAGACGAATGCAGCCTTTCCTTCAGATACCTGCGATGGTAGTAGCGACAAATTTGATCATGATTACTTGTTAGCGGAAGAAAGCCACACACTGAATGAAGAACGCGTGCAGAAGAAGGTCGTTCTGTTACTTGCCTGTTGTATTTGATCGAAACTTGGCATATGGAAACGATTTCTTCCTGTGTGGTGAAAAAATGTTTGATTAATATTTTTAAGGATCTTGCCCCGGCTTCTGATCAATTTTTTCGGCATCTCTCGCAATTTTTTTATTTTTTGTGTTTTGCGAGAGTTACTGGAAAACGTTATAAATATAAAGAAAAGCTCGTGGCGTACCAAGTATTCTTCGATCATTCTACGTGCAGGGCGGATGGAAAAGGCTAGAGAAGTCAATAAAGGAGACCGTGGGGCGGCGCTTGACTTTTGACGTCAGACGGATAGGGTTATTTGTTCTGCTCGCTTTGCTGCATACTCTTCTTTTTTGTCTTCGCACCTGGGATCGACGTTGCTCTTTCCCTGCTTTTTGGCTCGTAAACTGACATCTTTCGCTATTTGCAGGATGTTCCTCTTGTCCTGATACAGTGAGGTATGCAAAATGAAGTCGTTAGGAACATTCGGAGTTAAGTACATCTCACGTTTGGGATGTGTTTGAAGGGTGGCGTACAATATATCTTTTCAGAAGCTGGGTACCACAGACATCACACTCCTGCAAAAAAACAAGTGTTAGTTCTTAAATTGATTGATGCGTTACTTCGAAGTGTAAAAAAAGATAAAAGATATTTTTTGCATACATGAAGATACACGTAGCTGCAAAAGACATACCTTGTTGAGACTCTGGACCACGGCTTGTACGGCAGCACCTCCAAAAGAAGAAGTTAAATCGTCTCCGTGTTGGTCGACTATGGTAACCACGGATTCAAATAGCTCAGCGAGAAGACTAGTAGTGCCACTGTCATTGCCTGGGTGTTCCGATATGATTGATATGGATGGGTGGTCAGTTTGACTTGTGAGAGAACAAGTCTTCCAAGCAAGACCAGATGAAGAGTGGAGAGTCACGCGCAGGTCGCCCCTTTCAAATTGTGTCCCTTGAGCGGCGAAGTGATACTCACCTTCTAATATGTTCTCGGCGCTCCACGTTCTTTCACCTTGTTTGAAATGTGCAGTGACAAGCTGTAGGCAAGGAACGGGGGAAATCAGTCAACATAAAGAACACAAATGCTAAAAGAGATACAGAGTTACGTCGTACCTTACGAAGTTGGAGGCACACTGTAGTTAACCCCTCGTCAGACAAGCATAGCTTTGGGAATAATTTTGCAAATCTCAAGACCTGTGAAGTTTGGAAATATTTTCGCAAAGTGAGTGCCTCGGTGAACCAGCAAGAAACGACGTTGCACTTGAAAGAAGCGAGCCACATACTTACCTGCGACACGTCACTCTGAGATGCTGCAGTATGCAGCTCTTCCCGGACAACTCTGGCAACAGCGTCTCGAACTCGAACAAACTGCGCATTTTCACTGTCTGACGCGGTGATGTCTTCTTTGTGAGGCATAAAATTATAAAGCTTTGCGAGGGTGTCCACGAAATTAGCAGCAGCCTCATATTCTTTGTTCTCCAGAGAGCTCTGTAGGTGCAGAATCATGGATTAGAGTGCAGGCCTAGATAACAATCAACCAGGTCAGCGTGCTGGGGAATGCAACTTACCGTGACACCGTCCATGCACTGTGTTACATCTGCATTCAGCGACACTCTCGCAATTGCTTCCTGAGCATGACCATGAGCGGTATCGAGCTGACGAACCTGTACGAACACGATGCGCGAAAAATGAAGAGGTTAGAGTATCTCGGGAGGTAGGATGCAATCGACATACTGTCGCTCGGGGTGGCACACTTGCCTGGTCGCTTGCAGCTCTCGCAGACAAGCTTGTGTCCTTGATGTCCTCAAGTAGAGAAGCTGAGTGGTGGCGCACAGTCTCCAAAGAGGAGATGTCGGACTGCGAATAATGGTTGTGAAGATTCGGGGGAGGTTTTGTTACTTGGTAAAGAGGATGTTTGTTTCGGGTGCTTTCAAGAGGACTAACCTGGTGCTTCACCATTCTGTAAGAGATGAACTCTTTCCTTTCTACTGTGTCATGTAGTTCGCGACGAAGACGCCGCTCTTTCTGCACGACCTCCTGCAAAAGTCTGCGTCCGTTCATGTAAGTTAGTAAGGAGATGTTGTTTCTCTATGTTACGTAAGACCACGGGATAGACCCAGTTCACTGCGTTCTCTCGGCGGAACGAATGATTTGAGATGCTTGCGAAAGACACACCTGTTGATCGTGCTGACGTCCATAGCGACATCGAACGGGCCAGAACCATTTGGCATCTTTGTTCTTGCACGTGTCCCCCTGAGCGCCGTCAAGAATAGCGTATCAGTGAACGACTACGTTCTGTTTTGTACCGCTGCGATGAAGCGGAAAAGAACTCGCCAAAGGAGGACTGGGGAGGGAGCGAGCGAGGGACTAATTTAACACTTGAATATTATTAATGTCAGTAAATATGCAAAATAATGATCGACCAAGTAGATAACAAGTAATATCACGCCGATGCGATAATAATAACCAAGCTAGCTAGCTCTATCTAGTGGTTGTCATATACGCACAGCACAGCCGAGGAAGGACACATACTTCCCTCACACTCGAAGCACGCTGAGGAGGGTGAAACTCGAAGTTGATTACCACGAGGATCGCTGCTAGCAATGAATGCTGGCTTAGGGGGGGTTACTGTTTGCTCGAGCGCGTTCGCTTGGAAGCGATGTCGTCGAGGGCTTTCAACTTCCCCTTCGTCATCGCGTATTTTTGCGCGAGAAGGTTTAGGCAACCCTGCAAGTTCTTCTGTGGAGCAGCACGAAGAAGCGTGCTGTGCATCCCATGAGAAAGATGCGAAGCAGATAAATAGACGTCAGGTAATGAGGAGAACAGGCGTTGCTTTCGTAAGCGCTACCGTCCTGCCGACGACGCAAGGTTTAGCGACTCGTGAAGCACTCGCCACAACAGACGAACCAGGAGAGCGTCCAGAAGAATGGGTCCTGTCGGCGGGTCTCTCGACGTTAGTTGTCAGATCTGATGGCACGCTGGAACTTTGGGGTAATGGACATGCATCTCCTCAGTCTTTCGACGTAACATTGCCTCACTCTGCAAGTAAAGCAAAGGCAAGTCTCTTACCACCAAGCGAAACTTCTCCTGGAGCCTCACTCGCCCTTCAATGGCCCGGAGGCACTCAGCTTGTGGTATGGCCGGCTTCGGGCGACAAATCTGTAGATGATAGTCGTCACTTATTTACCTGGGCTGCTGGTTTAGAAGAAGGATTTTTCCTCGAAATTTCTGTTCCATCGAAGGTTGACATCCATGGTAACATGGAGCTGGCAGAGATGAGCGTTGACTTACAAAGCGGCGGTCGCTGGTACGGAGGGGCACACCTGCTTCGACAACTGTGGCCTCTGGATAGAACACAGTGGGAAATTGGTCCTATGTATCCATTCGATCACGGGCCAAACGGATTGGGCTCTGTGGTCGGTGCTCACTGGGTCAGCAGTCGCGGCACATTAGTCGCTGTTGACCCAACAACTCCAATGCTTCACGCTGGACTTAACGCACCGGTGCTGCAACGATCACGAGTTGATCCACGATACTTTGGTGTTGGAATTCAACACCTCACGCAAGAAGCTTTGCCATATGAGGACGGAGTGGCCTCCGGTAACCAAAAGGTTCCTAACAATGGAGATGGGAAGCTCAGGATACAGGCCCGAAGCACATGGGAAGATGATCGTGTGTTGCATCCCTGGCAAGCGATTGGAACACCTGAATCGGCACGAATGCAGCGGAGGGCTTTCAATGAAGGAAAAGTCGTTGATGCAACGAACGGGGGACAGCGACACATTGATCCCCTCGATGATCGTTGTGTGCTTCGCATTGCAATTGCTGCATCTTTAGACGTGCGTACGGCTACGCTCTCTGCACTCAAATCTCTCCCAAGTCCACAAGTGGCCCCACCCTCCGTCGTATTTAACCGTTCAACTTGGACCACGTGGGCTACTTCGCACGCTGATGTAGTGCAGGCTGACGTGCTCGCACTAGGAAAAGCTGTGATCGACAATGGTTATCGCCCAGGTGTACTAGAAATTGATGACAGGTGGCAGTCACGGTATGGAGATCTCGAGTTTGATAGTGTAAAGTTCCCTGACCCAAAAGGTATGATTGAACAGCTTCACAAAGAAGGATTTCTGGTGACTGTGTGGGTCATGCCCTTCTTGCAAGAGGGTTCCGCAGCATGTGCAGAGGCGCGACGACTTGGGCACCTTGTTGAAGGTGGTGATCCTCCGTCTCTTGTCCGCGAAGTTTCCGTTGGCGGCCCTGGTGAAAGACTCGGATCTGCCGTGAAGGTTCTTGTTGATCAATACGACTGGCCTCCTGGCCATTGGGCTGGTGGTGGTGGGGGAGGAAGGTTGCAGTCTGGCCAACTTCGATGGTGGGGAACACAGCCAGTTCGTGCAATCGATCTCACGAGTGATGCCGCGGTGCATTGGTTTGTTGCACGTTTAAAGACGCTTCAACAGAGAGCTGGGCTCGATGGTTTCAAGTTTGATGCCGGCGAACCCTGCTTTCTTCCCCGCGGGGCGGTGACAAGCCGCCCGCTAAAATATCCCGGAGAATACACGCAACTCTGGGTGAACCGTGTGGTATCTCAGTTCAGCATATCTGAGGTGCGAAGTGCGATGGGAACAACGGAGTATCGTGGATTGGTTCGGATGGGTGATCGAGACACGGTATGGGGCGTCGATAACGGACTGCAGTCACTTATTCCTGCCCTTCTCACCTCGTCAGTGTTGGGATACCCTTTTTGTCTACCTGACATGATTGGTGGCAACGCGTACTGGGGCCAGTTCCCAGATACAGAACTCATGGTTCGATGGGCACAGGTTTCAGCTCTCATGCCTGCCGTTCAGTGGTCAATTCCTCCGTGGGAAGTAAGTGATGAAGCATCAGATGCTTGCAAAATCGCGGACGCCATGAGGGACGATGTCCTTTTACCTCGGATCAACGACCTCTTTGAGAACGCCGCCGCAAATCTGACACCTATCTGTCGACCGCTATGGTGGCTTGATCCGCTTGATAAAGAAACATTCAACATCGACGACCAATTCTTGATCGGTGACGATGTCTTGGTCGCCCCAGTTGTCGTGAAGGGTGCAAGGAACCGTAGAGTGTATTTACCTGCCGGCGTGTGGTCCGAATACAAAGGACAAGAAAATATTGCCGGACGTTGTTGGGTCGAGGTTGAGGCTCCGCTCATGAAGCTACCCGTGTTCATCAGGAGTAGCGTCAGCGTTTGAGTGCACCACGCGTAGCAAATTGACTTAATCCTCAGCTAGTTTCCCAAAGTACAGCGTCATGCTTTTATCTTTGCCGTTCACGAATTCTCGCTCCACCTTGAATGGAACTCTCAACTGCGCTGCGAGTGACTGCAAATTCGTATTTCGCGGTAAAAAGAAGGCAACGTTTCGGCACATTTTCAACGCGGTCTTCAGGACATGTATCAGAGTGACCCCAGACACCCAAACAGTACTGAGGTCGAAGATTTCGGCGTTACGATATTCTGGTCCACCCCAGGGCGGTGAAAGAAAAATCATGTCAACTTTTCGCGTTGAAAATGGAGAGCGGTCTCCTTTTAATATGGCTTCGTTCATAACCTCAAGAGCATCGTTGTGAAGAAAGGAAACGGCTGTACTTACGTTATATATCCTAGTATTGTGTGAAGCCATATTGATGCGCTTTTCATTTGTGTCACAGGCGAACACGTGAACGTTCAAGTGACGCGCGAACGCAATTGTATTTCCTCCGACTCCACTGAAAGCATCAAAAATAACAAGAGGCTCGTGTCCATTGGTATTCCGGAGACGTTCTTCACTGCGAAGCGTTTTCATACACCGCCAAGCTTGATGATGAGCGACACACTCTGGGGTGACGGAAAACCATGACTCAGAGTCTAGCTGAACACCGTGGTCGAACAGAGAGAAAAGTCTTCGTCTCTGAGACCAGTACTTTTCATGCGGTACAGAGTGCGGCATGGAGTTCTGTGCCTTCAGAGAATCGGCGGGGCGACGTATCAGCGGGACGAACCCGGTACGAGGCGGTGTTGACAGACTCTCCTGCAAGTTCCACCGATGATAGTAAGATCTTCCAGAGCACGGTTCGAACGACTGACGCCATAGGAAAAACGTCGACGTCGGAAGACTTGTGTCTGCAAACTTAAGACCCAATTTTGAGGCAGCCGGTGAAGTTTTTCGGTTACATCTTGGCTTTGACACTTCGCGCTCGTCGTGAGATCGTGTCCCTTGGTACGCGTCACGTAGGTGAACTTCGGTGACCGTAAAAGCCATTCACTTGCTTTCAATTTTTCGAACTACAGTGGAAAGAAATCGTCTCAGGCAACGGCCTCCACCGACCCGTGGTAAGGTACTATCACGCACCCTGCCAGGACGCAGAGCGTCATGATGCGTAATAGACTACTAGCAATATTATGACTGGAGGCTGGCTTGTGTGTGCGCGCGCTTATTCGTATGGCCGGCAGACTCGCTCGCTGCCCTTACACATTAGGGGTTTGTTTATTTAGTTGCAAAATAAATGTGAAACAATGCCTAATAATTTTTCAACAAGACTTCGTTCAAGCAAGAACCCCCAGAATGAAACTCCATAATAAAGTTAAAGTGTCAAAAGAGACATCTATCTCCCTCGCCGGCGTGTACCTCGTCATATTCTCATCGAGGCGACGGTATGGATTCGAGGTTCGTCGCCGCGTTCGTTGCCGGGGGAATAGCAGGAGCATGCGTTTCATGTACGTTGTTTCATCATAGAGACGCTGAGGCCGCTGCTGCCGCCGCCGCCGCTCGGAATGAGGTTGGCCTTGCAAAGACGACTTCGACTAGAGATAGGCAGGTGTCCACTTTCAACCATATGGATGACGAGATTGTCAGAGAGCACTTCACCCGGAACATCCAGTTCTTTGGCGAAAAGGGTCAACAACGGGTAGCGCGCGCTTTTATCATCGTCGTCGGCTTAGGAGGTGTTGGAAGTCACTGTGCACACATGTTGCTTCGCTCAGGTGTCTCACGCCTGCGGCTCGTGGATTTTGACCAGGTTTCTCTTTCATCCCTGAATCGACACGCAGTGGCAACTCGGGAAGACGTCGGTAGATCAAAGGCAGAATGTCTCGCGGCTCACTTCGCTCGCATATATCCAGAAGCTTCTCTCGAAGTTTGCACGGCGATGTATCGGAAGGAAGCAGAAGAAGAGCTTCTAGGGGGTGAACCCGATTTCGTGGTAGACTGTATCGATAACATCGATACCAAAGTCGAACTTCTTGCCGCATGTGTGAGACGCGAGATTCCTGTACTGGCATGTGGAGGAGCAGGTTCAAAATGCGACCCTACGCGTATTAGGATTGTTGATGTGGCAGAGAGCGTCGTTGACCCCCTCGCGCGTGCTGTCAGACATCGCCTCAAGCGAGACCATGGAATAAATGGTGGCATCCCAGTACTTCTGTCAACAGAAAAGCATAGGTGCGACCTTGTGCCTGTCGAAGCTGAAGATGGAAAGTCTCTCAAAGATTACCAGGTATTGCCTAATTTCAGGATAAGAACTATACCCGTGTTCGGGGCGCTGCCAGCCATCTTCGGTATGGCTTGCGCGGCCCACGTTGTCACAACACTGGCCAAACAGCCTTTCGACTCTGAACCCGTTTTCCGAATGCAGCTTCAGCAGTACGAGACGCAACTCGAGCGTCTACGCGATCGGGAGGACAGTAAGGGAAGTGCGGATGCTTGTCTCGGCGTGGATCTTGAGGTAAGTAAAAATCAAAACCTGACACTACTGTTGCTCTTTGATATCGTTTATTTTCTCATCCTCCGCGTCTTTAATTCCTTCTTACGAAACTCATTAATAACTGCTGACGCATTCAAACAAATACTTTGCAGGATATTGTATACCTCGTGAAAGACATCTGGCATGCGAGAAGTGCACGCGACAAATCTTGGTCAATGAGCAAAGGGATGTGGAGAAGCACAGCGGGCTTGTGTCTGACTCGCTGGGATCCAATGCGGCCGGCGGTGCTTGATAATCTTGTATTTTTCACCCTTGATGAGGCTGATGAGCACGACACTTTCATGAGCGGCGAAGGAAGTGAAGGCCTAGTCCGCATGCGAGAGATAGAGCCAGACTTTGCGAGGTTTGTTGAAGACAAATTTGATAGGGTTAGGAGGGAAATGTCTGTATGACGTTATTAGCTGTTGTTGGATATCAGTACGTAATAATAGATAGTCTATTACTATTATATATTGTAGATAGAGCTACTTATTATTTATTTCCGATTAAGTGTTTAGGTAGTACATATTTTATGACTGACGCCATACGAAAAAATAGAGGTTTCCTACCCCCTCGAATTAGAACGTTGTTTTTAGAACGTTTTTACATAATATATATATATCTACTACTAGCTATCTAGCTAGATATATATATATCTATATATGGCGAGGATAGTCGTTTTCTTACTTGGGGTGTGTGCATGACGCTAGTATCCGAAGCATTCACGACTGCGTCAGCTCTTGATGGCCCTTGATGGAATCAAACTATGATGACGTCGTGTCGCTTTCGGACTTGTCAATATCAGATAGTGACCCCGGTTCTGAATATGATGATGAGCTGAAAGTCCCAGAGGTGGAGCCTTCTACTTGGGCGGAGATCAGAAACTTCGGCTCAGGCGAAGCTGCGAATCGCTTAGCTGACGTGAGCCATCACACGCTTCTGTCGACGAGCTTCGCAACCCCAGTTGACGCGAGTGTGAATGCGTCGACCAGCAAAGCTTTTGATGACAACAGTGAAAAGAATATGGACTGCTGCGGGCGTGCTACAGTCGCTCTCGGTCTTGAAAAGCTGTGTCTTTTGCTTCATGGAAGTGCGTTGAAGGCCCGGTTGGGAAGCGTTGCACAGCACACCTATTCTTCAGAGCCTGCAGAAAAGCAGAGAGCTTCATGGGGAAGTAACGCGGGTGAAGATTGTACAAGGAATTTATTGCTGGATGCGGTATCCCTGAAACGCATTGAAACGAGAGTCGGTCGAGGGGCAAAGCACTCGAAGTCAACGCGTGTTGCCTCTGCAAACGAACAAACCGAAAGTATGAACAGTTCTAATTTCACCTCCAACGAAATTCCTGCACAGATAGATCCAAAGCTCTTCTTGAGCTGTAAGGACGCCAACGCCACAATCCAGGTTCGTAGCGATGAGACGTGACGCGAAAGTTTATCGATGCTCTCGGATGATTGCATAGCATTCTGACAGCCTTTGATTTGTGCAGGCACTTGTTGAAGAGCTCAACAAAATTGTTCGAGTGCATGCAAACGAAGCAATGGCAAGGCAAAACCTTGTGTGTAAGCATTTCGAACAATTCATCAACTGCAAGAATACGATAGATGACATTCGAAGGTATGCACGTACGTTCAAACTTTCTGTTGCTATTCTACGCTTAGGCACGCGATTTTTTCCCTTGAACACACAATCTTCGAACTGACCAACAAACTTTTCAAACACTGTCAGTGTTCTGCGTCGAAGTTTTGCTGAGGAAATCGTGAACTCATCAGCGACCGGAAACCTCATTGCGTCCATAGATGATGCTATTGATTTCGCTTACCTTGATTCCGACGCATATGCGCATGACACTCGATAATTGGTAAGGACGCAAGCTGAAGAGCTCGTTCTGCCCTCGCGTTTGCTTTTGCGATGGGCTTTGGGAAAACTTTCCTCAAGGCGGCGGCTTTTCATTTCCGCGCTGAGTACAGACATAAGTAGACATAAGTAGAACAGGGAGCGTTGCAAATTGGGATATGGCTAGTATCCAGCCAGAGGTAGCTAAACAAAATGATGATTAAGCGGGTAATAAGAGCAAGCATATGGACGATGCAAAAGAAATATTTTCATTCAGATCACCGTCTATTCCTCCCTTCTCTTACATAACTGACGAAATCCTCGACGAGTTTCTGGTAGCTTTGCTTCACGTGCTCGTCAGATAAAACATCAAAGTCATCGTCATAATCCAAGACCAAGATGGGAACACCGGTCAAAGCAGAGACGCGGTCATCGTCAACGAACCTCACCTTATCTCTAATCGCAGTAAATACGTTGTCATCCGCAGCATATGTAACATTAGAGGGGTCCTCTCTCGTTGCCGGAGGATAGAGCCAAGCTTCATGCTTTTCATGGAGGGTTTGAAGATAGTCGAGTTGGATTCCTGTCTCTTCCCCTCGCGCACGTTGTTTCAGTCGACGCATGCAGGTAGCAGCTGAAGTTCGCAGGTAAATGAACCCCTCTGGAACCAAATTCGGCGATACTTGGACCATCGGGTCATACCAGCTATTGAACAAGGCGAGTTCCATGTCAGACATCCATCCGTTTTCATGCACAGACTCAACAAATATCATTTTGTCAGAGAACACGCTTCGCTCCAAGATGCGCAGGGAAACATTCTCCCTTCGTGATTCAATCTCCTGCAAATACCGCGTCATGAAAACATAGTGTTGGAAAGTGTATGCGTAGCGTTCAGGCGCATCGTAGAAGACGTCCAATATGTTATATGTTTGACACGAGAGGCAGAGATCCGCAGATTTACTTTTCACATTTTGCCACTTGTCTACTGGTTCCAGCACTATGTCTGTGCCAGAGTCCTGCTCAAAGATTTAGATTTTGTTTTGGGGAAAAAGAACATAGAATTCACGGTGAGCGCGTTTCAAGAGAATGCCACAGGGCGGTATGGAAAACGCACCTTAAGAATTTTAGAACCCTCTATGATATCGGAGAGGAATGTCGACTTCCCAGCAGAAATGTTTCCCTCGACGCAGAGCGTGACCCCGCTTCTTCGTTCGTGTGAAGAGACGATCGACATCGCGCGAATAGCGACGTTCGGACGACAAAAGTGTCGAGCTCGGGCTGGTTGGTGTGCAGGAATACGGTATGACCGAGAGAAACGACATCTTGCCGAAGCCGCCACCGCACACTGGGTATGGAATAGCCTGAGCATTAGCCTCCGGAAACCCTTCTTCCTCAAAAGGTCGAACAGGGCCACGGGCCACGTCCCGAGCAAGACAATAATAATGAAGTCAAGCCAGAGGCAAATAAATAAACCGGCAGGCAGCATGTATGCATGCATGCATACATGCATGTATGCATGCATATGAGATGATTGATATGCATTTATTTGAATGCAGATAATAAATAAAGGCACCACATAGCCAATAATAATAATAGAGAGCTAGCTACTATCGCTACGAAAGTACTACATAGTCTATGTTGTAGTCTACGTACTGGCTACTATCTAGTAGCTCTAGCTAGAGCTAGTAGATAGCTACTTTCGCATCTAGCCAGATATTATGAGAACGCAACGGGTGCTCATGTATTTTGGGTTTTAGGATTTTACATTTTAGGGTGATTTTAGGGATTTCGTTCTCGTTGTGCAAGGCAGATATTCCACCAGC
>Ga0181558_10003283_pt1 | contig 14974 bp, 14 predicted proteins | sample 011ome_22_FD_133754 | JGI IMG/M metagenome (GOLD analysis project Ga0181558, IMG submission 133754) | Coastal salt marsh microbial communities from the Groves Creek Marsh, Skidaway Island, Georgia - 011507BT metaG (megahit assembly) | ecosystem: Environmental > Aquatic > Marine > Intertidal...
AACTTTGGATCTGGTACTTTTACTGAAATTACAGCAATTAGCCCCTCTCTTACATCTTCTCCCAATAACTCAACTGGAGAATTTTTATTCAGCTCTTCTTTTTTGACAAAAGCTTTTAAAACCCTGGTTAAGCTTGATCTAAAGCCTGACAAATGAGTTCCCCCATCTTTTTGAGGAATATTATTTGTGTAACAAAGGACGCTTTCGTTATATGAGTCATTCCATTGCATCGCAACCTCAACCGTCACCCCTTCTTGCCCACCACTACACTCAATTGTCTGGCATAGGGCTGGTTTTCTACCTCTTAAGTAGTCGACATAACTTGATACGCCGCCCTCATTCTTAAACTTCTTAGATTTACCAGTTCTTGCATCTGTAACCTCAATACTGACTCCAGCATTAAGAAAAGAAAGCTCTTGAACCCTTTTATTAACCCTTTCAGCTTCAAAATTAATTGAGGTGAAAATCTTATCAGACGCGGTAAATGTTATCTCTGTGCCTGTATCTTTAGATGCTTTAATCTTTTTTAATTTAGTTTTAGCTAACCCTTCAGAATATTTTTGCTGATACATCCCACCATCTCTACATATGGTCAAAGTTAACTCTTTTGATAGGGCATTTACAACGGAAACACCAACACCATGAAGACCGCCAGATACTTTATATGAGTTATCATCAAATTTTCCACCAGAGTGAAGGGTTGTCATAATTAATTCAGCAGCTGGAACTCCCTCGCCCTTATGTGTATCAACGGGTATTCCTCTCCCATTATCTTTTACAGTAATAGATTCATCTTTATTAATAATAATATCTATTTTGGAGCAGTGTCCTGCCATTGCTTCGTCTATACAGTTATCAACCACCTCAAAAATCATATGGTGAAGACCAGAGCCATCATCGGTGTCTCCAATATACATTCCAGGTCTTTTTTTAACCGCTTCTAGGCCTTTTAAAACTTGAATATTAGATGAGTCATATTTTTTATCTTCTGATTTCTTTTTTGGCATTTTTATTTATTTTAATTGTTCCACGTGGAACTTTATAAATGATTGTTTATCACTGTCTATTTTACTACCAAATAGCTCAACAATGTTTGAAAAAACGAAACGATTTTCAATATATTTCAATGTTGGCAAGAAACACTTTAACATTTCATCATCTAGCTCCGATGAAAGGTCATCAAGAAGAAGGATGGGGCTTAGATTAAATGTCCTTCCTAAATAAATATTTTGTGAAAGCGACCATAGGATTGATAATAGTTTTTGTTCTCCGCGAGAAAAAATGTCTTTTATTAGTAAGTCCTTACTTTCAAATATAATATCTGCTTTATGGGGTCCAACCGTTGTATTCTTTCTTTTTAAGTCAACATTAATTGAGTTTACAATACTTTTTAAAAGTCCCTCTTTATCGTTGAAACCAGGTTTAAGATTTATTTTTAAATTAGAAAAAATGTCTGCCCTTTTGTTTTCTTGTGCCAATTTATCAACGAGCTCATCATAAATTTTCTTTACCTCAGAAATTAAATTTTTTCTTAAATGGTTTAACTTTTCTCCGTGTTCAACCAAAAGCGGATCATAGGCTTTGGCTTGGGCTAAGTCGCCAAGTTTTAATGCAGAATTTCTTTGTTTTAAAGAGCGAAAATACCCAAACCAGTCTTTCGCATAGTCTGGAGAAGCGATAAAAAGACCTCTATCAAGCTGCTTTCTCCGGTATTCTGGAGCATTGTCATTATAAAAAAAAGTTTTGCTATCAATGGAAAACGAGGGAAACGCTCTTACAAGCTCGCTTATTGTCACCTGAGAGTTATTAATTTTGATATTTATGGGTTTATTATTGCCTTTTTTTACCTCTAAAATTGATCCAGTATTATCGTCATAAGCCCTTATAACAAAGGCTTCAGAGCCCTTTTTAATAAGAGATTCAAGGTTTGATGTTCTAAATGATCTGCCCGAGCTCGCAACATAGATAGATTCTAGGATTGAGGTCTTTCCACAGCCGTTTTTACCATAAAAAAGGGTAGATTTTGAGGATAGGTCAATAGATAAAGAATCAAAGCACCGAAAGTTTCGTAGATCTATTCTTGAAAAAGCCACTAACCTATATAAGGAGAGGCATTACAACATATTTCGGGCTATCGCTTCCTGGGGGTGTAAGTAGGCAACTTTTATCTGAACCAAAAAAGTTAATGTGGCATGTCTCTGTTTGCATATGCGACATTATCTCTTGGAGGTAAGTAACGTTAAATGCTATATCTAATTCTTCTCCGTTATAGGTGGCGGGAAAGAATTCTTCGGCCTCCTCTTGCTCTGGATTGTTTGCAGAAATTCTAACACCATCATTAGCGGTAATTAATCTAATGCCTTTATATTTCTCACTCGATAAAACAGAAACTCTACTTAGAGTTTCTGAAAAGTCTTTCACATTAATCTCTAGAACTGAACTTTCTCCAGAAGGTATTACTTGTTGATAGTCTGGAAATTTTCCATCTATTAATTTGCTTTTAAAAATTAAATCTCCTACCGCAAGCTCTAAAGAGGCTTCGTTAATTTTTAATTTTGCATCTCCACCTTCGTCAGATAAAAATTTTGCCATTTCATTGATTGATTTTCTTGGAATAATTCCAGAGAAAGAAATATCAGACTGAGAGGCTAGGTTTGCAACAGCTAACCTATGAGCGTCTGTTGTAACGGCTGTAATTTCTCCTCCATTAATTGAAAGATACAGGCCATTTAAATAATGTCTCCAATCCTGATTTCCCATAGCAAAAGACGTATTTGTTATTAATTCTTTTAAATCTTTTGCAGGAATGGTGAGCGGCAAATCTCCAGTATCAACATCAAAAACAGGAAAGTCAGAGCTGGGAAGTGTTGATAGTGAGTACTTACCATTGGTGGTTTTAATGTTTAATTTTTCTCCAGATAGGGATAGGTTTATTTCTTCTCCATCAGGGATTAACCGGCAGAGTTCATTTAACTTTTTTGCTGAGGTTGTGGTCTTGCCTGAAGATTTAATTTTTGATAATGGGCCGCTTGTTGTTACCTCAGATTCAAGATCTGTTGCGGTTAATTTAAATGTATTTTCATCCACCTCAAAAAGAACATTGGCGAGTATGGGAAGAGTTTGTCTTTTTTCTACCACACCCAAGGTGGTATTAAGAGCTGAAACAATATCCTCTTTTTTAATAGAGATTTCCATTTAATTTGTTAGTGTCCTATTTAAATTTCTATAGTCTTCCTCAAGCGATGGAATTTCTTTTCGCAGTTCTTTAATCTTACTGCAAGCATGAAGAACAGTTGTGTGATCTCTGCCATTAAATGCTTCTCCAATTTCTGGGAGACTGTGATTTGTTAATTCTTTTGTTAAGGCCATAGCTAGCTGTCTTGGCCTGGTAATGGATCTGCTTCTTCGTTTAGATAGAAGGTCAGACAATTTGATGTTGTAATATTCTGCTACGGTTTTTTGAATATTATCAATGCTTACCATTTTTGCAGAAATAACAAAAAGGTCTTTTAACGCCTCTTTAACAAACGGAATATCTATCTCCTGATCAGCGAATCGTGAATTTGCAACCACTCTTTTTAATGCTCCCTCTAGTTCTCTGATGTTTGATCTGATCCTTTGCGCTATATAAATAGCACAATCATTTGGAAGGGTAACACCCATAGAATTTGCTTTACTTAAAAGCACAGCGGCACGAGTTTCAAGCTCAGGAGGCTCAATAATTACCGGTAAACCCCAGCCAAGCCTTGATTTTAAGCGCTCTTCAAGGCCATCTATCTCTTTTGGGTACTTATCACAAGTAAGTATCATTTGATGATTTCGGTCCAAAAGTGCGTTAAAAGTATGAAAAAACTCTTCTTGAGACTGTTCTTTGCCTGCAAAGAATTGAATGTCATCAATTAAAAGGGCGTCTGCATTCCTATAAAACTCCTTAAACTCACTCATAGCGCCCAATTGAAGGGCTTTAACCATATCTGCAACAAATTTTTCTGAATGAACATAAACAATTCTTTTTGAGGTATCTGAGTTAAGAATTTCATTCCCCACAGCATGCATTAAGTGTGTTTTTCCAAGACCAACCCCGCCATATATAAATAAAGGGTTATAGTCCCCTTTGGGGTTGGCGGCAACCTGTTTTGCAGCTGCAAGGGCCATATGGTTAGATTTTCCTTCTACAAAAGTATTAAAAGTAAAGTTTTGCACTAAACCTGGGGTGTTTTCCTCAGTAACGTTGAGTTTCTCGACAAATGTTGATTTATCAAGAGTTTTAAACTTAACCTTTATTGACTCATCAGATTTATTTACTAGGTTTTCAATAATTTGCCCTAGGTTTTCCTTTACATATGTTAAAACAAAGTCGTTAGGTGCGCTGATCTCAAGATCGTTTTTATTGATGTCTGCTTTAAGGGGTTTAATCCAAGTGTTAAACTCTTCTTGTGAAAGCGTCGCTTCTAGCTTTTCAGTGCATTCAGACCAAAATTTCAATTCAATAGACCTCCAGTAGAAAAGTTAGTCTAACAAAAACTAACAAGATATCTACAGCATAAGCATATGTATTTTCTGTGGATAACTTGTTGGTATCTATAGGGTTTATTTTTAAGTGTTTTTTCTTTCAATTCATGCACAATGCTTTATAATTCACGCCTAATTTTTTGAGTTATTATGAAAAGAACATTCCAACCCAGCACATTAAAAAGAAAGCGAACTCATGGTTTCAGAGCAAGAATGTCAACCAAGGCAGGCAGGGCTGTTATTGCTAATAGAAGAAAAAAGGGCCGCAAAGTATTAACCGCTTAATCCATTAGGCTCTGTTATTTCCAAAAAAGTTTTCCAGTCCGATGTTGCGTCAATATTTTTTGATGTCGATTCACAAAATAGCAAATTAAAGATTATTGTTAAAAAGAAAGATTATTCTTTAGCTGTTGAGCGAAACAAAATAAAAAGATGGGTTAGGGAGATTTTCCGCAAAAAGTCTTTAAACCAAGGGTTTGTGGTTGCAATAAAAAAGGGTTTTTTGCAAAAAGGGTTTAGAAATAATTATGATGCATTTAATCTTGGGTTAGAGGGTTTTATAAACAAACGACAGGATGGTTAATATGAAAAAGTTTTTGGTGTATACGATTAACTTCTATCAAAAATATTTAAGCTTTTTGTTTGGAAGAAACTGTAGGTTTGAACCAACCTGTTCTCAATACGCGAAAGAAAGCATTGAGTTACATGGTTCGTTTGTTGGTAGTTATTATTCTATGTTAAGAATTTTAAGGTGTGGCCCTTGGTCGGTTGGCGGGGTTGATGAGGTAAAAAAATGAATTGGAGATATCTTTACATTGGTTCTGTTGTTGTTTTGTCGTATGTATTGTTTTTAGCGTGGAATGCAGAAAAAGAAATAAAGCAAGAGTTTGCTGAGGCTTCGTCTATTGAGCAAAATAAAAACGAAGAGCTGTTACCCGTTGGAGAGGATGTTGGTTTTGTAGAAATACAAAACGAAAAATTGATTGTTCAGGTTAGCCCAACCTCTGGAAAAGTTTGGCAGGCGAGATTAAAAGAACATACGTACCTAAACAACCAAGACTCACAAGGAGTAAGGTTGTTTGGGTTTGATCTTGTTTCTGGTTTTAAGTTTTATTTGAATAGCGGTTTTGTTTCAGAGGATCAAGGTTTTAAGGTTTTGGAGGTTCTGCCCTCGTCAATTAAGCTTTTGTCTTTAGATGGGAATATCTCAAAAACAATTTCTCTAAAAGATAATGATTATGAGCTCTTCATCGAAGATAGGTGGATTGGTGAGATGCCGGTTGATGTGCCAACTCCATATGTTGCCATGTATAGAACAGATGGAAGGCCGTTAGATTCAAGAGATAATTTTTTTGAAAACAGCTCGTACACCGGGGTCGCTTTTAATACACCAGAAGAGCCTTATGCCAACTTTAGATTAAGAAATATCGATGAAAGAATAGAATATTTTCAGCGGGGTGGCTGGGTTGCGTTTATACAAAAGTATTTTATGGCGGCAATTTTAACCCCCTCTGACCGAGCACAAACTCTAGTGGCCTTTCCCCCATCAGGCAATTCTGCAACTTATGTTATGGGGTCTATCTTAAGAGAGGTTAAATCAAACCAAATAAGCTCAGGGGTGACTCATAGAGTTTTTCTTGGGCCGAAAGTTAGATCAGACCTGCTAACTAGGGCTCAAGACCTTGAACTAACAATTGATATGGGTTGGTTTTGGTTTTTGGCTCAACCGCTTATGATGTTGTTAAGTATGATTAATTCCCTTGTGGGCAATTGGGGTGTTTCAATTATTTTATTAACTTTTGTAATCAAGCTGTTGCTTTGGCCGATTTCAGCTAAAGGTTTTTCAAGCATGGCAAAAATGCGAACAGCTGGGCCAAAACTAAAAGAGATCCAAGAAAGATATAAAGATGACCGGGCCAAACTGGGAACAGAAATGATGGCTTTATATAAAAAAGAGGGTATTAATCCAGCCGGAGGCTGTTTTCCGCTTCTTCTTCAAATGCCTGTTTTTATAGCTTTCTTCTTTTGTCTAAGAGAAAGCGTTGAATTGCGACATGAGTCTTTCTTTTTTTGGATAAATGATCTTTCTGCCCCAGATCCATTTTTTATATTGCCTGTAATTTTTGCAGCTCTCATGTATTTAACACAACAGCTCAACCCACAACCTCCGGGGATGGATCCAACTCAAGCCCAAATTATGAAGTTTATGCCTGTGATGATAGCGGTAATTTTTATTATTATGCCTGCTGGTCTTGTGTTGTATTCTGTGGCAAATAGCGCTATATCGCTTGTTCAACAAAGAGCTATGTATAAAAAATATGGGGCCTCTGATTTCTCTGGACCAGGCGCTGGTGGTTAGGGGTATATTTTTTGATTTTTGCTCTTGCAACCCCAGTAGCTCAGTCTGCGATAGGTGTATTCAGGGTTTCTGGAGCTGGGTGTTGTGATGTTTTTAATAGGGCTCTAAACAAACCAATATCCAAGCATAGGGAAGTTTTTCTCCGAGATATTTTTTGGAATGGGGTTTTGGTAGATAGGTGTTCGGTTGTTTTTTACTCAGGTCCTAATAGTTACACCGGGGAAGACTCTATAGAGGTTTTTTGTCATGGGGGTCTTTCTGTAATTAAGTCTTTAACGGGTGTGTTTTTGGAACTTGGGTTTCGAGAGGCTGGTCCGGGCGAGTTTTCAAAAATAGCATTTGAAAATGGGAAGTTGTCTTTAAATGAGGCGGAGGCTGTTGCGGATCTTATTCACTCAGAAGATGTCGAAAGAAGCCTTTTATCTTCAGAGGCTGTCGCTGGTAAATTAAGCTCTATTATTTCAGATCTGGGGAATGAGGTTGATAAGTTAAGGGTTTTTATTGAGGGGAGTATAGATTTCTCTGATGAAGATTATGATTTTATTCTTGAGGGGCGTGTGGAAAAAAGACTTATGAAGATCAAATCTTCTTTGGTGAATTTGATTGACTCCTCTTTAATCTCAACAAAAAAATTATCTAAAAATAAGGTGTTGTTTTTTGGGCCGCCCAATACAGGAAAGTCTTCTTTGTTTAACCGTTTGCTTGGTTTTGAGAGAGCGCTTGTATCAAGCGTGCCGGGCACAACTCGAGATTTAATTGACTCCGAAATGTTTTATAACAGTGTAAATATGGAATTGGTTGACTCTGCTGGCATAAGAGATACAAGTGATTCGGTTGAAGCTGAGGGTGTTGGGCTTTCTAATAACGAAATAAAAAAGTCTGATCTAGTTTTAATTGTTTTAGATCATAACACCGAGGCCTATGCTGACAATTTTAAGTCTATGATGACTAAAAAAAATCACTTAGTGGTGTTTAACAAATCAGATGAAAAGAACCCTGTTGATCAATATGATTGTGTTGTATCTGCGAAGTCAGGAAAAGGTGTTCAACAACTAAAAAAAATGATTTTTGATTCTATACAACAAAATAAAAACCTTTCAAAAAAAACTTTTATTATCAGAGAGCGTCATCTTGTTTTGTTTAACACAGCCCTGTCTTCACTGGATGCTTGTATTGAAAAGATTTCAGACGAAAAAGATGTAGATGTCGCTGCTGAAGACCTTAGGTTGGTTAGGTCTTCGTTTGATGAGTTCCTGGGTGTTAAGTATCCAGATGAGTTGCTTGGTGATATTTTTAAAGATTTTTGCATAGGAAAGTAGATAAAATGTGGGTATTTTGTGGTTAAATTTTTTATTTTTTTTGTCCACAGGTTGTTGAATAAGCTCATACAGTTTATAAGGCTTGGTTTACATAGTTTATTAATGGTCGCGAGCCTTTTGGGCTGTGAATATAAGAACTTTATAAACAAAAAAGATCATCTTAATAATAACAACAATAATATATTGTTGTTATAAACTTCTTATATATATGTTTGATGTAATAGTAATTGGTGGTGGACATGCTGGGGTTGAAGCAGCTCATGCCGTTCATCGCATGGGGCTGAAATGTTGTTTAGTAACATTTAAAACCGAAACGATTGGTCAGATGTCTTGTAATCCAGCTATTGGTGGCCTAGGAAAATCCCACCTTGTGAGAGAGGTTGATGCTCTAGGAGGAATAATGGCTTTGGCTACAGACCTTTCAGGCATTCAGTCAAGAACCCTAAACACCAGAAAAGGTTTTGCAGTTCAAGCCCTGCGTGTTCAATGTGATAGAGATAAATACAAACAAGCAATTCAACAACTCTTGTCTGACACAGATATCACAATAAAAGAAGGCGAGGTTGTAGACATTCTGATTAAAGAAAACATTATACAAGGCGTGGAGCTGGGCTCTGGAGAGCAGATTATTTCCAAAAGAACTATCCTTACTACAGGAACTTTCTTGAATGGTGTTATGTTCAAGGGCAACGAAAAAATATCCGGTGGGCGAGTTGGCGATGACACATCAATACCGCTATCAAAAAAACTATACGATCTTAAGTTACCCATGGGTAGACTTAAAACAGGAACTCCAGCAAGGATAAAACTTTCTAGCATTAATTTAAACCTTATGGAAGAACAACCAGGTGACCCAAACCCGCCATCAATGTCCTTGCTTCAACCACCCACAAAAAAGCTCCCACAAATATCTTGTTACATAACCCGAACCAACAAAACTACACACAAAATTATTTCTGATAACACACATCTTTCAGCAATGTATTCTGGAAAGATATCTGGAATAGGACCAAGATATTGCCCATCTATCGAGGATAAAATAAATAAATTTAGTGAAAAAGAAAGCCATCAAATTTTTATTGAACCAGAAGGCTTAGAGAAAGATCTTGTCTACCCTAATGGTATTTCCACCAGTCTCCCAACTAAAGCACAGAATGATTTTGTTAAATCAATAAAGGGTTTGGAAAATTGTGAGATAGAGGAATTTGGTTATGCAGTGGAATACGATTTTATTGACCCCAGATCATTGAGACCCACACTAGAAACAAAGTTTATTAAAAATCTATATCTTGCTGGACAAATAAACGGCACAACGGGCTACGAAGAAGCAGCAGCACAAGGTCTTGTAGCTGGCTTAAATGCAGCCCAAGCCATCCTAGGTAAAGCAGAGGTAATATTTGATAGAAGCGAAGCCTATATTGGTGTATTGATAGATGATCTAACCCTCCATGGCGTAACTGAACCATACAGAATGTTTACAAGTCGCGCGGAGTTTCGACTCATGCTGTCCCAAGACACAGCATGCCAAAGATTGACAGAAAAAGGATACTCCTTGGGCCTCATAGGCGAAGAAACTTTTAAAGATTACGAAAAAAAAGAACAAAACTATCAAAAATTTTTAAAAGAAATAAAAAATATCAAAACAGAACAAAACAAAAAACTGGTTACGGGTAACGACTTACTAAAAAGAACAGACTTGGATCCACTGGAGGTGAAGAAGATATTAAATATTTCAGAAGACAAAACAGAACTATTTGAAAGAGCTGCGAATGAAATTAAGTATAGTGGTTATATTGCGAAACAAAAAAGGGAAGTTGAGGGCTCTAAGAAAAACGAAATGACAACTATACCCTCCGAACTAGATTATTCACACATAAAAGGCTTGTCGAACGAGGTTATTGAAAGATTAAACAAACACAAACCATCAACTCTAGGTCAAGCTAGCAGGCTTGAAGGCGTAACGCCTGCGGCAACTAGCTTAATTGCAATAACCATCAAAAAAAACAAACAACTTGAAAAGGCCTAGTCCAATCAAAAGTGAAAACGAAATCAAGGACATTACAAAAAGCTTTGTAAAAGAAATTTTAAAATACAACAAAGCGCATAACATTGTTGGTCGTTTCTCAGAAGAAGAAATTCTTTTATCAGACGTTCTTGATTGCGAGACCATTCTCGAGCACATAAACCCATCACAAAAAGTACTAGACATCGGAAGCGGTGCGGGTCTGCCCGGCCTAATTATTGCTATTAACCAACCCAAGACAAAAATAACCATGTCAGAAAAAAACAAAAAGAAGGCTTATTTCATTAGAAAAATGATTCGCACCCTTCACCTTACAAACGCCACAATTTTAGATAAAGCAACAACTCCAAACCTCATCACTCAAAACAAATTCGATGTTATAACGGCTAGAGCGTTAGCCACAACACCATCAATAATAAACATGGCCGAACACCTTTTAAAAAAAGGAGGAAAGTTTGTTTTAATGAAAGGCTCTTTAGAAAAAATAAACGAAGAGGTTGCCCAGCTGGACAATAATAAATACTCTTATACTATCCACAAAACAAACACATTAAATACAAACAGACACATTTTAGAAATAAACCAAAAATGAAACACACCATTGCCATTGCCAACCAAAAGGGAGGAGTTGGAAAAACAACTACCGCAGTTAATCTTGCTGCAGCACTTGCTGCGACAAAAAGGAAAGTTTTATTGATTGATTTAGATCCACAGGGGAACGCAAGCACAGCAGCCGGAACCCCAAAAAATGACAGAACCCTATTCCAAGTTTATTCTCAAAATCTCAACATAAATGAACACATAATAAAGTCTCCGAGTGGGTACGATGTCATACCCGGAGGAGAAAACCTTATAGCACTCGAGGTTTATATAAGAAACGAGAGCAAACAAGGCGAGTTAAAAAAACAATTAAGCCCACTCGAATACGAATTCATTATCATGGATACCCCACCATCACTTAACCAACTAACACTTGAATCATTATTTGCCGCAACAGCAACACTCATACCGCTTCAATGTGAATACTATTCGTTGGAGGGGATTTCATCGCTTATCAACACCATTAATACCCTCAAAAACAAAAACTTAACAGAGAACAGGGTGTTTGGGATCATCAGAACCATGGTAGATATGAGAAACAATTTAGCAAAAGAGGTTTCTGAAGAACTAGAAAAACACTTTCCAGCTCTGGTTTTTAACACCCTAATACCAAGAAATGTTAAATTAGCAGAAGCGCCGAGTCATGGAACCTCAGCAATACAATATATGCCGTCATCTTTTGGCGCTAAAGCATATTTAGCCCTAGCTGGTGAGCTTATTAGGAGAATTGAAAGTGGCAGATAAAATACTTAACACAGGCCTAGACGCACTCCTTGGAGATGTTGCCACCCCAAACACACAATCTATTAAGGAGATTGAGTTAAATCAAATCAAACCCAACCGCTTTCAACCAAGACAATCTTTTGATGAGCAAAAAATAAACGAACTTTCACAATCCATTGCAAAACACGGGATTTTATCACCCATCCTTGTAAGAGAAACAGGGGCAGGAGGCTATGAATTAATTGCTGGTGAAAGACGATTAAGAGCTGCACAGCAGGCTGGCTTAACAAAAGCTCCGTGTATGGTTGACTCGGCTGAAGACCAACTATCTTTAGAGCTTGCGCTTATTGAAAACCTTCAACGAGAAGACCTTAACCCCATTGAAGAAGCTAGGGGCTATGACCGACTAAAAAGAGAGTTTTCTTTAACACAAGACAAAATTGCTGAAGTTACAGGTAAAGCCAGAAGCTCAGTGGCTAACTCTATGAGACTTCTAAACCTCCCAACCTCTGTAATAGATCTTTTGTATTCCGGTGACTTAGAAAAAGGCCATGCCAAAATTCTCGCATCCATGGAACCCAAAGAAGCAGAAGAGCTTGCAAAAAAAATAGTTTCTTTGGGCATGACAGTAAAAGATGCCGCTTCTTCAAACAAACCAAAAACAACAAAAAACAAAACAAAACCCAAGAATAGAGACTTATTGAATATAGAAGAAGAGCTTTCAGAAACCGTTGGTCACAAAACCCAGATCGATCAACAATCTGCATCACGAGGAAAAATATCTATCTCTTATTCATCAAAGGATGAAAGAGAGTCTATTATCAGTAAATTATTAAAATTAAAGAAAAATTAAGCTTGTCCTTCAGACTATAAATTTTTATAATCAGCCCCGTAAAAAAACATACTTAAATCAAAATTAATATACTTAAAAATAACCTATTATCTGCGCTAGGTCTTTTGATCTCAGTTGCATTGTTTCCAGTGATTGCTCAACCCATTTTTATTGGATACCTGTTTGCCCTAGCAGCGGTTATTTATCTCGCAAGCAAACCACAAAACGAAGCCTTAAACTTATATCTTGCTTTTATTTTTCGGTGGTCAGTTTTTATAGTTTTTACAATGCTCTCATTAACGTTTATAACAGAAAAAACTCTTCTAGCTGTCTTTCTGCTTGTATACTTAAACTCAACTTTTAATCCCAAATCAATTACTGCATAAAATGGCTTCAGCATCAGGCGAACAAACAAGCGCAGAATACATTCAGCACCACTTAACCAACCTTGTGTGCGGCAAAACACCAGATGGTTGGACGTGCGACCATTATGCGGTTGATCAAATGGGTTTTTGGGCATTTCACGTAGATTCTCTTGGTTGGTCGATATTTCTTGGGTTGGTTTTTGTGGGTTTGTTCCGCCTGGGCATCCCCAAGCTATCAACCGAGGCTCCAAGCGGAATTCAAAACTTTGTAGAGATGTGTATTGAGTTTGTTAACGAAAATGTCCAGAGCATCTTCACCTCAGCAAAAAACAAACTAATAGGTCCAATGGCCTTAACTGTATTGGTCTGGGTTTTTCTTATGAACTTAATGGACTTGGTTCCGGTGGATTATTTACCCACTCTTGCAGGTAAAGTTGCTGAAGCAACAGGTATGGTTGAAAATTCTAAAGATGCATACTTCAAGGTGGTTCCAACCACCGACCCCAACATCACTTTGGGGATGGCTCTAGCAGTTTTTGTTTTAATTATTTTTTACAGCATTAAGATCAAAGGCTTAAAAGGGTTTTTAGCAGAGCTTACTCTCCACCCCTTTGGGAAGTGGATGATGCCAGTTAATTTGGTTTTGGAAGGCGTCAACCTAATTGCCAAACCTATTTCGCTTGGTTTGAGGTTATTTGGCAACCTATATGCTGGTGAAATGATATTTATTTTAATCGCCCTAATGTTAACCTTTAGTTCTATATCAATAGGTTTACTTGGGGTGGGCCTCCATTTAATATGGGCCCTTTTTCATATTTTGATTTTAGCCTTACAAGCTTTTATTTTTATGGTGCTAACCATTGTTTATCTGGCAATGGCGCATGAAACAGAGGACCACTAGGTCTTTAATTTTTAGGAGAAAAGAATGGAACAATCACTTATATATATAGCATCAGGTCTTATGATTGGCCTAGGTGCTGTGGGCGCTGCTATCGGCGTAGGCGTATTGGGCGGTAAGTTTTTAGAGGGCGCAGCTCGTCAACCAGAACTTATCCCAATGCTTAGAACTCAACTTTTCATTGTAATGGGTCTTGTAGACGCCGTTCCAATGATTGGGGTTGGTTTGGGTCTTTACTTAATGTTTGCTGCATAAATAAACAATGAATATTAACGCAACACTCTTGGGCCAAACTTTAGCATTTGTTATTTTTGTAGCAATTTGCTGGAAGTACGTGTGGCCCCCAATCATTGCGATAATGGAAGAGAGGGAAAAGCGTATAGCAGATGGTTTAGAGGCGGCAAAAAAAGCAGATGATTCCTTAGAAGAGGCGCAGCTTGCTTTTGATCAAGAGATGAATAAAGCAAAAGCAGAGGCCGCTGAAATACTAGAAAAAGCCAACTCTAGAGCTTCTCAAATCGTTAATGATGCAACAGAAAAAGCAGAGGTTGAGGCTGAAAAGATTTTGTCCTCAGCATCTAAAACAATTGAAAACGATGTTAATAAAGCCAAAGAAGAGCTAAGACAAAAAATGTCAGAACTCATTATCGATACTTCTGAAAAAATACTGGGTGATGAAATTAGCCCAGAGAAACATCAAGAACTGCTTAAAAAAGCAGCCTCAGAGTTATAGTAAATGATCGAGTTGTCTCCACTTGCAAGACCATACGCAAAAGCTATCTTTTCTGCGGCTCTGGATGCTGGTACTCATGAAGTGGTTGCAAAGGACTTAGCTTTATTATCAGCGGTCTCTCAAACACAAGAGGTTTCCAGACTAATTGAAGATCCGGAGCTCTCAAAAGAAAAAATTGCTCAAATTATTATAGGTTTGGCAGATGGTGAAGTAGGCAACCTTGCTAATAAAATGTTAGAACTTCTCGCAGATAATAAAAGACTCAACCTTATTGAAGCAATTAACACCAGTTATCAAGAATTATTAGAGCAACACAACAAAACCAGCTCAATAGTTGTAAATGTTGCAAACCAACCCTCCGAAGATAATAAAAACATTATCATCGAAAAGCTCCTCGCAGAACATGGAGAGGGTTCCAAAATAGAATTTCTAGAAGATCCGTCAATCATGGGCGGTCTATCTATCAAAATCGGAGATGAAACTCTGGATCTATCCATCAAAGGAAAGGTCAAAAAATTAGTCAACCAATTAAATTTTTAAGGTGAAAAAATGAGCCAATTAAATCCATCAGAAATTTCCAGCGTATTAAAGGAAAAAATTTCGGGCCTTG
>Ga0181558_10003284_pt1 | contig 14970 bp, 11 predicted proteins | sample 011ome_22_FD_133754 | JGI IMG/M metagenome (GOLD analysis project Ga0181558, IMG submission 133754) | Coastal salt marsh microbial communities from the Groves Creek Marsh, Skidaway Island, Georgia - 011507BT metaG (megahit assembly) | ecosystem: Environmental > Aquatic > Marine > Intertidal...
AAGAAGAAAAAAGCAAAAGAAGAAATGAGCGAAACGAAAGCGAGGAGAAAGGAAACAATAATCGGCAGCGTGGCAGCGGCGATATCTTTCTTTTTTGTGTGTGAGCAGAGCACTTCTGTGAAGTCTTTTGAGTATTTTACAATCAATCAATCAAATCGATCAAGTTTCTGCCTTCATTTTAGCGCTGCGTTCAATCATCTCTATGCCGGCGATGTTGAATCCTAAATCGTCGAGGCGCTCCTTGGCGCGGGATCGGAGCAACGGTTTTAAACCGTCCAAGGTCGCGCGAGCTTCGCGAGTCGCGCCGAGTTGTTGGAAGTGTAGTCGGACGATTAAGTTGGTCATCGTGCAACACAGTTCGACTTTTTCGTTTCTCTCGAGCCAGTATTTGAGGTAGTCAAGGAGGAGGCGGCAGTAAAGGAATGGGAGGCAGAGGATGGAGCGCTCGAGCTCCGCCGGGCGGACTTGACTAACTTGGTACAAGGCGTATTGTCGAGGTTCCATGTTGAGGAGGAGCGGGTTTGGTTTCAGCGGTGGCATTTTGGATGGGTCTGCGCTTTGTCGCTTTTCGTTCTCGTACGCTGCGACGCGTTCAAGTTCGTGTTTCGCTAAATCCACCGCGGCGGCTATTTTGTCCGCGGCATCGAGCGTTTCCATCGTACGGCGACCAGCGAGGCCAGACTCTGCGACGGCCGTGTTGAGCGGATCGTTAGTATCTCCATTATTTCCCGCGTCTATTCGTTCGCTGTTTCTGCGATCTTCTTCGTCCATTTCGATGCCGGCGTTATCCTCAAACATGGAGTCTAACCTTTTTTCTTTCTCCTCGTCGAGAAAGAAAGGTTCTTTGGTGCGTTCGTAGAGACGCAAGGACCGATCAGCGCCGGACGAAACGATAAAGGCACCGGTTGTCGACACTGCGATCGTCCAGACAGCCATGTGATGTTCGTCCATGGATAAAAGCATTTCGTACTTATCCAAGTCCCAATAACGGACGCGTTTGTCTTTACCGCACGTAAACGCGTAGTGCGTTTTGTTGACGAACTTTAACGCCATCACAGAATCATCGTGCGCATGAATTGAGCGATGGCAATCGCCAAAATCTAAACCCCAGACTCGAATATTTTTATCCTGGCCCGCGCTAGCTAGTAAGACGGAATCAGAGGAGACGTCGTGGCAAAGCGCCGGTAATCGATGACCGTATAAGGAGAGCGAAAATTTCAACGTGTCCGCGAAGAAGACTTTCAAGGTGTTGTCGAGTAACGACGCCGATAATAATTTTCCATTTGGCGTTATGGAGATGCTCAGAACGTCGTCAGCCATTTGTAACGTCTTTGAATGAGTCGCGGTGAGTTTCTTCATGCCGTTTTTATCTTTCCTGTTCGCGGCGACGAGGGTCCATTCCCAAAACTTGATCGTCTTATCGCCAGAACAGGTGACGAAACCAGACTCATCCGGTAAAGCGCAAATGCCCCAAACGGGACCATCGTGCGCTGATTTCAACGGATCGACGAAATCAGCTTTTTCTTTCTCTCCTTCTCTTTCTTTCACGTCGTCATTTTCTCCTTCTTCGCTTTTCTTCTTCTTTTTCTTCTTCTTCTCTTCATCTTCGGGCAACGACGCCGAGTTCGTTCCGGCGAGACAATCTATAATCTCTAAGCCACCATCTTTTGTTCCAACGACGGCATTTCGTCCGTCCGGTGCGAAGAACGCGCACGTTCCGTATCCGGACTCGATTGTTCGCGCACATTTACCAGTATCCGCGTCCCAGATTTTTGCGCCCGAGTGCGAGACAGAGAGGAGGAAAGTTTCATCCGGCGATAACGCGATGACTCGAACATCCGCGCGGTGCCCAGACGGTCGCGCCATGGAACGTTTTTTAGCCTCTTTCACGCTCGCATCTTTCTTTGCAGAAACGCTTGCGATGTCGTACACTTCAACTGCGTTTGAATCGAGACAGATGGCTAAGGATACAGACTTTGCCAAATGCGAATTCATAGTTTCCGGCTGAAACGCAAAAGGCGCGATAGATTTGCCCGTCGGACGAACGACGGAAGATAACTCAAACGCGTCTTTTGCGTTGAATTTATTTTCATCTTCTTCGTCGCTGTCCTCCTCGTCATGTTCCTGTTCCTTTTCATTATCATCGCTATCTTCGTCTCGTCGTTTCTGTTCTTCCAACTTCAGCTTTTTGCTATTCTCTTTCTCTCGGCGTCGTTTCAATCTACGCTTCCGTTTCTTTTCAATTTCCTCTGCATTCTTCACGTCGTAGATTTCGATAGATTTCCCTACGCTCTGTACGCCAAATGCCGTGCCCAAGTTGGAGAAATGCATTGAAATCGTCCGACTCCGAGTTTCTTTTGCGAAAGAGCCGACGAAGCGTAAACGCAATGCTCGGTCTAAAATGTTTTCGCGCGCCTGTTTCGTCTCTTCGTCTTCGTCGTCGTTGTCCGCCTCTTCCTCAATGCGTTGGCGCCGCCGCAGGAACGAATCCTTCTCCACGCCTTTGTACACGGAATAAAATTTTATCTCTCTTTCCACGCCAGCTATAGCAACGATTCCATATTTCGCCGCCTCGTTGCTATTATTATTATTATTGTTTTCATTATCGTTATTGCTATTCGTTGTGTCCGCGACCACGTGTTCGCTATACGCGGACGCCCAACACTCGCCTCCAAAACCGGATAGCGTTTGACAACACCTCTGACCGACTAAATCCCAAACTTTTGCGAATCCGTCTTTTGACGTCGTGACGAGCGCCATGTTTGTGAAACTCGACGACGCGATGTAATCTTCGCTTTTCGTCATCGCGTCGTTGTGATCATCGTCCTCTTCGTCGTCGTCCTCCTCCTCTTTCTTCTTTGATTTCTTTGATTTTTTCCTAGCTTTCTTCCCTTTACCATCTGCACCTGACGCGCTGTTCTTTACAAATACCGCGCTCGTCACCTGACCCCGATGTCCTTTCAACCGAAACAAACCTTTTTCTTCCAACGTATCCCAAACGACCACATCCGTATCCCTCCCTCCGGAAACCAACACCGTCCCGTCCTCGGTGAACGCCAACGCGCTCACGGCGGATTTATGTCCGCGAAACAATACTGAACTCGTGCAGTGCTCGAACTCCTCGTCCTCGTCGTCCTCAAAATCGCTCGAATACAGTTCGTCCGGGTCTTCGTCTTCGTCTTTCCTATCTCTCTCTCCTCCTCCTCCTTTACCGCCGCCGCCCGACGCGTAAAAAAGCATCCCTTTCAACGGCTTTCGCCACAGCCGAACCGACCCGTCGCTAAACCCACCGGCGACTATCTGACCGTCTTTAGAGCACGCGATCGCCGTAACTCTCGGCAACGTCGCAATTGGACTCCCATCGCTCGTGTGGTACGTTTTCGGCGCGTGCAGTTGTCTTTTGATCGCGCCAGACGCGTGCAACGAGCAGTCCAAGATGTTCACGCACTCCCCGGCGGCGGTGAAGAGGAATTGGTGTTTTTGTTGTCCAAAACTCTTTTTACTACCGCTGCTGTTGTTACTTTGATTATGATAGCAGACGTTCACGTCCGGCGAGCACACGACGCCCCAGGATTTGGAGTGCTCGTAGCGGAGGTACGCTTTCACCATGTTCCTTTATGTGTTCCTTTATGTGTGGTGTATCGCATCGCGCGCGTTTTTGTTTTTGTCTCATTTCCGAAAGATGTGAGAATTTATTTAGGGTTTCAGATTCTCAGATTCTTTTGTGTGTGGAAGGCCTTCTCTACAGACGGCACTTTAATGTATCTCCGTTATCGAAGAGAGAGAGAGAGAGAGAGAGAGAGAGAGAGAGAAAGAAAGAAAAGGCAGTTTGCCTTCGCACGGTTTGAGAAGAGAGAACGCGCGGCCCCTTTCGTTCGACGCGAGTATATCCTAGTAAAGTGCAAAAATCAATCCTGTTATTCGGGGAAAATAATTTCAAAAATCACAAAGAGAAGAAAGAAGAAATGAACGCGAACGAGAAGCTGTTCGTCAACGCCCTCATGAGTCGAAAATACATCGAGGAGACCGAGGCGAAAGAACTGTATCGAGATTTACAAACGAACCGGGTGAACGACGTGGAAAACCCAACCCCGAGTCAAAAAGAGTTTGATGAATTTTGGGGACACATCAAAACCAAGTTGATGGCAAAGATGGGGCTGGACATTCGGAAAGTGAAGTTCGTGCAAGGCGACGAGAAGATATATTTAGGGATATGCAACGTGATTTCGATAACGAACGAACCATGGGTGAATAGCTTACCGACGACGAAATCGCCGAGAGAAATCGCGTTGTTTCGGGTGGTTTTGGATGAAATTTTGCGAACCGAAGACACGTGTCGCAACGGCGTGAACATCATGAAGTTGATAAACGCGACAAAAGACGTGTACATGACGCAAGCGCAAGAGTTATCGAAAAACGAGGAGACAAAAGGCGAAGGTGCGGGAATGACGCAAGCGACGACGCAGGCGCAAGTCGAAGCGATGGGGAAGATGACGCCGTTAGAGCGGGAGATTGCCGTCGCGAATTTCTGCGAGGACGGGTGGTTGCATCGACCGCACACCGAAAACGTGCGAATAGGCGTGAGGAGTTTTTTGGAGTTGAAGGAGTTCATTTTGGATCAGTGCCCGGAAGAGATCAGCGAGGAGTGGAAGGATGCTCTCTGAGACAGAGAGAGAGAGAGAGAGAGAAAGAGAGAGAAGATTTGTGTTTTCGCGCGCGTAGTTGTCACGCGTGCGCGCGATATGTGCACGCGTAAGCTGCCCGCTGTACAATTTTCATTTAGAGTTGATAAGTTTAGCTTTTTCGTCACTTGTTTTTAATACACGACACGCGCTAGGAGTAAAACGCATCGCACGCGTTTCTATTTTTTGAGCGATACACACACAGAGAGAACTACTTGGAAAAGCACGATGTCCTCTCGCATAACCGGAGGCATTCTCCACGTTCCCGCGTCTCGTCCGTCGCCTTCGTTTTCTTCTTCTCGTGAAGATGAACGCGGTGGCGAATTGGAAAAAAGTGGCGGCGAAGATGCGGAGATGCACGCCAACGTCGGAGAGAGAGAAAACGAAGAGAAGCGAGAAGAACAGCGCGGGAAGATAATAAAAGAGAACGATTTAGTCATCGCGCACGTTGGTTTTGGGGACCAAAAAGCGTTGCGAGTGCACGCTTCGTCGTCCTCGGGTGCAAATGGTAAAAAGAATAACAACGCAGGAATGCTGCACACGTCCTACGGGAGCTTTTCGCACAAGAGAGACGTGATTGACAAATCGATCCGGTTCGGCGAGAAGGCGTTTTGTTCGGGTGCAAAAGGTAATCAAAAACCTTTCATCTGGTGCTTAGCGCCCACGTGCGAGCTTTGGACGAACGTGTTGGCGCACCGAACGCAAATTTTGTACGTTTACGATATATCGTTGATATGCGCGTGGTTGGATTTGAAACCCGGGAAAGTCGTGTTGGAGAGCGGAACCGGGAGCGCGAGTTTGACGCATTCTTTGGTGAGAGCAGTCGCGAGTGGTGACGATAGTGGTAGTAATAATAGTGGTAGTGGTAGTAAAGGGCACGTGTTTACGTTTGAGTTCAACCAATCTCGAGCGGATGCTGCGAGGGAAGAAATCGAACAAAATGGATTGAAAGAGTATTGCACGGTGACGCATCGGGACATCGAGTCGAACGGGTTTCCGAAAAATTTAGAGAGCGCGAAAATTGCAGATGCGGTATTCTTGGATTTACCTGGTCCCCATAAGTGCGTGGAGAGCAGCGCGAAGTGTTTGAAGGAAGACGGCGTTTTGTGCTCTTTTTCACCGTGCGTGGAGCAGGTGCAGAGGACCTGTCTGGAGATGCAAAAGTTTGGGTTCGTCGACGTCAAGACGGTAGAGATGTTAGGACGAGAATTCGACGTGAGCGAACGAAAGTTTTTCACGGACATCGAACGAGCTTCGACGGGGAAGTTTTCGAGAAATTTGAGCGAAAGAGATACCAAGAGAGTGAGAGAAGAGACGAAGAAAGCGAAGAAGACTTTGAATAATTCTCAAGGCGAGGACGAAGAGAGCGCAGCTCTCGTTTCTCAACGGGTGAGCGCAGTGCCTAGATTTCAAGGTCAGACACACACCGGATACTTGACGTTTGCGCGATTAGCACCGCTTCCAGAAGGGTGGACGAAAGCGTCCTGGAACGAACGCGCGGAGAAGAAACGAGAGGCTGGACAGGAGATTCTGAGAGCGAAAATGGAAAGAGACGAAGGGAGGAAGAAAGCAGAGTCCTCGAATACGAACGCCAAGAAGAGAAAACAAGATGAAAAGGTGGCCGCAGCACCGCCACCACCGGTGAAAGAAACGAAAGTTCATCACCATGCCGATGACGACGAGTATTCTGACTGAGTTTTCCCTAGATATACAATAAATACAATTTCATAATTCTACTTGCTTGTGCCGCCGCTAAAAATTTCATTCATCGATTGTCCCCTAAAACACCGCTCTTGCCTACAACACCCTCTAAACTATCGTGGACGTCGTATAACGCTTTCTGCGTCGCTAGAAAAGATTCAATGAGCTTCATTTCGTTCGTCGATGTGTTCTCGTTTTGTCCAGAATCAGAAAAAACGACGTTCCAAATTTCCGGCGCCGCTCTCGCGAAAACAACCGGCAACGCCGCAGCTAACACCGACATCTCAAACGCATTCAACGGTCTCTTCTCTGGATCGAAATAAGGCATCTTTTCCAACTTTTCTATCCATACTTTCTCCAAACCTCTCTCCTTGGCTCCTTCTACGATTAAATCTCGATACCGTTTAGATGGCTGCAAATCTTTTCGCGTCGCGACGTCTCTGTGCGTCAAGGTCTTCGCTTTCACCACAACTCCGTCGTACGCGATAACGTCTACATCCACGACGTCGTACGACCCTTCCGTTTGTAGCAAATACCGAAACTCTTCCTTCGTGATCGAATAGCACACGCCGTGGGTCTCCTCGCCTTCGTTTCGCGTGACAGAGGCAAAAGCAGGTTCAAAGTAAGGTAATCCAGCGACGTTAAACGTCAACCGATAATCGCGTATCTTCCCGTTTTGTACGCGAATCGGTCGCATGTTCCGGCGACTCGAAAACGTTTTCGACCCGACGTTCGATCCGTAGGCGAAGTAATTCACCACGTCTTCATCTCTTTCTTCTTCTTCTTCTTCTTCTTCTTTTGACGCTCTCGCGCTCTCAAATCCCCTAATCTCACGCGACCGTCGTCTTCTTCTCGAAAGCGACTGCGAAAAACGAGACGACGTTAAAACGCGAGGAGTTACGCTCGACGAAGACGACATATCTATATCGCTCGACAGAATGAATGCGCTTAACGCGGTCGCGCGTCTTATCAGATAAAAGTAGAAAAAGTGAAGCATTACTCTACAGAAGTTTCCCCAGAAAAAGGTTTGTCTCGCGCTCTATCAAACGATACGCACAAAAGTAAAGCCCCCTTCGCGCAAATCTCTCAGGGACGGAAATGGTAATGTTCCACGTCTCGAGAAGAATCAGTCTCGGAGAATAAGAGAGAGAGAAGAAGAAGAAGAGGAGCTTTTTCCACGCGTTCATCGATCGTCTTCTCGCGATCCCCTAGCAGCAGCAGCAGAGTAGTAAAATGGATTTTTGGAAAACGAAGAAGAAGCGATGCGCGCTCGCACTCGCGCTGTTACTGCTACTCTTCGCGACGGTGAGATTGGTCGCGCAGCTGCGAGAGCATGGTGGTTTTTCTTCTTCTTTCACTTCAAACGGTAGAAATGAGCGAAAGAAAGCCGCGTCGTCGAGGTCTGGATTGGTGTTGTGTAAAGAAGGTGCTCCGGTGGTGGATGGGTGCTTTCGGTACAAAAAAGGCACGCTGACGGATCCGATGAAAGCGGAGAGCGAGATGCAAACGATGGATCCGGACGTTTTGATACGGAACGAAGAACTGGTGGAAAAGATACGAGGGGAAGAAATGGCCGCGCGGAAACCGATATCGCGAGATGTGGAGGATATGAGAGGATTGAGGGAAAGGTTGAACGCGTTCGACGCGTCGGAGCGAAAGGAGAGAGAGGAAAGGAAAGCGAGATTGACGAGAGCGAATAACAGGATTAGCGGCGTGAAAGCTAAGGCGTACGGAATAGGCGAGGCGCCAAAACCACACAAAACGGTTCCGTTTCGAGCGATCGATGGTTTCATATTTGGACAGCTCGCGTTGGCGGTGTACGCGTTTAGGAGGACGAGAGCGCCGTTGGCGGCGAGCGTCGCCGCGTTGGCGTTTTCGGGAACCACCAGGGCATTCACCGAAAACTGGCGCGTAACTCTCTTCGCGGGTTTAATCGGCGCATTTTTCGGTCTCTTCGTCCTATCGATGCCCGTGGTAGAAAAAGTCGTCGACGAAAGCGTCACGAAAGATCTCGACGACGACGGCGTCGAAGACGACGACGATATCGACGAAAACAAAGCCGAAAACGGAGGCGTCGTCGCGTCCTACCGGCGAAACTTCGTCCAAAGGAACGGCGTGTTCGTCGGTAGATACGGTAGGGATAGAGATAGTTATAGTTATAGTCTCCAACGCGCTTTCGCGTCGATGTTTTCATGATATTTTAGATTTTAGATTTTGATGTTTTTTATTACACATCGTCGATTCGTCGTCGTCATAATAATAATTTTCAAAAAGAAATGGATTTAATATCCAATCTGTACGAAGCCTTCTCCGGTCAAAACTTGGGCCGACCGAAGAAGACGATAAAATCGAAAGCAGCCGGGAACAACAACAATAAGAAGAACACCACATCCGTCGTTTCCGCGCAGCTGAAGTCGCCGCAAAAAGCGAGAGTCGTTAAGAAAGTGCCGAAGAAATCTCCGCTGACGCTTCGAGCGAATTTGAAAAGCATAACGAACAAACCGACGCCTCCGGCGACGAAACGAACGCCCGTCGTTGCGAAGAAAAAGAGCGAAGCGGACAGAGACGATGAGAAAGAGACAACTTCGTCGATTCAATCTGCGCTCGCGAAAGGTGAAAACATCGTGCCTTTGATGGAGAAAATTGAAAGGAAGAAACGAGCGGTTCTTTTGCAAATAGAAGCTCTCGAGAGAGAGGTGAATTTAAAGAAAGCGGAAGTGGTGGAGATGGAGAAGGAGTTGCTGCTAGGCGCGAGCAGCTGGTGATTATTGCACCATATATAGCTCTCGCCCGCGCTGTGTTAGATGTAGATTGTGTTTTATTATTCTTATTGTTATTATTGTTAAAATACTACTGTTGTATATTGACGCTTCTAAACTACTTCTTATCTCGGCGGCGGCGGCGGCGGGGGCGGCACTCGTTGCTGTTGTTGTTGTTGTTGTTGTTGTTGTTGTTGTTGTTGTTGTTGCGGAGGCAAGAATTTACTTACAGAGGAAAGGAGCTGGCTGATGTCGCCACCTGCGCTGGTGTTCGCCGGCGGTGGTGGGACGTGAACGATAGGCGGAGGCGGCGGTGGCACGCGTAACTGCGTCGGAGGCGGAGGCACGACGACCGCGTTCCGAGGAGGTGGAGGCGGAGCTTGGCGATGCTGCTGCTGAGGAGGAGCAGCGGCGGCAACAACAACTGGAGGTGGCGGTGGTGGTGCCTGGCGGTGAAGCTGCGGGGCAGCAGCCATAACTAGCGGGGGTGGCGGCGGGGCTTGTTGTTGTTGCTGTTGTTGTTGGACAACCGGCGCCGGAGGAGGCTGAACGAGAGTTTGGGTCAATCCACGTCCAAAGTTATTCGTCACCACTCGTTTTGGCGGTGGCGGCGGCGGCTTCCTCGGTTCTTCTTCTTGCCTATCTTCCGCGTCGTCTTCTGAAAACTCTTCATCGAAATCGCTCGTTCCATCGTCCGGCGGCGAGTAATTTTCCGCCTCGCGCAAACGCTCCGCTTCTAACAATTTCATCTTCTTCGCGCGTTCGATTTCGAGCTGTTTCATTTTCGCCTCTTTCCTCTTCTTCTCAGCTTTAGCTTCGATGACTTTAAAGTTTCTTCCTATGCCTTTTTTGTGGATGACGGCGACTAATAAGCCGCTCTTCTTGTTTTCAGTTCGGATGACTATTCCAGGCGCGCGCATGTGCTTCAACAAACGCATGGCTTCCTCCGATTTACGAGGAAACACGTACACTTCTATTTTTTTCTCCTTGTCGTCGCTCACGCCGGCTCTTCCTTTCTCCTCGTAGTGTTTTGCCAACGCTAGTAAGCTCGCATCTTGCTTCTTATCGTTTACCATGCACGTCTCCACTTCCGCTATGGTCACCGCGCGCGAATTGGATTGTCGAGCAATTTGTCGAACGAACGCCTCGGCGTCTTTCAACGAAACGCGACCTTTGATTTCGAGCGTCGAGGAATCCGGCAAGAGTTTATCTAACAGCGCGAGTTCGCCTCCAACCGGAGAGAAGTGTAAAGCGACGGCGGGGATAGAGTCGATACCTTTGACGTAGACATGCCCAGACCAATCTCCGATTTCTAACGGGCGTATTTCGCCCGGTTCGTTGTCATCGTCGTCGTCGTCGTCTTCAGCGGTATTTTTTTCTTTGCTCGTCGCGGGAGCGTTTCGCTCCATTTCTTCTTCTTCTTCTTCTTCTTCTTCTTCTTCTTCATCTCCTTCTTCTTCGCGTTGGTACGCATCGAACGAAATGAAATCTTCCTTGGCGCTATCATCTTCACCGTCATCGTCGTGTTTTTCTTCTACTTCACCTTCTTCCTTTTCATCTTCTTTTTCTAATCGAGTTTTTTCTTTCTCGCTCGAGGCGAAAGGATTATCGTCGTCGTCCTTGCTACCGCTATTATTATTACTATTCCCACCAACCGGCACCACTCTCGGCGTTGCCGCCGGCGTGTTTCCTTCCGTTTCCACTCCTCTCTCCTCTTTCTCAATCTCCTCTTTCGATTTGATGTGTACGCTCACACCTTTCCCGTCCTTCTCGACTTTAATCATCTCCAGCGGCACGCCTTTCAAAAACGCATCCTCGCCAATCTTCTCCTCGCGTTTCTTCCTCCACTCGATCAATTCTTTATTCGCTAACTCTGCAGGCGTCATCTTCACCAACGTCTCCGCGCTCACGTTTTCGTGCAATACTCTCGCCCGTAACGTCGGGTTTTGTGGATCTCTCAAGTTGAACATCAAACTCCTCGCGTGCACGCCGTACTCTTTCCCCGTATCTCTCCCGCACCGTTCAAACAAAGCTCTCTCGATCCCGATGGCAATTTCGCTCGGATTCAACGCGTTCTCCACCGCGTTCGCCGTCACTCCAATCGCCTCTTCCTCCGCTTTTGCCACGTTCAAACTTTCTTCAAACTTCTTCGCCACGTTGTCCCGCTTCTGCTGCATCTCCCGCCTCTCTTGTTCCAGCCGCTTCCCGCTCGCCGCCGAAGCGCCGCCGCCGCTCTTCTTCTCCTTCTGCCGTTCCTTCTTCAGCCGCTTGGCATTTTTCTGCGCTTCTTCCGACGTCACTCGCATTTTGCTCTCGTCCGTAGGCCACGACACCTCGTCGTCCAATATCGCCTCTTCGATGTTTATGTCTTCTTTCTCCCCCAACGCTTCGTCTTCGGCGTCGTCCGAAGGGTACCACAGCTGCGCCTGGCGGTTGTTCACGTCTATGCTCAACACTTCCGCGTCGTACCAAACGCCAGTTTCTGTCCACATGACCGATATCCATTTGCCTGTTATTTTTTTCGTGATGATAACGATAACAACACGAGAGCAGCGCGGTGAGCGAGAGGTGCGCGAAAACACGAGAAATACGCGCGTCGCGAAACAGTTCTTCGCGCAACGTTGCGCGCTTTTCGATTGAGATTCTCGATCCGAGAGAGAGAGATTTGAGGAAATTCTCTCTTCCAATTCATCTTTTCGCAAACGCAAAACTTAAGAAAGAAAAAGAGAGAGAGAGAGAAAGAAAAGAAAAGGACGGAGGAAAAACACGCGCTATACGCGTACCTTTCAGAGACGGTTTGATGTCGTCCACGGTCAGCAGCTTTCTCTTTTTATTCGACGATGACATGTTTTTGTTTCGTTTTTGTGTTTCGTTTCGTTTCGTTTTTGTCTCTCTCCCGTCTTCTCTAAAAAACCCTAAACCCTAAACCCTAAAAAACCTACTCAAAAAACTGAAGTCTGGAGAGAAAAAAAAAATTGGAAAAAAGAGACACACAACCGCGCGCGCTCTTCGAAACTACTTTTCCACGCGCGCAGAAGAGAGAGAGAGAGCGGTTAAAGTAGCGCGCGCGACAGAGAGAGAGAGAGAGAGAGAAGAGATATAGAATTTTTAGAAGAGAGACAGAGAGAGAGTAGACACACGCGCGAAAGAGAGACGAAGTAGAGAGAAATATAAATGGGATTTTGGGGAACGACGTTTGCGTTTTGCGTGCTGGAAGGCGCGTGCGCGGCGTACATCAACGCGACGGGGATACGGGGCGCGAACCACTTGAAACATTTGTTGAGCGTTACGGCGGTGGTGTGCATGTGGATGATGTGGGCGATAATATACATGGCGCAGATGCATCCGCTGGTACAGCCGGTGATGAATAAAGGCGAGTGAATGTTTTTAGAAAGAGAGAGAGAGATGGAGAAAGCACGCTATATGATAATAAATACACACACACACACACACATAGAAAACTGAATAGAATACATTTTAATGAGAATAAGGACGCGCGCACAGGCGTGAGAGACTTATTATGACGAAAAAACGCGATAATATATACGTATATATACAACACATGAGAAGAAATAGCATCTCGGGGCGCGATTTCTCAACACGCGCAGCCGCTCGCGTTGGTATTCGCGGTGGAAGTCAACTTTACGTCTACCAGTTGCTCTTTCGCGTTCGCCCCACTCGCTCCACCTTCTTTACCGCTAGCGCTACCGTTGTTGTTATTGCTGTTGTTCACGTCCGCGCTGGGTAACGCCATCGCAATTTTCCTAAACAAAGCTTTCACGTTATATCCGGCTTTCGCGCTCGCCTCGATGAAAATGGCGCCGCCGTTCGTACTACCACCCTCGCTACTACTACTGCTATTACCAACGTTCAAACCTCGAGCGAATCGCTCCCCCTCCTCCGTCTCCACCTCTCTCTCTTCGACCAAATCCGTCTTGTTCCCGACGATTGCAATCACCACGTTCTCCCCTCTCTCCTGTTTCACCTCGTCGATCCACTTCGCGACGTTCAAAAACGACTGTCTATTCGCCACGTCGTACACAATCACCGCCACCGAGGAGTCTCGAATATACGAAGGAATTAACGAGCGAAATCTCTCCTGTCCAGCCGTATCCCAGAGTTGCAATCGAACGCCTTTCGAATTGTCCAAATGTACCGTTTTCGATAAAAAGTCGATGCCGATCGTCGCTTGGTACGTCGCGTCGAATTTATCGTACATGAAACGCGAGATGACGGACGTTTTTCCGACCGATTGATCCTGTTTTAAAATAAGAGCGCGTCAACAAACGGTCAGCGCGTGGTCCGAGAAAACCCTCGGTCCGCTCTTCGAGCAAACAAAACGACAGAAAGAACGAGAGAGAGAGAGAGAGAGAGAGCGATCCCTTTTTTTCTCTCTCTCGCACATTTTGAAAAAATCACATCCTTCTCGCCGCTTTGCGGTTTTTTACATCAACAAAAACGACTCTTTAGATCGGGAGAAGGGAAAAAAAAATGAACGCGAATGAACTCGTAAACGACGCACCCCGAGAAACACGAGCTTGTACTTTGCCAGCGGCCTTTGACCGTTGTTGTTCGATGTCATTTTTGCGTGTTTTGTGAGACGTTTTTTTTTATGAAGTGGAAATCTCTTGGAGAGACGAAGAAAAAAAAAGCTCGATTTTATGTTTAGGGTTTTAGTCTAAACCCTAAACCCCGGAGGAGGCACAAAAACCAGAAAACGCTCTTGGAAACGTATCACATATATACCACGCGCATAAGATCATCGATTGCGGATCGCTCGATCGCCCGTCGACTGCTAAGCACGCGTTATATATATATATACGCATTGTTTACGCACACTTTTTTGCTCAAAAAAGAGAGAGGAGCACTCGTTGAATACCATCCGCTACCTTTTTGTTGTTTTGGAACACACCCGGCGGCGGCTTTGGAAAAGAGAAACAAAAGAATGCCGAAATCAACGAAGAAAGAGGATGAGAAAGAGGACGTCGTCGTGGATAACAAGACCGGGAAACCGGTCTCGAAAGCCGACGCGATCGCGAACGATCCGAAAATGAAGTCTTTGTTCTCTGACGTGAACCCGAACGATCCGTTGCAACCGATTTTCGCGCCGCTCGGGAAGCACGATTTAGTCGAGAAAGGACAGAAGGCGATGTATCGAAAAGTGAACGTCCCGGCGCACAGGTTTTCGCCGTTGAAAGAACACTGGATGGCGTTGTACACGCCGGTGACGAAACAGATGAAAATAGACATGCGAATGAATTTGAAGCTGAAGAAAGTGGAATTGAAGACAACCGATAAGACGGAGGACGAGTCGGCGTTGCAAAAGTCGGCGGATTTTATACAGGCGTTTGTTTTGGGATTCGAGATCCAGGACGCGGTGGCGCTGTTGCGATTAGACGATTTGTACTTAGAATGCTTTGAAGTGAAAGACGTGAAGCAGACGTTGCGAGGAGAACACATGAGTCGAGGGATTGGGAGATTAGCCGGGAAGAGCGGGAAGACGAAATACACCATCGAAAACGCCACGCGAACTCGAATCGTCATTGCGGACCAACACATACGCATATTGGGGTCGTTTCAGAATATTAAAGTTGCCAGAGACGCGTTATGTGCGTTAATCATGGGTTCGCCACCTGGGAAGGTGTATTCTAGGTTGAGGACGGTTACCGCGCGGTTAGCCGAACGCTTTTAGATGATGCGGAAATACGGAGAGAGAGAGAGAGAGAGAGAGAGAGAGAGAGAGAGAGAGAGAGAGAGAGAGAGAGAGAGAGAGAATAGCGCGTCTCTCTCTTTTCTCGTGTTGTACACTAGGACATATATTATATATA
>Ga0181558_10003285_pt1 | contig 14969 bp, 7 predicted proteins | sample 011ome_22_FD_133754 | JGI IMG/M metagenome (GOLD analysis project Ga0181558, IMG submission 133754) | Coastal salt marsh microbial communities from the Groves Creek Marsh, Skidaway Island, Georgia - 011507BT metaG (megahit assembly) | ecosystem: Environmental > Aquatic > Marine > Intertidal zone...
CGCGTTTTCGTCGCGCGCGTTCACGTCGCGCGTTTTCCGCTTCGAGCCGCGGTCTCCTTTGGCGGTCTCCTTCGTTCCGCGTTCTTCGGGGCCGCCGCGCACGGCGATCCCCCCGTCCTCGCGCACGCGCCGCTCGAGCTCGGCGTCGCTCAGGCACTCGTGCCAGGGCTTGTCCCAGCGCACGCCGGTGACGCGCGGGAACCGGAGGGAATAGTCAGACGCGAACGTCGCGGTCTTCACCAAACGCAGGTCCGCCTTCACCGTCAGCACCACGGAGTTTTTCGGGTGGTCGATCCACGCGTCGGGGGTCTCGCCCGCCGCGCCCGTCGTCGCGTACGCCGCCGGCGCGCCGCGGCGCGCGCCGCGCGTCGACGGCAGCATGTGCGGCCCTAGTCTTTTTCGGAGCCGCTCCATCACGCCCGCGCTCATGCCGGTGCCCACCTTGGAGAAGGAGATGACGCGCGTGGGGAACCCAGGTGTCTTCGTGCCTTCGCTCGTCCCCGAGGGACGATCGTCCCCGAGCGGGTCCCGCTCGTCGAACGTCGCCTTCGGGGCCTCGACGATCCCCACGAGGTACTCCGCGATCTTGCCCCCGCGCAGCGCCCCCGTGCCCTTGAACCCGCCCACCACCACCACGTCCAGGTCCTCCGTGGGCAGGTAGTCCGGCTTGAGCTTGACCCACTTCTTGTCGCGCTCGCCCGGGACCCACCGCGACTCGAGGTCCTTCAGAACCAGGCCCTCCTCCTGCCGCTCGATGCGCGCCCACAGCGCGTCCTCCACGTCGCGCAGCGTCGCGCCGACGAGCGCGTCCGGGTTGGGCGGGTCGCCCGCCTCGGAAGCCGGGACGTTCAGAGAGATTCGCCCCCGCGTCACGAACCGGTTCGGGTCCCGACCCGAACCGAGAAACACCCCGCCGTCGCCCTGAACGACGTCGTCGCACTCGGTCACGTCCAAAAACGCGTTTTTCAAAATCTCGTGGCGCTCGCGCAAGGGCCGGTCGATCACCGAGCGGTCCTCGTCGTACAGCACGTCGAACGCGACGTACACCAGCTCGAGGTCCTTCACGCGCAGAGGCTCGCACGCCGAGCTCGCTTCATCCGGGACGTCGAAGTCGACGTCTTCGTCTTCGTCTTCGCCTTCGTCGACGCCGTCTCCGTCCCCGTCCTCGAACGGACCCTCCTCGCGTCGCTCCGCGGGCTCTCCGGGCGCTCGCGACGCGAAGCGGCGCGCGCCGCCTCCCGCGGGTCCTCGGGGGTCCTCGGGGACGCACCGCTCGTCCCCCCCCCGGTTGTCCCGTATGGCGTTCACCAGGCTTTTGATGTACCCGAACGGCGCGTACACGCCGTCGCGCGTGTTCCACACCACCAGCTCGCCGTCGAACACGCACCGCGTCTTGCTCGGCTTGAGCCGCGCGCGGAACAGCCGGTCTAAGCAGTCGTACCCGCGCGGCCCGAAATCGTTGTTGTTCCGCGTGAAGTACCGCAGCGGCGAGTTCGCGTCGACTCGGTGCACCTGGATCCGCTCGCCGTCGAACTTGGTCTCGATCACGAACGGTCTGTCGCGCATCGCCTCGAACGCCTTGGCGCAGCCGTGCGCGCGGGACGCCATCATCGCCTTGACCAGCGAGCCGGGCTCCAGGTCCTGCCGCTTGAGGCGCTCGCCTTCGACGGCCAGCGTCTCGCAGACGCGGCGCAGGTCACAGCACAGGTTGTACAGATCGACGGCGTCCTGGTGGTAGTGCCGCAAAATGGCCATTTCGCCGTACCCGATCTTCACGTCTTTCAATATGATCTGCGTGATCCAAAACATCTGCGTCGCGTCCGTCGCGTCCAGCAGCGCGCGCATCACCGCCGCCTTCTCGTCGGCGCCGCGCGCGGCGCCTAGCCGGTCGAGCGCCGCGTTTACGTCGCCCACGGTGTGCCTTCTCACCCCGCGAGTCGGCCGGTGGTGCGCCACCACCTCGAAAACGGTGCGCGCGAAGTCGCCCGAGCCGCTCTTGCGCCAGCCCTCCAGCCGGAGGAAGTCGGGACTCTCGTGCCGCTTCAGCCCGAGCGCGCTCCCGACGCAACGCGCCAACGCCGCTTCCTTCAGGTTGTACGTGCCGCGCTCCTTGTCGATGTTGGGGAGCATCAGGCGGTACAGGTCGAACGACCCACGTCGGGGCTGGTGCGTTGGAACGCGCGTCTTGTGCTCGAAGAAGCGAGTCAGGAGCTCGCGCTTCCGTGCGCTGCCCCTGTACCCGGTGTGGTTCACCTCGCGGATCGCCTCGAAGAGCTCGCAGACGTCCGCGAAAAGCAGGCTCGAGAACGCGCTGGGAGGCGCCTCGGCGCTGGTCCCGCCGGGGGCGTCCCTCGGGGTCGCGGGGTCCATCGCGAGAGACGCGGCGACGCGCAGACCCTGTCGCGAGAGAGCTTTGACGACGCGCAGAGACGCGCGCGGACGCGCGTCGGACCTCGCGAGCCGCGCGCCCACAGATCTGATTGTCGGCACCCCATCGACGACGGACGTGACGAACTGGCACCACTATGTAACTTTTTACGTATGGGATACTTTTATCAAACAGAGTCGCGGCTATCGTCGGCACTCAGTAACGGCGACCGGGCGTGCCGCGGCCGCCGCGGCCGCCGCGGCCGCCGCCAGGGCTCTTACCGGGCGTGCCGCGGCCGCCGCGGCCGCCACGGCCGCCGCCGGGCGTGCCGCGGCCGCCGCGGCCGCCGCCGGGGCTCTTGCCGGGCGTGCCTCTCTTGTCCATGAACTTGGCCTGCTTGGCGGCGGAGCCGCCACCGCCGGAGGATTTGCGCTTCTTCGCGCCGTCGTCGTCCGAGTCGCCGTCGCCCAGGAGGTTCTCGTCGTCCTCGCTCTCGGAGCTCTCGGAGCTCTCGGACGCGTCGCCCTCGTCGTCGTCCTCGCTCTCCGAATCCGACTCCTCCGCGGACTCGGACTCGGACTCCTTCTCGCCGACGTCCGCGCCGCCCTTGAAGGGCGTCGCCTTCTTCGCGGCGGATCCCGACTTGGACATAAACGGCTTCTCCGGCTTCTCGGCGTCGTCGGAGTCGGAGTCGGAGTCGGAGTCGGAGTCGGAGTCGTCATCCTCGTCCTCGTCCTCGTCCTCGTCCTCGTCTTCGTCCTCCTCCGAGTCGTCGTCCGAGGGCGCGGCGGCGGCGGCGGCGGCGGCGAGCTTCTTCGTCCGCGCCGCGGGTTCCTCGTCGTCGTCGTCGTCGTCGTCGGATTCGGAATCCTCGTCGTCATCCTCGTCGTCATCCTCGAGGTACTGGAAGTCACCATCCTCGTCGTCCGAGCTCACGTCCAGGTCGTTGAAGTCGTCCTCGATGCGCCCAGTCAGGCACACCGCCGCGGAGCCGTTGTGCCGCACCGCCACCGTCTCGCCGGAGGAGAAGGTCAGGCCCGTGCCGAGCGAGAACTGGTCGCACGTGCCCATGGTCAGCGAGCCGATGGCGAGCTCGGGGGACTCGCCGGACTGCAGGAACACCGTGACGCGCTCGCCCGCCTTGGGCTTCAGGCCGAGCGCGGCCTGGCACAACACGATGGAGTCGCCCTCATCGGCGGCGAACTTCTTCGTCTGTTGGCGGCGGAGGCGCGGTGGATTGATTTGGCGGTCAGATCTCGGCGCGGCGGGGACGCGGGGGCGAGGGCGAGGGGGAACGGGAGAGCCGACGGCGCGTCTCGCGCGCCGCGTACCTGGCCCTTGGGAATCTCGATGCCGAAAAACTGCGGCATGGCCGACGCGGAGCTGGCTGCGCGGGGGAGGATGCGGCGCGGCACGCGTGCCAATCGCGTTTTAAGCCGCCAAAAAAAACAGTCGAACCGCCGCTTTCGCGCTCGCGCGTTTGCGATGAAGTGCAGACTGTTTGCCTGCAGTGCTGCGCAGTCAAAAAGCCTCTGGCGCTGCGAGAGTGCTTCCCGGCCCTGAAACTTTTTATCCGCGTCGGCCAAACGCCGCGCGGCAGTCCACAGACCGCATCATGGTGCTCTCGACAGCGGGCGCGCTGCGCGCGCACATCAGTCTCCCCGCTTCTGCGAGCGATTCCCGCGCGCGCCGCCGCGTCGGCGCGGCGCGCCCGTCGCGCCGCAGCCTCCGGTGCCCCGGATCCCTCGCGCGTCGTTGTTCGTTCGCGAACGACGACGCTCCGTCGGGGTGGGTCGTCGAGCCCTCGCCCGCGGACCCGTCGTGCCCTTTCGACTGGTGGAAGGACGCGGTGGTGTACCAGATCTTCCCCGACCGCTTCGCGCCCGACCCCGCGGGCCTCGCGCCGGGCACGCAGGTGGACGCGTGGGGATCGCCGCCCACCATCCGCAGCTTCCAGGGCGGCTCGCTGCGCGGCATCACCGCGAACCTGGACCACATCCAGTCGCTCGGCGTGAACACGCTGTACACCACGCCGGTGTTCCTGAGCACCGCGAACCATCGGTACCACCCCAGCGACTTCATGAAGGTGGACCCGATGCTGGGCGGCGAGGACGCGATGCGCGAGCTCGTGGCGGCGTGCCACGCTCGCGGGATGCGCTTCGTGTTGGACGGCGTCTTCAACCACACCGGCCGCGGGCACTGGGCGTTCGCCTCGCTGCTGGACGCGCAGGAGCAGAGCCCGTACAAGGACTGGTTCCTGCCCAAATCCTTTCCCGTCGTGGCGTACGGCGTCGAGCGGTACCACGTGAACTACGAGTGCTGGTGGGACCTGCCCGACCTGCCCAAGCTCAATTTCGCGAACGAGGGCGTCCGCGAGCACGTCCTGGACGTCGGCGCGTTTTGGGTGCGCGAGTTCGACATCGACGGCTGGCGTTTGGATTACCCGATCGAGATCGAGCCCGCGTTCTGGCGCCGGTTCCGCGACCGGTGCCGCGCGGAAAAAGAGAGCTGCGTCACCGTCGGCGAGCTGTTCGGCGTCCGGCCGGACGACGTCGGCGAGGACGGGCACTTCGACTCGCTCATGAACTACGCCTTCGGGACGTGCGCGGTGGGGTTCGTGGGCGGCGGCGTGGAGCTGAGGCAGGACGACGCCATCGGCGGGGACTACCAGATCACGCCCGTGGACGCGGACGGGTTCCGGCGGTCGTACGGCGAGGTGTGCGGCGCGTACCAGTCCGCGCACGTCCCGGGCGTCGGCCGCGACGCGCGCGGCGGGCGAAACGCGCTGGGCTCGGGCTCGGCGCACCCCGCGATGCTGATGAACCTGTTCGACTCGCACGACACCGCGCGCGCGCTGTGGATGCTCCGCGGGGACGCGGAGGCGCTCAAGCTGCTGCTTCTGATGCAGGCGTGCGTGCCTGGCCCGCCCATGACCTACCAGGGCACGGAGGTTGGCCAGATCGGCGCGCTCGGCCTGGACGGCGGCGGCCGCGACCCGCACAACCGCCAGGCGTTTCCTTGGCACGAGCGCGACGCGTGGGACGCGGACCTGCTGTCGCATTCGCGACGAGTGGGGCGGTTGCGGAACGATCTCTACGCGCTCCGACGCGGGGGTCTGCGGTGGTGCGCGACGTTTGACGCCGCCGGCGTGAAACAAAACAACCAGAAACTCATCGCGTGGGAACGGGCGTTCGCGGATCCGGGCGACGCGCGGCGCGGACAAAACGCGGTGTGCGCGTTCCACGCCGACGTCGAGCGCGCGACGAGCGCGACGCTCGTGGACACCGGGTTCGGCGCGAACGTCCCGGTGAAGGCGGCGTTCGCCACGAAGGGCGTCGTGCTCGAAAGCGCCACGGACGCGGATGGACGCGTCTCGGTGACGTTTCCCCCGCAGTCAGGGGTGGTGGTGGTCCCCGCGTGAACGCGCGAACGACTCCGACGCGGCGCGCGCCGAAAAACGCCGGACACTTGAGTTTGTGATGAGTTTGTACGTACATACCATCTGTAAAAAATTCACGCGTGTTCTTTTTGGAGGTGATATGTATACGTCCTCGCGCGCGCGTTCGATCGTTCGTCGATACCCACGCGATCGCTCGTTCACGACGGCTTTCGTCGCTCTCACCCACCCGCTCACACGTTAGATCGCGTTAGATCGCGTTAGATTCGCAAAACCTTGCCCAGCACCAGCCCGAGCGCCAGACCCGCGCCGACCAGGATCCCCGTCCGTTTCCCGTCTTCGCCCGCGAGACGCGCCGGTTTCTCCTCCGTGGACGGCAGCGCCGCCGTCGGCGGCGCCGGGCGCACGTAATCGAAGGACGTGCGCTTGGACTTCGTGTCCACGATGCTGTACCGCACGAGCCAGGGCTCGCCCAGGAAGTCCAGGAGCATGCTCTGCGTGCGGCGGAACAGCTCGTGCGCCGCGTCGATCTCGTTCTTGAAGATGCTCACGGATTCCACGCTCACGCCGAGAGGCACGCCGCACCCCTTGGTTTCCTCGAGGATGCGTTTGCACATCCCGCACAGCAGGTCCACGCTCTTGCCCACCTTGTTCTCCGCCTCCAGGATCTCCTTCTCCACGTCCTCGGGGACGGTCACGCCCAGCCACTTGATGAAGCGCATGGTCTTCTCCCTGCCGCAGGGCGCGAAGGTCAGGACCACGCGCTTGGGCGCGATCTTCCGCTTTTTGCACAGCGCGCCGTACTCCTTCAGGAGCTTGATCATCGGCTCCGGGTCGTAGATCGCCTGCGAGATGAACCACTTCATGCCGAGCTCGGATTTCTTGACCAGCGTCTCGTGCTCGTTGCCCTTCTTGACGTGCCGCTCCGCGATGGTCACGCCGCCGTGCGCGCACTGCGGGCGCGCGTTCAGCTTCGCGGCGACGTCGGGGATGGTGGGGCCGGCGTACTGGTTCGCGGAGGACGCGCCGCCCACCAGGTTGTACGCGTTCACGCCGTACTTATCGATGGCGGTCTCGAGCCACGCGTCGAAGCCCCCCGGGTCCGCCTCCGCGACGCACTTGTACACCACGGACTCTTTCCCCGAGACCTCCTTCAGCACCCGCGCGAAGTGGCTCGGGTCGTCCAGCTTGCGGAACGGGAACGGACGAGGCTCGGGCGTGCGGCCCTTCTCCTCCTGGATGTCGTACACGATGAACCCGTCGGTGGCGAGCGTCGCGCTGCGCTCGACGAACTTGCGCGCGGTCTCGCGGAGCTCCTCGGGCTTCGCGCCCTCCAGGGGGGGGGTCAGGCCTGCGGTCGGATCGAGGGAGGGGCACAGAGGGAGGGGTCGCGGGGTCAGCGGCCGAGCGGCGTTCGGTCTCGCGCGCGGACGGACGCCGCGCGAGAGGGATTTCGCGGAGCGATCGCGATCACGCACCGAACAGGAACACGGGCCTGGAGTAATCGCACAGCGCTTCCACGAGACCGACGTCCATGATGCGTGCTTCTCTTCTGCGTGTGGTTCTGAGGGACGGGCGCCCGGAGCGGGTGCTTAGTGGAGTGACCGGGTGGAACGTAGATTCTTCCGTGATGAAAAGGAGCGCCTCCGCCGCAACGCGCGGTTTTCCGTGACCCGAGCGAGCAGCGATATCCATATCTCACATCCGTGGAGACACCAGCCGACGACGATGAACACGCCGAAGACAAAAGTCCACCAAAGTCAGTTATCGATATGTCATCAAATTTCCATCAGCCGCGACTTTTCGTCGTTTCGGAGGGTCGTTCACGGTTCCCCATCCCACATTTGTCATGTGAGTCATGACTGGTAAAAAATCAACAACCCTCCAACCAACACGCAGAAGTCTGCGCGTCGTTCGCGCATACTCGCGGGCGCGACGCCCTCCCGCGGGTGCATCGTTCGCGGGATGAGGCGGCGAGGCGCGGGTCGGGGGCACGCGCCGATCGAGAAGGACTCGTCCTCCGCCCCCGACGACGCGGGGGACGACGCGGGGGACGCGCCGTGGGCGCGGCATGTCGGCCCGTACCCAATCTCGTCGTTCGCGCTGGACCACGCCCTCCCCGAGCGCGGATTGGACGCGGCGCTCCGGGGGCGCGAGGCTGAGTTCCGCGCGTTCGACGGCAACCTGCAGGCGCCCACGATACGGCGGTTCCTGTTCGCGGGGTTGGTCGCCGCCGCCGCGCGGCTCGCGAACCCGCTCCTGCGCTACGACACCAAGTTCGCGCCCCTCTCCCCGGCGTGCCAGCGGACGCACGTGCTGGAGAACACCGCGCTCGCCGGCATCTGCGTGTACTGCCTCGCGCGCGGGTTCGGCGTGAACCAGAAAACACGCATTTCCACCTCCCCCCCGAGCTACTGGTGGCACTGCATATTTCTCGTGCTGTACTGCGGCGCGTTCGCGCGGCACTTCAACGAGTGCCGGCTGCATCGCGCCGGGCGGGGCGGGATGGTGGGCGAGCAGTTCACGGCGTTTTTCGTCGTCGCGTTGCTCGTGGTGGGGTGGCGCCCGCCGCTCGCGGAGGTGATCACGTCGCGCGTCATGGGATGGGCGCTATACAGCACGGTCACCGCGCAGTACACCATGGTGCATTTGTACTCGCACATCGTGCGGTTCGCGTGCGGGGTGCTCATGCCCATCGCGCTCGCCGCCACGCTCGACGTCCGCGCGCGGCGGCTCTTCGCCGACGAGTTGGCCATGCACGTCGGCGCCGGCGTCTGGGGGTTGGCCGAGGAGGAACGGCCGTCGCGGGGGAGCACGTCCGCGCGGAACTCGCCCGCGATGTCGCCGTGGCAGTCCCCGTCGCCGTCGCCGCAGCACGAGTCAAGGTGAGTCTTCGAGTCTTCTTCTAGCTACTAGCGTTTGAGACTTTTTTATCAGCTACGAAAGTATAATACCTATGCTGTATTCCTACAAACTAACTACGCAATCATCGCGCGTTCTCGTCGCGCGTTCGTCGCGCACACGAAGGCTGGATCCGGTGGCTGGCGCACCTCGTACATCAGCTTCCACTTGCCCTTCTCGCGGTCGAATTTCCAGCCCAGGTGCCACACGAGCACCTGCGTCGCGCCGTCCGCCAAGGGCTCGAGCGCGGCGCGGTCCAAGTAATCCTCGCCGAGCGCGGCGCGCAAGAAGTCATCCTCGAGGTGTCCCGGCTTGGAGCGCGGCGAGAACGTCGCCGTTCTCGCGGCGGAGACGCGCAGCGCGAACCCCGCCATGTCCACGTTGTACGTGCGTTTGTCGCAGAACTTGGAGTAGAAGCCCACGACTTGGCCGGATTTGTTCACCGCGGGGGCCTCGACGTGCGTCGGCGCCATGGCGAAGGGGAAGCCCACGGGCCAGACGCCCACTTTCGAAATCTTCGAAATCTCCTCGAACACGCGCGGGTCGTACTCGTTGTCGTCGTCGCCGAAATACACCAGCGGGTCGTCCCACGGGCGCACGGCGAGTGAGGGTACGAGCTCGGCGGTGTTTCCCCCGAAAAGGCCACCCTCGTCGATCGCGGCGCGCAGGCGCTCGCGGTCGCGCGCGAACGCCAAACCCGCGTTCCTCTGCGCGACGCCGCGGTGCGGAGGCGGCTTTTTTTTCTTCGTTTTCGTCTCGGAACTCTCGGTCGCGTTTCCGTTCGCGGCGGCGTCTCGCGCCGGCGCCTTCTCCTTCTCCGCCGGCACCTCGATCGTGACGGCGTGCACCGTCGAGGTGTGCCTTCCGGGGACGCACCGCGGCAGCTTCGGCGCGGGGTCCGCGTCTCCAAACTCGATCACCATGATCCACAGGATGTTTTGGCGCGAGCTCTGGCACATCGCGTTGAGCATTCGCAACAACGCGTTCGCCTGAGGGGGAGGCTTGTTCGTCGGGCGAGCGTACGTCGGAGTAATCACCACCAGCAAATGCGAACCTTCACCTTCGTGGGGTGTTTCCGCCTTCGCTTCGGACGTCGCGGACATGGTTTTCGACGACGCGGTCATCGCTTCCGTCGTCGCCGAAATCGGCTCGAGCTCGTCGTTTCGCGTCGCCGAGCGCTGCGACGCCACGCCCGACGGAAGAACGAACGCCGCGGCGGTCCCTTCTCGGTCAGCCACGTCGTCGTCGACGCGCTCCAGACGTTCGGCACGTCGTGGTGATCGGGGCACGTCACCGCCGGTGTCGGCGAAGGGGGACCCCGCCGCCGCGAAGGCGACCACCGCGAGCGCGAGGAACGTGATGGCTATCACCCGAAGGCGTCTTCGCCCCCTTCCAGCACTTGACGACGAGTGCTGGAGGCGAGTCCCCACGAGAGGCGACCCCCCGGGCTCAACCATCCCATCAACACACCACCCGCCGTCGGTTCGCGCGTGAGACCTGCCACGTCTCGGCGGACGGGCGCGCCACAGCCGCGCGTGCGCGCGTGTGCGACCACGTCTGTGCGGGGTTCGTCTCGGAACTCCGACTCAGAACTCCGACTCAGGGCCGTGCCGAGTTGAGTTTGACTAACACTTGGTCTTCACGGAAACCTCGCTCACGGCACTCCTTCGCGCATGACCGCGCCGCGGCGGCGCGCACGCCGAGCCGCGCGCGCGCCGCGCTTGGCGCTCTTCATTCTCCTCGCGTCGCTGCGCATCGGTTGGTCCCGCGACGGCGGTGAGGCGAGCCGGGGAACCACCTCTGACGTCGCGGATGTTTCCGACGGCGACTTTAAGGTTGTCGGGTACCTGCCCGAGTATCGCTTCGGCGTGGTGGACTGGAACGCGACGTGCGCCGGGGTGACGCACGTGCTTTTGTTCTCGCTCGAGCCCACGAGCGATGGCGCGCTCGGCGCGCTGGATCGGTTCCCGGACGCCGAGACGATGCGACGCGCGCGCGACGCGTGCGAAGGACACGGCACGAAACTCATGGTCTCCGTGGGCGGCGCCGGTCGCTCAAAACACTTCGCGGCGGCGACGCGTTCGGACGCGACGCGACGAAAACTCGCGCGCGCCATCGCCGCGTTCTGCGACGCGCACCGCCTGCACGGCGTGGACATCAACTGGGAGTACCCGCGCGACGAGGCGCAGTGGTTGAGCGTGTTCAAGCTGGCGCGCGCGACGCGCCGCGCCTTCGACGAAATCAAGCAAATCTCCGCGCCCGAGGAAAAAAAAAACGTCTTCCTCGCGTTCCACCCCGACGGGCTCTCCGAGCGCTTCCTGGCGCACCCGTTGGCGCGCGCGCACGTCGACTTGATGCACTGCATGGCGTACGACAACGCGCGCGACGCGGAGGGACACAGCACGCTGGCGTACGCCGAGGCTGTCGTGGCGCGCGCGGTCGCGACCCTACACCCGCGACGCGTCTCGCTGGGCGTGCCTTTCTACGGCCGCGGCGTCGGCGACCGGAGCGTCGCCGACGCCAAGGCGTATGGCGACATCGTCGGCGACGTCGCCGCGGACGCGTCCGACGCGTTCGCCGCGGACGTTCTGGACTCGTACGCGTTTAACTCCCGCGCGACGGTCCGCGCGAAGACCGCCTTGGCGATGGCTAGCGGGCTCGGCGGCGTGACCGTCTGGGAACTCGGCCAGGACGCCGGCGGCGCGGCGTCCCTGCTCGGCGCCGTCGGAAGCGAGGCGTGGCCGCGCGGCCGGCCGCGCCGCGCCCCCGCGCCGGCGGCGCGCGAGGAGCTGTAGCGAGGCTCGTGATACACGAATACGATATAATTTGAAAATACATGTTTGGAGCCTCTCTTCGCCGCCGTCGTTCAGAGCGCGCGTTGGCGCTCGGGCGGCCCGGCGGCCATGGCCAGGAGCGCCACCAGCCCCGCGCTGATGGCCACCGCCGCGGCGGACGCGCCTATGCCCACCCACAGGTCCACGTCGTCCGCGGCCACCCAAGCGCTGCGCTTCGCGTACACCGCGACGCACACCGCCGCGACGAGCGCGGCGAGGGTCGCGGCGAGATGCGGCGCGACCGCCGCGCGCACCGACGCGCGCATCAGCGCCGTGAGGTCGGCGGACGATATGATGCGATGGCGCGCGCGCACGTCTTCTCCTAGCCGCGCGCCCAGACGCTTCAGCGAGAAGTAGTGCGCCATCGCCAACGCGCCGCGGTGCATCCGCGGGTTGGGCTCCTGGTTCCTGCCCACCGCGTGCAGCACGGCGCCCAGCATGGAAACCAGCGCCGCGGGCTCCGGGAGCACGCCGAGCGCGCTGCCCGCGGGATGCGCGGCGCGCTCAACCTCCTCCTCGCGGTGCGCGTTCGCCTGCTCGAGGCTCCGCATCGCGCTCGCCACCTCGCGGCGCAGCTCGGCGTCCGGGGAGAGCAGCAGCGGCAGCACGCGCCCCACGGGCAGGCCGCGCATGGGGCCCTCCGCGATGAGCATCTCCAGAGACGCCGTGCCCTCCAGAAGGGGCGGCGCGCGTTGAAGCGCGGCGCGACGTTCGTATGAGCACTCAGACACGACGCCGTCGCCGCCGACGCCGTGCTCGGCGCCCGCGTCGCGCGCGGCGTCAAAATCGTCGCCGTCGAGCGCCCACTCGGCGGCGGCGTGGTACCCCCCCTCCGGGTGGAAGCGCACGGTGACGTCCGTGGTGCCGTCGCCGCGCGGCTCCACCAGCAGCGGCAGGTGCGCGCCCTGGAACATGCACACCATCTGCGTGCCCGGCGCGGGCGCGAACGGGAGGGTCAGCGTCGCGCGGGGCGCCGCGCTGTCCAGCATCGACGCCCACCCCGCGAGCGCGCCCTCCGGGAAGCCGTACGGCGTGTTCTTCACGCGCGTCGCCGTCGTCTCGCCCGTCTCCGGGTCGACGTCCAGGCGGCAGATCTCGCCGTTGAAACTCCCGAAGACGCCTTCGGGAATACGAAGCAGCCCGTCATCGGACGCGTCCAGGCTGGACTTGGACGCGTGAAACGCGCCCTTCGCGTCGACGTCGCCCGCCGCGTCGGGAAGCGCCTTCTCGCGCAGCGCCGCCGCGGCGTTGCGCAGCAGGCGCCCGCTGCCCTTCTCCGGGCTCGCCAGCGCGCGGAGCATCGAGCGCGAGCTGTGCCGCGTGCGTGCGGAGACAGGCTCGTCGGCGTCGGCGAGATTCGCGGCTTCGGCGCCCACGCTGTCCGTCACGACGCCCTGCGAGGGCACGCCGTAGATGAGCGAGGCCGGGCGGATGAACGGGTCGGTGCCGAAGTCCTCGGCGGGGTAAGACTCGCCGCGGTGCGTCGGCGCGCGCACCGGCGCCTGGTCCATCCACTGCAGCAGCGCGTTCATCTCGTGCTCCACCACGTGGCCGGGGTTGACGAGGGCGTCCGAGGACCCGCCCGCGGCGCCGCCGGCGGCGCTCGAGAGGTACGCCGGGGACGCGTACGGAATCTTGATCGCGGCGCTGGTGATCTGCGCGCTGCCGAGCGCGCCATGCTCCATGTCCAGAATCATCTGGTTGCGCGCTATCTCCTCCGCGACGCCGACAGGCGGGCTGATCCCCCGAGCGCGCTTCGCGGCGGGCGCCGGGCCGTGCGCCAGGCCCAGGGACGACAAGAGCCAGGTGGCGGCGCCTCTGCTCGTCTCCGCCTCCTCGGTCTGCGCTGTCGCGCCCGCGTCGTCAGCCTCGAGCAGGTTCAGCGCCATCGGCGCGGCGGTCGTCATCCGGTAGGAAGCCGTTGTTCGCTTCGCTTTCGCTTGATGCGAGGGGGGTCGCGCGCGCGCGCCGCGTCCCTCGGCGCCCGCCGCCGCCGCTTTCGCCGGCTTCGTCGCCGTCTCTTTGCCGCTTTTTCTTCGCGCGGGAACCGCCGCCGCGAGAACCTCCGCCGCCTCCTCTGCCTCGGCGCTTTTGTCCTCGCCCTCCTCGACGTGCGCGGCGCCCACGCGCTTCTTCTGGCGCTGGATGCGGAGCAAGCGTTTCCGCAAGAGCACCGCGTTGCACGTGCGGTTCGTGCTCTTGAACGCGCTCGTCGGGTGCAACGCGTAGCACACCTGGCAGAAGCGGTGCGTCTCATTCGCCACCTGAACGTCGCGCATCGCGGCGTGCTCGACGCAAAGCACGCGCTCCACGCGGCGCTGCGACGACGGCTGGCACATGCTCTCGCACGGCGTCGCCGCGCACCGGCGCGAGAAGAGGGCGTGGTCGGGAGCGTCTGCGTCCGTCTCAGCCGTCTTCGAAGAAGAGCTCTTCTTTTTGCTCGCGCGCGCTGATTGCGATCGCTCCGCGCCGCGCGTTCGCTGCCCAGGCTTGAGCTTTTTCCCCGCCTCCGTGCCTTCCTCCACGGAGCCGATGGAGCCCTTGCTTGTGCCGTCCGAGGAGGCGCCGCGCACCGCGAGCGCGGGCGACAACCAGCCCGCCTCGCGGGGGGGCGACGGCGCGGCTTTCCTGGTCGACTGCCCCCCCAGCCCGCCTCGCCCGGCGAGGCGCGCCTTCGCCAGCGTCGCCGGCGCGAGGGGGCGCACCGGTCGGGGAGCGTCGAGCGTGCGACCGGCGGATCCGGGGTCCGTCACGGGCACCGCGTTCCCGGGTTCTCGCTCTCGCCGATCGCGCTGCGCGGCGGCGATGTCCTCGCGAGACGCCACGCGGTGCGCCTGCTTGTCCCACGCGAAGTCCTGCAGATTCCATCCCGCGTTGCTCGGGGTGAACGTGCGGTACAAGCCATCACTCTTCACGAGGCCCTCGTTACCGGTGGACGTCGTCGCCGTGCTGTCGGTCACGATGCCGTGCGAGTCGCGCGACGACATGCCCCCGCGGGACGCGTGCGGGGACGACATTTCGCCCTGAGCGATCTTCGGGCCGCTCAAAAGATCACCTGTAGGGCTTGAAAAACTTCCTCGAGCGAAGGAGCGCGCGGGGGACGTCGACGCCGAGCGCGCGCTCGGGAGATGTTCCGTCGCGTCCCTCGGGCGAACCGACGGAGATGACCGAAAAAGTCAGCTCTGTGCCGTCTCGCTTCGGCCCCTAAACCTGTGGCCTTCCTTCGCAGGTCGCATGTGTTGATAAAAGCCCGAGCGTGTAGGAAGGGATGAAGGGATACGCGAATGCAAGAATCGAACGTGCTGAAGCGAGCTCATTTTTGCACCCACCCACTGCGTCAACAGTCTGCAAAATTGCAAAATTGGCCGATAAGATTTCGGTCATTTCGTTTCTCGCCGCCCCCCCTCTTTTTTTTTCTTTTTTTTTGACTTTTTTGCGACCGTAAAAGCCGACCGCCGTAACCCTCCGC
>Ga0181558_10003299_pt1 | contig 14942 bp, 12 predicted proteins | sample 011ome_22_FD_133754 | JGI IMG/M metagenome (GOLD analysis project Ga0181558, IMG submission 133754) | Coastal salt marsh microbial communities from the Groves Creek Marsh, Skidaway Island, Georgia - 011507BT metaG (megahit assembly) | ecosystem: Environmental > Aquatic > Marine > Intertidal...
AGAGACGAAGTCTTTTCGGCGGGAGGAGGAAAAAAAGAAGAAGAGAATCCATCGCGCGATGCCGTCTTCGAAAAGAGCGCGAAAGCGCGCGACGCTCGACGCATCGTTATTATTATTTCTTCTTGTGTTCTGTGCGTGTATTTTTTTTTATCGCGATTGTGTTTTGTCGTCAGACACGCACAAAAAGACGCAAAGTGAGTGAGAAAAAAAATATATTATATACATGCGCAGCGTTGTCGCGACTGCAGCCGTCGCCGTTCAACGAAGCAAAGGAGTCGCCGAAACCACGCTGCGCTCTCTTCTTCTCGCCACCACGACGTCGCCGTCGTCCGATTTAATCGTCTCTCGTTTCTATTCATCCACCACGAAAGAAGCAGACAAAGAAGACAAAATTGGATATTACACCGGGAAAAAGCGGAATCCGTTAACGGACACGCGTTTACACCAGTACGATCAAAGACCACCGCCGAACGCTCTGTGCGAGAAGTGCTCGAGACGATTTTGCTCGTGCGAAGAGAACGTTAAAACGAAGCGCGAACCACCGGAAATGCCAGGACCGGAGGACTGTTGTCAATCCACTCCGCAGTGTAAGTTTTGCGTGTGGACGATTTACGACGAACAGTTGGCAGAATACGAGACGAATAAAGAGTTGTACATGGACAAGTTAAAATAGTATTTAAAGTCTGATGATAAAAAACGATGCGTGAAAAAGACGAAGGTCAAATTGACATCGTTCACGAAGACGACACGTACGTCGTCTTTCGGAACGGATTGCGATTGAGCAAACCGTACGCGTTTGATTTCATCGCCAACGTAAAAAGAAGATGGTGCGAGGTTGAAAATGAACGAGAGAATAACATCGTGGATATCTTTCACAAAGAGTTTCCGAATTTGCCGAGAGAGTATTACGTTCATGCTTTCAGAGACGGACGGTTACGCGTTGAAGATGCAAACGCATCGTCTCTGTCATCCAGGCCGAAACACAAGCGGAACAACGCGAGGAAAAAAGAAGACGACGGGAATGAAAATTTTCCAGCGTTGGTTCCAGGACAAACCGTTCGCCATTTGGTGCACAAACACGAACCACCGGTGATTTGTCACGAGAACGAGATTGAGATTTTGAAAGAAATCGACGATATCGTTGCCGTGAGGAAGCCGGCAACCGTACCGGTGCATCCAACTGGACAATATCGGAACAACTCAGTGGTGGAAATCTTGCATCGACGTTTATCGACAAAGGCGAATGCTCCTCCTTTATTACCTTTACACAGGCTCGATCGGAACGTTTCTGGGTTGTTGTTGCTGGCAAAAACGTCCGACGCGGCTAAAATTGCGACGGATTTAATCGTTTCAAATCGAGTTCGAAAGGAATACGTCGCGAGAGTGATGGGTTTGTTTAGTAAATACGGAGAAACGACGACATGTGAAGTGCCGCTCGGGTTTTGCGGGAAAACGCACGTCGCCTCTTGGCCTCGTGATTCTTCTTCAGCATCTTCTCCTTTATATAAATCCGCCAAGACGTCGTTTACACTGATCAAACACTTTCCAGAATCGAACGAAAGTCTGGTGCGTTGCGTTCCAGAAACCGGAAGAACGCACCAAATTCGCGCGCATCTGAAAATACTCGGACATCCAATCGCGAACGACGTTACGTACGGCGGTCGATTGACGCCGGAACAATCGAAGCAACAAGACGAGTACCAGAAAATGTGCGTTAGTTTCACGCTCAACGACGACCGTCTTAATAGCGAGGATTTCACCGCTACTACCAGCAATAGCGACGCTATGAAATGGGATAAAATCAAAAATAGCACCGAGTGTCCGCATTGTCCGTTGGTGTGTTGGTTCGGAAGTCGCGCCACGCACGATTTGGAGGCTATTTATTTACACTGCGTCAAGTATAGTTTTAAGGAGAGTTGGACGTTTGAGTCTTTGCCGTTACCGAATTGGGCAGAGGACAATAAATAATAGCACGTAGTATAGACGTAGCACTTTAGTATACTAATAATAGATTGTAGTCGCGCGTTGAACATCTATTTGTTATTACAAAAAGGGTGCTTCATTCTAATACCAATCGCTTTCGATCCCGATATTCCGCACGCTCTTCACCGGCAGCGCGTAAATCGGGTCAATCTCTTCCAATCCTTCGTGTTTCATCAGAGATAACCCGGCGATACCAAAGAACGTGTGATAAACGTCCGGCTCATCGTCTGGACGATCGGAAATACCTCCGTTGATATCGTCTTGACACCTCAATATAAACGCTTTCAACTTGTCTAAATCGATCCAGTGTTTTTTCTTCAGCGCGGCTAACGAGGACAACACCCACCACGAGTAACACACGTCCGGCAACTTTTCCGGTCGTCCGTTTAAACCTCCAACTTTTACCTGGCGTTCGGCTAACCACCACGCTAATTTGTCGTTCTCTTCGTCATCTTCTTTGTTGTTGTTGTCCTCGTCGGCATCTGTTGCGTATAGTAAATCTAACTGGTTGCAAATCTGCAACGCGCCGACGCACACGAAAATCTGTCCGGCGTGCGATTCGCCGCCCGGAGTAGACCCAAAGCCACCGTCGAAGTTTCTACATTTCATTATAAATTCGCACCCTTTATCGACGTCTACGATTTTGCGCATAACTTCTAAAGCTTTATCATTAGCGCTACTATCTTTCTTCTTCTTCTTTTTCTTCTCTTCGTCTATTTCCAGCGCTTCCATCGACGCCGCGTTTTTGTTGTTGTCTTTGTCCACGTTATCGTTCCGATCAAAATCGAGAAAACATTCCTCTCCCATACCGTGCGCTAATAAGCTCAGCGCGGAAAACGCGCAGTAGGAAAATCTCGTGTCCACTTCTCCCCACTCGTCCCCGGTGAAACTACCGTCTGTTGTATTTTGTAACTTTGAAACCGCTCGGCATATCTTCTTCGCTCTCTCTTCGCTCAACTGTTCCCGAACGCACTCGTACAACACGAAAATCTGAATCGCGCTCAGAGTGTACAACACGTGTCCGTCGTGTCCGGGTGCGCCGGCAAACAGAGACGATTTCTCGTCGTAACACTCGTTTATGAATTTCACGACGTCCTCTTTGCTCATTATCGCGTTTTGTTCTTCTTTTTCACGCGACAACAACGCGTTCGCCGTCAGTCCCCAATACATTCCACTCAACCGTAAGTGTTCCGTCAGCGCGTACTCTATCGTTTCCGTGTCTCGACTGCTGTTTTTTATGAATTCTCTGTGTTTGCGATCGTGCAGTTTTAACGACGACGACGACGACGCTTTTCCTTCGTCTCCTCCCCCTCCTCCTTCTACCCGTTGTTGTTGTTGTTGTTGTTGTTGTGGTGGTGGTGGTGGTGAAGCAACGTCGTCAGTCATTATGGACGAAATCGTTTTCGTGTGTTTCGTGTGTCTTGTGGTGTACTTATTGACGAAGCGAAGAGAGAGCAGAGTCGGCGGGAGGAGAAAAAAAAAATTGAAAAAGGGAAAAAGAGAACCGAAGAGATTAGAGAGAATCGACGACGACGACGAAACGACGAAAACGACGACGACGTGTCCTTAAACGTCTCGAAATTTTAATATCAAAGAAGGTTTTTTGAAAAGGATGAAATTTCCGTACACCATCTTCCTCGAAAAAAAAAGACGTCTGTCTAGTTCTCGTTACAAAAAGCACACGCACGCCTTTCTCGCAAACAACAACAACAACGACAACAACAACAACGACAACGACAGAGACAGACGAGAGAAGAAGAGGGACTCCGCCGTTCGAGTGCTCTCTCTTTGGTGCCGGCGACGAAAAGCGTTCCCCCAAGGCTTTTCTTTCTTTCTTCCTCTTTTTTCCGCACATTTTCTCTCTTCATTTCGACGCCCAAATAATTATTTTTAGAGCAAAGTCGCAGAAGACCACGAGTTAGAATATAAACGATGACGTCGTACAAACGGGGAAAAGATGAAGAAGACGACGACAACGACCGCGTGAAGAAGAGCATAGATGAAATCTTACCCGCGGATGCTTTGTTGCACGTCGTTTCCTTCTTGCCGAACGGCGCGGACGTGTTTAAATTCGCCTGCGCGAATAAAAAGTTGCATCGAATGCTCGTGGAAAACGACGAAGAGGATGAGAAAATATGGAAATGTTTGTGCGTGAAACAGGAAGAAAAGTTTAGCTTCAACGAGAGAAATGGACGCGTGAGAGAAGATTTAATCGTTGGTTTAAATGAATCGTTCGCTGATATGAACAGAAGAAGAAGGAGAAGACTCAACAAATTTCAGAGAGCTTCGGCATCCTTCAGCGGCCACGAGGACGAGGAAAATTTGACAAAGGGGAGTTCTTGGAGAAGGAGGAGAAGAAGAAACAAAAACAGGATTGATAACGATCACACCGATAATAAACAAGGAGAAGACGAACGAGTGAAGAAGGAAGAAACCATCTTCAGATGGCGAGATTTGTATGCCTGGAGAAGACGCATACTTTTTTCCGCAAGAAGAGCGCGCGAGCAAGAAATCGAGGAGAGAAGAGAATCGCAACGACAAATGTTGTTAGAAGCGTCGACATCGTTTGAAAGAGAAGAAGAAGGAGAAAGAGAATGGGCGCGATCGATGTCCACGTCCACTTCTCAGGTATCGACTCATTTGAAGTATAGATTAGCCGTGTGTCACGAAAAGTCTATATTCACGTGCGACCCGCGAGAAGGCGGCGGAAGGATACGAATGCTGCACGAAACAACAATGAATCGATTCGCATTCACGAGTTTGACGTGGTCGAACAACGGTGAGTTATTGTCGGTGCTGATGCAATCAGTGAGAGGTTACTCGGTGCTATGCGCAGCGCCGCACGAGAGCGACTTTTTGAGAGCAAAGATGAAATGCGATCTGAGCACGATTGCGATGCTATCCAGAGAAGATGATTTGGACGATGACGGCGATAGCGGAGGGAAGAAAAGAAAGTTGAAAATCGTGGACGAAACAGAAAGAGAGAGCTTAGAGAAGAGGAGGAGCTTTGCCGGAGACATGTTGCGCGCGTCAAAATATTCTGATTTTGAAAGAACAGACGGAGACAGAGAGGAGCACAAAGCAGAAATGAACATCGACTCTGAAAAGGATGAAGAAGAAGAAGAAGAAGAAGAAGCGGCGTTTCCCTTGTCCAAAAAAATCTTCGATATTTACGAGTCCGAAGAAGAAGAAGAAGAAGAAGATGATGTTGATGACGAGGCAAGCTTAAAGAAAAAGCGCAAAACGACAAAGCACACTTCCTTCTTGCTTCATACAGCTCCGGGAAGGAAAATCAATAAGAAGAGGGGAGACAAGAACGATACGTCCAAGAAAAAGAGAAAGATGATTCACGAGAGGAAGGGAAAGTGGAAAGTCACGATCAAGTTGCCGCCTTCACCTCCACCGCTCGTTAATTTCATCGTCTTACCAAAGACCATGGTTCCGTTCGGAATTCAGTTTGCTCCGTGCGGAACAAAGTTGGCCATTGTAGCGAAGGAAAAAGCAGTTGTACCGCAAGTTCAAGCGCAACATCAAGCAGTTGCATCAGTTCCAGCACCATTACCGCAGTCTGCGCCAGGCGGGGCGGTAGGGGCAACCGTCAATGGCGGTAATAATGGTGGTAATCCACATGCTGCTGCAGAACTCGCTGAGGTTGGTGGGGAAGTTAACGCGCAAGTGGCAGTCACAGAGGCCCTTAATGGGGCACCGAATCAAATCAATGTGGGCGTTCAAACAATTGGACAGCATCAGCAACAACAGCAACCCAACGCGGTTGACCCTCCTTTTCAGGTGCCGGGGATTCAAATTCCAATGCCTCAGGCCGAAGCGGTGCATCAACATCCACAACAACAGCAACAAGGGCGAGACGTCTCGTTATCCATGCTTGATTTAGTACAAACGATGAATTCTCTGTATGGATTTGCGAACAATGGTTTAAAGTTTCCTCGAGCGTCTCATCCAGGTGGCCGCGAGATTGTGCAAAAGATTGAACAGAAAGATGCGAGCATGTACTTCTCCTTTGCGCCGGACAATTCAGGAGACATAATTGGAGTTTCCAAAAAGTTGAGCGCGGTGCGCTTCATTGAAAATGCGACGAATCTTCCGATTTCAAGAGGAAAGGAAAAAGAATCTTTATTTCCTGAGGACAAGTCAGGCGTGTGTCATAGTGACAGTCGTGAATATCATCACCACCATGGCGACGCGTCAACAGAGGTGCCATTATCTTTTCAACAACGTCTCATCAATTCCCATAAAAAATCGATGTTGGAAGAAGGACAACGGAGAGAAGACATGATGGCATCCGACGACGATGAAGTTGATGCAAACGAATTGAAATTTATGAATGATCACGTGCGAATGCTTCAGTCATGGGAACAACGCGAAGCCGAGGTCATTTCTGGGTTCCTCAAGTACCCATTTTGGAATCGAACGAAAAAGTTCGTTTGGACGGTGGCAAATCATTCAATCGCTCCCGCTATCTCTAAGTTGGCTTCTTTTGTCACAGAAAGTGGTCAAAGATTGGTTCGAGTGTGTCGACACCCCATGGTCGGGTTGCGTTTGAAGAGAAAAAGAGGAATATCGATGTTAAGTGATTCCGAGAATGAAGAGTTCAACGATGACGATAATTTGGGTAGTCTGTTGAGCGATCAACACGACGGAGGTCAACATGGTAGAAGAGGAGCTGACTATGCGGACAGAAGAAAGCTACCATCGCAGAATAACAACTTTTCTTCGTTATCTTCTGAGCAAATGTACGAGCAAGAAAGAATGCAGCTGAAAGAAACGACGAGAGTGCCTCGAGCGCGCCCGGAGTCGAAAGCTCGATTTTGCAAAAAGAAGGATGTGCTTTGGCAAATAGGCCGAGGGCATATTCCGATCACGCACAACGCGCATTGGATTCCGGGCAAACGAGGCGTTCAAAACCAGGTGATGGATGCCTCATCGCGCGGACATTGGCTGGTTCCGTTCACGTTACCAGATTCCTTCCCTCCGATCACCTACATGATGTTGGTACCGGCGCCGCCGTCATCTTTTTCCTCTTCCTCAGAATCGACCGCAGTTGCGGAACTTGAAATTGGTTCTAGGAAAGATTTGCTCGACGACGAAGACGATGGAAGAGAAAAAGAAGAAAAAGAAGAGCCTCTGAACGTGGAAAGATACATCAACGATGTGATTGCCAGACACGTGCAAAATCAACCATTCGACCAACTTTCGAAAGAGCGCGAGCTAAGCGCCAAGAGAGATATTTTGAAGTTTGAAAAGCTTATCGTGTGCGAAGTTCAACCTTCCTCTGTGTTTGTTGAACCGAACGTGATGGTTCCGTTCGTTTTGGCTGCTAGACCAGGTGGCGAGCATATCGCGTGGTCGGACGAACATGCCGTCTACTTGAGACGCACGGACCCAGTGAAAGGCGGCCCAATCGGTGCAGCGGTGAAAATTCTTGATTTGAACACGTGCACATTTAGCACCAGAGACGAGTACAACATGGAATTTATGAAGTACGAAGCTTACGGTCAAGGATTAGCAGGCGACCAACCGGTTAATGCAACCGTAGAGCCGATTTTGTATTACGTCGTCGCTTTAAAATGGTCAAAGTCTGGCAATAGGTTGTTGATATGCTTGTGCACCGTCTTTAGCGGCTCGAGCACCTATTGTGTGTACCAATGGATCACTTGGGACCCACCCGGAGCATTCTTTTACAAAGAGGAAGATTTCCCGTTGGAAGATATTTGTAACAGTTTGCTAGATGATCGCGCCAGTGCTCTTGAAGTGGATGAAAACGGCCGAGTTGAAGACTGCGCGACGATCACTATCGGCAGTTATTTCTTCCCTTCTCGACAGTTTAAAGAAAAAGTCTTGTTAGTCGATGGTGGATTGAAACAAATTTGGTCGCCAAACGAAGACGCGATTGCATTCCCGGTCATGTTCTTTAGCAAGAAAAGTCCTCTTCCGTCGTACACGACGAGTACGCAGACGAACATCACGCAACAGCAACAACAGCAGCAACAAAACGCCTTCATAGATTCTATTGTCATCCAAGAATTTCCTCTTGCATCGAAAAAGACGATAGGCAGCGATGAGAAGAACAGCAATGCTAAAAACAAGAACAACAGCAGTAGAAATAGTAAGCCGCAGCGAGAGGGAAAAGAAGAGCGATTACGTATGTATCAAATCGACGACGATACGGCGATTCCGTTTCGCGCTCGCTTTCTCCCCAAGAAACACAAAGGCAAAAATTTCATTCGAGTTTGCGAAGGAAAATTTTGCGCGTGGTCGCAATAGGCCTGTAATTTATATATTTTTAGTAGATTAACAGTGCTTCTCTATCAAATCCTCAATACTTAGTGATTGCTTGATGCAGTATGAAGCCGCCAATCGCAAGCAACAAAAATCCCATCCCAAGCTGTAACGTTTCTCGCCTTATAAACTCTAACAGTCTCACGCCAATGCATACTCCAATCATCGCAAAACTGGTGATCAACAAACATAAACCACCGTCGGGTTTATCGATACCACTCGCTAACGTGCTGATAATTGCACCCGTACCCAGCGCAGCGCTCATGACTGCACTTAAAGCGATCAAGACTTTACGATGAACAATGTCGCCCTTCCACACGATAACCATGGGTAAGAACGTTATCGGTCCACCGGTGCCGGTTAAAACGCTGATTAGACCTACTAACACGCCGATGATGAACAAAATGACTAAATCTTTATGCGTGGGTTCCGACCACTGCTCGAGAGCAGTCATATTTTCGTATGCGTCTTTATCTACTACTGCTGCTACTTCTCGTTGTTGATTCTGCTCGTCACCTTCTCCCGGTGGCGATTCTACAGCAGCCGCTGACATCTCTACTTCCTCCAACGCGCGTTTCTTCTTGGCCGCGTGCAAAAGGTACAAACCTCTCAAATCTCTAAAACCAGCTAATAAACTAATCGCGGCAATCAAATATGTCAGCACGCCTCTCGGAGCCGAGTCTAGTAAAAGTGCGCCGGACAAGGTAGATCCCAAAGCGCTCCCGAACCCGACGACGAAACCACACTTCCACGGCACACACCTCGTGTATTTGTGCAAAAGGTACACTCGCACGTACACGGTCGGTGTAAACGCGACGAATAAGGACACGATGGCCAATTTCGCTTCCACGCCGGCGACTAACAGAGATGGAGTCATGACAACGCCACCAATACCTGTTTTTTTTGTACGCGAGAGAAGGAGAGAGAGAGAGAGAGAGAGAGAGATGATGAAGAGTTCGTTACTTCCATTTCTCCAAAACCAAAACACGTGTGAAAGTTTACGGAGTTTTTAAAAAATTTGAAGAAAAAGGCGCACCTACGGAACCAACGAGTAAAGCACCCAAGCCGCACCCGATGGCGACGACGGCAATTTCACCCGGGCCCATGGATGAGACGACGGTGTCCATGTTTATTTTATCGAACGCTTTTTTCTCTCCGCGTGTGTTCTTTTTATGTCGTTCAACAATGAGGAAGGAATTTTCCATGACGTTATCTAAAGAAAGGAAGAAAAGAGCGCCGTCGGGAGAAGAAAAAACCAAAAATTTGAGCGCAACCACGCGCGCGCACGATGGTGTTTTTGGTGATGGTATGTTATACTATTCACAAATCAACTATGCTCTAAATGAATCGCTCATCTTCTATATATTCTAATACGCGCCTTCAGGAGGAGGAGGAGGAGGAGGGGGCACGACCCCTAACTCGCCCTCTTCTACCGGCATAGGCGGCGGAGGAGGGGGTATGTAACCCGCCGGTGCGTCGGGGATTGGGGGCGGAACGCCCGCGCTTCCGTCTGATGGGGGCGGGGGTGGGACGTTCACGGTCGTCGTCGTCGTCGTCGTCGTTGATCCAATGGGTGGTGGTGGTGGTGGTGGTATGCCCGTGCCTAAAGGCGGCATGATGCCACCGAGAAACGCCGGACCGGCTCCTCTGAACTGTTGTTGTTGTTGTTGTTGCATCATCATGTTCATCGGAGGTGGGCCGCCGTATCCTGCACCTACTCCAAACCGAGGAGCCTGATAGTGCGCGTTACTGTTGTCATCGTCTCTATTCGGTGGTGGCGGTAATCCACTAGTCATTTTCTTGTCTTTCACGTACACCGGCGGCGGCGGTAAACCGGATTGGACGGTCTTTTTCCCACTTTTTTCTTGATTGGCGCCGACGGCGGACGGATCATCCACGCCGATTTCCGAAAGGAAATTTTGATATTCCTTCGTCAACTCTTGTGGAATTTTATCAGTACCACCACCACCAGTAGCATTCGCGGAACCAGCTTTCCCTTTCATCGGGCAATCGCCGGTGGGGTGCCCGCCGTCGCCGCAAATCGCGCACACCACCCCAGCTTTAAATCCAACCGCTTTGTTGTTTTCATTTTCTGGACAATGCATGCCGCTGTGACCCATACCTCCGCAAATCAAACAATACTCCGGTCGATCTTGAAACGTGCCGTTAATCATCGCCAACTCTTTCAGTTGCGCTCGTTTGTGGTGATTGTACCCTTCGTCGATGGGCGTTAAAATCTTTTGCACCATTTCTGCCGCCATTTCCACCGCCTCGTCCGTGTCGCCTTCAATGACCACGTGCAATGGCTCGTCCTCCTTGTAATCCGTTCGGCTGTCTCTATTCGCGTTCCCTTTAACGCATCCTTTCCCTCTCAAAACAATCCTCGTGTTTGTCTCTCTTTGTAATCTTTTCTGCGTGTTCCCTCTCGGCCCGATGATCAAACCGACAAAGTTATACCCCGGATACTCCTTCTCCGGAACGAACAACTTCCTCGTCTTCTTTTCCGGGCGATAATCGTGCGGCGCCGTGAAATTTTCCGGATCGTTCTTCAGTAAAAATTCGCACACTCGATTCCTTTCTTTCCGTATTTTGTCTCTCATTCGCAACTCGCGACTGTTGATTTTGAACCCGGTCACTTTATCGTATTTCGGAGGAGGACTCGGACTTCTCTCTCGCTCCGGTCGAGGATCCGTAAACTCGCGTCGCTGCAACTTCCCGGATAAATCGTAAAACCTTTTATAGTGATCTTCGACGACGGGATTTTCGTGCGGCTCTCGCTTCAATCCGTTCAACACCACATCGTTCCCGCTCCCCCCCGTTCCAGTTCCGCCTCCGGCTCCGGCGAACCCCTTCGCGGCCAAATGCTTGAAGATTTTCGTCGGGTCCAAGTCCAGAGAAATATTTGTCGTCGTCGTCGCAGCGGTTGTTATTTCGTTGTTGTTGTTGGGGTGTGTCGAAGTAGCGGATATTATGCCCATACCGGGCGGTAGCCCGATGCCAGGAGTAGTATTAGTAGTATTCGTCGTCGTCGTCGTCGGTGGTGGTGGAGGTGGAAACGCGTTTCCTCTCTTCTTCTTCCCCGCATCGAATTCTTCTTTATCGTTTCTTTCTTCTTCTTCTTCTGCGTGTTGTTCCCAGCGGGATTTTCTTTTCCTTCTCTTCTCTTCTTTAGAGATGGCAGCGGCGGTGGCGGCGTTTTCTTCTTCGGACGACATGTCGCGACGGAGATAGCTCGTTTCTTTTTTCTCTCTCTCTCTCTCTCTGTGTGTGTGTGTTAGTGTGTCCGAGAAAAAGAGTGTGGTTTGACGCGTATGGTGTGGATGGAGGAGTGAATTGTGCGTACTTTGAAGTGAAAATTTTATAAAAATAGAAAAATATGAGATGAGAAGAACAAGACGCGCGATTTTAAGCGTTTTCCTTATCTACGGCAGCAGCATTAGCAGTAACTACCCCTTCTCCCACCGCATCATCAACGTTTTTCATCGGCGGTTCGTATTCCTTAGGTTGTTCCGGGATGATTTCGTATCGGAAAACGATGCCGGCTCTGTTGGTGCCGTCGTTCGCGTCGGTCGTGCCCAACACGTGTCGACAGTCTTTGGCGATCGCGCACGATCGGACGACGTCGAGCATGGTGCCCGAGTGACGCTCGTGAGGGAGGAGTTTCGCGGCGAGCGTCGCCGAAGGTTTTCGAGCGTCGCCGAGACCGTCTCCGCTGGATTTCTCGTCGCCGACGTTTAAATCGTAGACGTAGACGATTCCATCTCTGGTACCGTTACCGCAGGCGAGGAACGTGCCGTCGTGGGATAAACCAAACGAAACGGTCCTTTTACCGTTCGTTTTAGACGTCGGCGCGGGAACGTTGGATTTTGCGTTTTCCACGCGAAACGTCGTTTCAATCTTTGTTTCTTTCTCGAATCCGTTGGAAAAATCAACCACGGAAACCTCGGAGTCCGCGGTTTTCGCGACGAGAATCCGTCTTCGCTTTTGTGACGCGTTCATTTTGTCGCCGTGCTGATCTTTCTTCTTTTTGTTGTTAATGTTGTTGTCCGTCGTTTTCTTCTGTTTCTTGTTTTTGTTATCGTCTTCCGCTGCTAAAGTCTCTTCTTCGACGTCTTCCTCGAAGCTTTGGATGCAATCTATGCCGATGGATTTATCTCCGCCTTTAGATTTCGCGGACGCTTGGCCAAAACCAAAATTCACCGCCGAGTAACACTTTGAATCTTTCGAGGCGTCCACGGAGTTGATCTTCTTCGGATACTTCTTCTCTCCACCGTTGCCGCCGCTGCCTTCTTCAACGACGAAGGAACAAAAGTTTGTGAACCTCTTCGCTATGGCGCCGGTGGTAAACCCGCACACCAAGCTCCCGTCTTCCAACAACGTCATCGTTTTACACCCAATTCCAACGTTTAAGATTTCCGCAACCACTCTGTTTTCCTTCAAACTCCACATGCAAATCTTCTGCTCGTCTTCCGACAACGACACGACGACATCGCTCAACTTTTTATTCGTCGCCAGACCGGTTATCGGCGCTTTCTCGTGTCCGCCTCTTAAAATCTGAACGACGGCGGACTCGCTGATGGAAACGATCGAAACCACCATATCTTCCCCGGCGACGGCAACCAACGCGTCGCCTTGCTCGTGCTCGCTTTTCTTCGCGTCCACCCACGATAAGCAATACAAAGGTCCACCTTTCGTCTCCGCCTTGACGTTCTCCGTATTTTTAAACTGACACACCAAAGCCACGTGATCCCCGAAGTGATTGTCGTCGTACACCGTCAACATATCCGCCCCGACCGAGGCGAACAAATTCGAACATTTCGAGAAACTCTTGGTGAAGTTAAATCGAATCTCCTCCACCGCTCTCTCGTGGTTTTCTTTGATCACCGTTTTTACCTCCAACTGTTTCAGTAAGCTCGAGTGAAACGAGTGTAAATCTTTCTTGTTTGAAATGTTTTCGAGCTCTTTCGTTCGTTTTCTCAATATCTTGCGCTGCGGAGAGTTCATCTTTTTTTTATGCCTTGCGTTGTTATTATTCACTCTTTCTATTCTTCTGTGTGCGCGTAAAGTTCTTCTTCTTCTTCTTCTTCTTCTTCTTCTTCTTCTTCTATTTCCCAACAACAGCAGAGAGCGCGCGTCTGTTGTTTGTGTGGATGGATTTGTTTTTGTAAATAAAGAGAGAAACACCGTAAAAAAGCACCACGCTTTTTTTGAATTTTTGAAATGTACGTACCTTGCGCATACCGCGATGATGATGGTACATACATGGATTGATGAGGGTGCCAGAAATGGACACACACTTTACAAAAAAAGAACAACTCGCACAAAACACAAAACGTCCACAACATATACACATTTCTCTTTCGTTATTCACCCCCCACCGCAGTCGAAAAAAAGCAGAAAAAAAAAACGTGTGGTCTCTGGAAAGAGAAGAAAAGAGAGAAAACCACTAGTATTAACCGACGTTTCTCTCTCATTCTCTCTCTCTTTTTCGCAGTTGTTGAAACAAACTCTCTTCATATTCTCCACGCGCAAGCGCGCTTCTTTTTTTGTGTCCGACACGAGAGAAAAAAAATGATCTCCTCCGCGCAAGCGCGATCCACCGCGATCGGTTCTTCTCCCGCCGTTGTTCGATCGACCACGAGATCTTCCTCTTCCGTTCGATCGACGACGGTTAAAGTCCGAGCGATGAAAGGTGCGTAATCTTTTTTTTCTTTCTTCTAGCCTTTTTTTTGAAAAAATGTGTGTGGGTTTTTGGCGCGAGCGCCGCGCGTTGTTCGAGATGTTCAGAGAGTAAGAGTGATATCGTCGATCGGGGAGAGATGCATCGACGATGAAAGAGAGAGATGACGATGACTTTTGTTTTCTCGATCTCGATCTTTACCGATCTCTGCTATTTTTACCTTTCGATGAGAGAGAGATAAAAAAAGCGATTTCGTGATGGAGAGACGGCGCCTCTTTTCTTCCGTAAGTGACCGATCGAGAAAAGAAAAGATTAGATTAGTGCGCACTCTCTCTCTTTCTCTCGCACGGCGTCGATGATCGATCTCATCAGTGAATAATCGTATGAATTGGTCGAAAACAAAAAGCGCCGATGCAACGCCTTTTCTTTTTCTCTCTCTTCGGCGGTCGTGAGGTTTCCGTGCGCGCAACAACAACAACAACAAAAGTCGAAAGACGAGAAGAGAGTGATTACCTGACTTTTTTTCTCTTTCACCGCTTCAAAAAAAAATATACACACAGAACAAAAAATCAACGCCGCCTCGGTTTTCGAAGAAGCGGAAAAAGCCATCGAGATCCCGAAAGATGCGGAAGGGATCAAGAAGTCCATCCAAAGACAAATCGCGACGGGGACTATTCCAGCTATTCCGACGTATTTCGATAACGAGGACATGTACCAAGCGACGGCGCAAGCCGCTCGCGAACAGCTCGTCGAAAGATGGAACGATACCTACGCGCACTTCCACAAGGAAAACCCGAAGCAAGCGTACTACATTTCCATGGAGTTTTTGCAAGGCAGAGCGTTGACCAACGCCATTGGAAACATGAAGTTGACGGGCGCGTACTCCGACGCTTTGAGATCGTTGGGTTACTCCTTGGAATCTTTGGCCGAGGAGGAAAAGAACATGGGTCTCGGTAACGGCGGTTTGGGTCGATTAGCCGCG
>Ga0181558_10003303_pt1 | contig 14932 bp, 15 predicted proteins | sample 011ome_22_FD_133754 | JGI IMG/M metagenome (GOLD analysis project Ga0181558, IMG submission 133754) | Coastal salt marsh microbial communities from the Groves Creek Marsh, Skidaway Island, Georgia - 011507BT metaG (megahit assembly) | ecosystem: Environmental > Aquatic > Marine > Intertidal...
AAAGGGGTTTAAAATAGGTGTTAAATTAGTTAGAGGAGCTTATTTGGAAAAAGAGAATGATAGAGCGAATAAATTAGGGTATCCCAGTCCCATCTGTGCCTCTAAAAGTGACACAGACAATAATTACAATACTATTTTAAAATTTATGATGGAGCATATTGATGATTATTTAATTTTTGCTGGAACTCATAATGAAGAAAGTTCTCAATTATTAATGAAACTAATGGAATCGGCTAATCTTCAAAATAATGATCCTCGAATTTGGTTTGGACAACTTTATGGTATGAGTGATCATATAAGTTTTAATCTATCAAAAGAGCACTATAACGTAGCTAAATACTTGCCTTTTGGCCCTGTAAAAGATGTTATGCCTTATTTAATGCGTAGAGCTGAAGAAAACACCTCGGTAGCAGGTCAGACTTCTAGAGAATTAACATTGCTTAAAAGAGAACGTCAACGTAGGAAACTTTCTTAAGAAGAAAGTAGAGTAAGTCTCTGTAAGAATAACAATCGCTACTTTAAAGTGGTACCATTTTTATTGGTATATCAACAATGATTACAACAAAACGACTACATATCCGACCAATAGTAGAAGCTGATGATGAGTTTATTGTGGAACTGTTTAACTCAAAAGGTTGGATTACTTATATCGGAGATCGTGGTATTAGGACTAAAGAGGATGCCTTGAATTATATTACTACCATTAAAAACAAGTCCTCTTTTCAATACCTTGTCATTGAAAAAATAAATTCCTCTCTTCCGATGGGAATACTTTCATTTATAAAGAGAACTGATTTTGATTTCCCTGATCTTGGATTTGCATTACTACCTGAGTATCAATCTAAGGGCTATGCTAAGGAAGCTTGTGAGGGGTATTTACAGATGCTATTAAAACAACATTCAACTATAAAGGTACTCGCACTATGTATGGAGACTAATAAGCCGTCGTTACATCTGTTAAATAAACTAGGGTTTATATTCAGTCATTTTAAGAAGGTTAATGACCGCCAATTAAAAGTTTTTGAATTAATTCATACGAACTAAATCCAAGTATCGCTTTAGTAGCAGCGTATGAGATCAACGAATGTTGCTATAATTTTACAGGCATTGAGATTTAAACAGACCTAATTAATCAATAGCTTCAATAAGCACTTTGTCTTTACAGGATTTTAAAAGAATTGAAACCTCTTGTTGATTTAAGGTTCCTTCAAGTTTATATTCACCACAGGGTTTATTTCTTGGATTGCTTTCATCAAAATTTATGGAACCTTCCGTAAATAAAAGTCCTAATCCGGTAGTGTCCAATTGGTTACTTTGTATACGCTGTTGTAGATCAGGAGAAAATTCATAAGATTTATTTCTTAAATCTTTTAAAACTCTACAGTTTGGTAGATAGCAAAAACTCACTCCTGTTTCTTCTGATTTCTTTTTTAGAAAAAATGCCAGAAAAATAAGTCCAAGTGATAATCCTGCAAGATAAAAACCCAATCGCTTTAAAAATGCCATATTAAAAAATTAAAAAATTAATGTTGGTGTAGGAAATTCCTAATTGATTTCCAATGCGTTCATCGGTTAAAACTCCTTGATATAGATAGACTCCATTTTTTAGACCTTCGTCTAATCGTAAGGCATGTTCTATTCCTCCTTTTTCTCCAACATCCAGAAGAATAGGAGTACAAATATTACTCATTAAAACAGAAGCTGTTTTAGGATATCTTGATGGAATATTTGGGACACAGTAATGAATAACGTCAAATTTCTTAAAGGTTGGTTTTTGATGAGAGGTAAGTTGTGATGTTTCAAAACAACCTCCACGATCTATGGAAATATCGATAATTACAGATCCTTTTTTCATATGAGAAACCATTTCACTTGATACGATCATAGGAGTTGGTTGATGGGAATCAAATGCCCCTATAGCAACATCACACCTTCTTAGCGCTTTAAGTATAGTTTTTGGTTGAAAAGTAGAAGTAAAAATCGGATGTTGAAGTTGTGATTGAATTGATCTTAATTTGGATGTAGAATTATCAAACAATTTTACGCTGGCACCTATGTTTAGAGCTGTTTTGGCAGCCCAAATAGCAGCTGTTCCTGATCCAAAAATTACGATTTCTGTTGGAGGAACTCCGGATATATTGCCAAGGAGTTGTCCCTTACCGTCACTTGATTTACTCATGAGTTCTGCTGCAATATAAATGGCAGAGTGACCTGCTATTTCACTTAATGAACTCACAATAGGAAAACTGCCATCATGATCGGTTAATTCTTCTAATGCGATTGCTGTTATTTTCTTTTCTTGAAGTTTTTGAATGTAAAAATGATCTTTATACTTTAAATTAAGCGTTGAGATGATGGTACTTTGAGGCTTGATAAGATCCAATTCTTCATCATTGAGCGGAGCAACCTTTAAGATTAAAGGACATTCAAAAATCTTTTTATGGTCATTTTCAATTTTCGCTCCTGCTTTTTGATATTCTTCATCTGTAAAATGTGCAAAATCACCAGCTCCACTCTCCACCATAACATGATGGTCATTAGCAATTAAAGCTGCAACAGCATCCGGTGAGAGGCACACCCTTTTTTCTTCCATCTCTCGTTCTTTAGGAATTCCGATATATAAATTTCCTTTTTGGATGGTAACGGCTAATCGCTCTTCTTTTGGCAATAATTCAGAAGGATTAAAAGGTATGGACATAATCAATGTTCTATTAAAGTTAGCGCTCTACTTTCGGGACTTGTAATCGTTAGCTGAACTTCAGTAAAGTGTTTAGGGAGTAGGTTGATGATTCGTTCAGACCATTCTATAAAGATCCATCCATCAAAATTAAAATAATCTTCTACACCAATATCGTAGGCTTCCTCTTCCTCTTCTAAACGATAAAAATCAAAGTGGTATACCAGTGGTTTTCCAGTACTCGATTCGTAGGTATTTACAATTCCAAAACTTGGGCTTTGACCAAGATCATCAACACCTAACTCCTTTATAAGTGCTTTAATAAGACTGGTTTTACCTGCCCCCATTTCACCATTGAAACAAATAAATTTTGAAGCTGCTGTTTCGATAAGTTCCTGAGCTACTTTAGAAAGGTCTAATACGGTATAGTTCATTGCTTGATCAATTTAACTAAACGCAAATATACGTAAGTGATCTAGATTATTTAGGAGTTAAGACAACAAAGGGTAAAATCATTTCTTCTAATGAAATTCCTCCATGTTGATAGGAATTTTTATAATGATTTATATAGTGATTATAGTTGTTTGGATAAGTGAAAAAACTATCAGAAGTTGCAAAAACAAAGGAGGAACTGAGGGATAATGGCGCTAAACCATACGATTTTGGATCATTACAAAGAATACTTTCTTTTTTCTTAGCTTTTAAATTAGAGCCGACCTTGTACCTAAAATTACTATTAATTTCTTTGTTAGCCTTGATCATTGAAGGGGTTTTGACTCGTATGGTACCATGATCAGTTCCAATCATCAATTGTAAATTTAACGCTGCAGCTCTCTTTATAATTTCTAATAATGGTGAATTTTCAAACCATGACTTGGTCAGTGATCGATACGCCTTATCATCTGCCGCTAATTCTTTTATAACATTCATTTCCGTTTTAGCATGCGATAAAATATCGATGGTATTGTAGACAACAATACTGAGGTCATTATTTTGTAACTGATGCATTTTGGTGCAAAATTTTTGACCTTGTCGTTGGTTACTAATTTTATCATAAGACCAACTTATGGTATCATTAAGTCGTCTGAGTTGTGCCTCGAAAAAATCAGGTTCGTGATTGTTTTTGCTATCGGAATCCTGTTCTTGTTTCCATAAATCGGGATGAAGCTCACTCATCTTTAAAGGAGTTAGGCCAGAAAATAATGCGTTTCTCGAATAAGCAGTTGCTGTTGGTAAGATGCTAAAAAAGGCTTCTTCTTGCTTAATTTGGTAATATTGATCGACACTAGGTGCTATTTTACGCCATTGATCATAACGTAAATTGTCAATTACCAATAATAGGCTCTTTCGATGCAGTTGTGGTCTGATTTGTTCCTTGTATAGTCGATGAGATAAAATAGGGGCGTCTTGATCTTTGATCCAATTAGAATAATTATGTTCAACGAATTTTGAAAAGTAGTGATTGGCACTTAATTTTTGAGATTCCAAAATTTCAAATAAAGGACCCGATTGATCATCTTCAAGTATTTCTTCCCAATACATGAGCTTTTTATAGATGAGGATCCATTCCTTGTAGGTATTCGCTGTTTCAATTTCTCGGCTTAGCACACCAAATTCTTGTTGATACTCTACAGTTGCTTTTTGACTAATAATTTTTGGAAGCTCTAATTGTTTTTTTAAACTCAGAAGTATTTGATGTGGATGAACTGGTTTTAAAAGATAGTCAGAAATTTTAGATCCAAGAGCATCATTCATTATGCTTTCCTCTTGGTTGTTGGTAATCATAATCACTTTTAAGGTTGGCTTGAGTGCATTGATTTGTTTTAGGGTTGCTAAGCCATCCATTCCTGGCATATTTTCATCGAGTAAGACGATAGTAAAGTGTTCCTTTTCAATGCGTTTTAATGCTTCAAAACCACTATTACAAGGCGAGATGTTATAGCCTTTTTCTTCTAAAAATAAGATATGAGGTTTTAGTAAATGTATTTCATCATCGACCCACAAGATATTTAGCTGATTCATTTACTTATATTTGTATTAAAATTTATTGTTTTGAGTAAAACCCAGAAGCTATTTACCTTCAATGATCCAATTTACGGATTTATTCGAATTCGTCATCCTTTTTTATTGGATCTAATTAATGATCCAATTTTTCAACGATTGAGAAGAATTACCCAAATGGGGTTATCTTCCTATGTATTTCCAGGAGCTCAACATACTCGATTTGAACATGCATTAGGCGCCATGTATCTAATGAGTAAAGCCATTAGTGTGCTTCGTTTAAAGGATGTAGAGATTAGTCTAAAAGAGGAACAAGGCTTATTGGCGGCTATTCTATTACATGATATTGGACATGGTCCCTATTCTCATGCGATGGAACATATATTGTTAAAGAATGTATCTCACGAAGAAATCACCTTAGCATTAATGAAAACTCTTAATGAAAAACATAAGGGAGTTTTGGATATAGCTATAGAAATTTTTCAGGGAACTTATCCCAAAACTTTTATGAATGAACTTGTAGCTAGTCAATTAGATATAGATCGATTGGATTATTTAAAACGGGATAGTTTTTATACAGGTGTCGCTGAAGGAAACATAAACTCTGAACGATTAATATCCATGCTTGAAGTTATTGATGGTTCTTTAGCTATTGAAGAAAAAGGGGTGTTTTCAGTTGAAAAGTTTTTAATGGCAAGAAGATTTATGTATTGGCAGGTATATCTGCATAAAACTTCTTTTGTTGCTGAAGAATTATTACTAAAAATAGTCCATAGAGTTCACGTGTTGCTGCTTGAAAACAAGTCTGTGTTCATGTCTACTTCAATGCATTATTTCCTGAAAGAAGCAAGAGTTCTTGATGATCAATCGATCAACCATTTTATTCGTTTAGATGACATTGATGTCATGTATGCTATTAAAAAATGGAGTGAAAGTGATGACAAGGTGCTTTCGAAATTATCAACAATGTTGCTAGAACGAGATTTATTGGCAATTGAAATTAAATCTAAAAAGATAACTGATGCCAAAATCAATAAGATGAAAAAGTTATGTGCAGATTTATGGAATGTGACACTTGAAGAAGCCTCCTATTTTGTTTTTAGTGGTTCGATTAAAAACTCTGCTTACAATAAGAAAATAAATCCCATTGCTTTGGCTAATCAAGATAATGAAATTGTGAATTTTGAAGCTTCCAAGGATCAAAGCTTTTCTAAAACCTTATCTAAATCAGTTGAAAAGTATTATATCTGTTTTCCAAAAGCACTTAAAATGAAGGTAATCTCCTAGATTTTGTTAATTTTGTATCCATGAAATTTACAGCACATCAGATTGCAGCCATACTTGAGGGCGAAATAGATGGTAATCCAGAAGCATGGGTTGATAAACTATCGAAGATTGAAGAAGGAGGAGAAGGCTCATTAACCTTTTTATCCAATCCAAAATATACCGCTTATATATATACGACATCTGCATCTATTGCTATTGTCAATAAATCTTTTACTGCTGAAAAAGACATACATCCCACACTAATTCGTGTTGATGATGCCTACAGTGCTTTTTCAAAATTATTATCCTATTATGATTCTATAAAAACAGTAAAGACTGGTATTGAATCCCCATCGGTACTTCATGACTCTGTTGTATATGGAAAAGAATTGTATTTAGGGGCTTTCTCTTACGTGGAGCAGGAGGTTAGTATCGGAGATTTCGTAAAAATATATCCTAATGTATACCTAGGTGAAAATGTGATTATTGGTGATCGTGTTACACTTTTTTCAGGAGTTAAAATATATGCTAATTCTGTCATAGGTAATGATTGTGTAATACATTCTAACGCCGTTATTGGAGCTGATGGATTTGGATTTAGTCCAAACGTGGAAGGGATTTACGATAAAGTTCCTCAAACAGGAAATGTCATTATTGAGGATCATGTTGATATTGGAGCTAGTACAACGATCGATAAGGCAACCCTTGGTTCTACTATGGTGCGAAAAGGCGTGAAATTAGATAATCAGATTCAAATCGCTCATAATGTTGAAATAGGAGAAAATACCGTTATTGCTGCTCAAACAGGTATAGCTGGTTCTACTAAAATTGGAAAAAATTGTATTATAGGAGGACAGGTTGGAATAGCAGGACATTTAACCATAGGTGATAACGTACGTATGCAAGGTCAATCTGGTGTTATAAAAAGTTTAAAAGATAATGCTGTAGTCCAAGGGACTCCTGCATTTAATTATAATGACTACAATAAATCATACGTGTATTTTAAAAATTTACCAACACATCTAAATAGAAAAAATAATTAAGATGACAGCAATTTCAAACCATCAAACAACTATTGCTAAGGAAGTAAGCTTAAAAGGAGTAGGGCTCCATACTGGAAATGAGGTGACCCTCAAATTTTGTCCAGCTGAAGCCGATTTCGGATATGCTTTTAAACGTGTAGATTTAGAAAATCAACCCATAATTAAGGCGGAAGCTTCAAATGTTGTAAGTACTCAAAGAGGAACTAACTTAGAAAAAGATGAGGTTGTAATCAATACCAGCGAGCATGTATTGGCAGCGCTTGTAGGTTTAGAAATCGATAATGTTTTGATCGAAATCGATGCAGCAGAACCTCCGATTATGGATGGTTCTTCGAAATATTTTATCGAAGCACTTGAAGCTGCAGGTATACAACAATTAGATGCACAACGTGATGAATACATTGTTAAAGAAATCATCAGTTTAAAAGATGAAGAAAGTGGATCTGAACTTACTTTAATTCCTTCAAATTGTTATCAGGTAACTACTATGGTAGATTTTGGTACTAAAATTTTAGGAACCCAAAATGCTTCATTAGACCAACTCTCTGATTTCAAAACTGAAATTTCTCAAGCAAGGACTTTTAGTTTTTTACATGAACTAGAAATGTTACTAGATCATGGTTTAATCAAAGGTGGAGATCTTAATAATGCTATTGTTTACGTCGATAAGGAAATTTCTGAAGCTACCATGAAAAAGCTTCAAGCTGCATTCAATAAAACGGATATCTCGGTAACTCCTAATGGTATTTTAAACAACTTAACACTTCACTACAGCAATGAAGCAGCGCGTCATAAGCTGCTCGATGTTATTGGTGATTTAGCGCTAGTTGGATGTAGAATACGAGGGAAAGTAATCGCTACCAAACCTGGTCATAAAATCAATACTGATTTTGCTAAGAAGTTAGCTAAACATATTAAAGAAGAAAAGCGAAAGAATGTACCGACCTTTGATTTAAATCAGCCTCCGTTAATGGATATTCATCAAATTATGGATATGTTACCTCATAGACCTCCATTTTTATTCATTGATCGTATTATTGAACTTTCTGATTCCCATGTAGTTGGAATGAAAAATGTCACTATGAACGAGCAGTTCTTTGTGGGTCATTTTCCTGGAGCTCCAGTAATGCCAGGTGTATTACAAATTGAAGCAATGGCTCAAACAGGAGGAATTTTAGTACTATCAACAGTGCCTGACCCTGAAAATTACTTGACTTATTTTATGAAGATCGATAATGTTAAGTTTAAACAAAAGGTACTCCCAGGGGATACCTTGATCTTTAAATGTGATTTAATAACGCCTATACGAAGAGGAATTTGTCATATGAGTGCTCAAGCATTTGCTAATGGGAAACTTGTTTGTGAAGCTGAAATGATGGCTCAAATAGCTAAAAAATAACACTATGAATCAACCCTTAGCCTACGTGCACCCAGGTGCAAAAATCGCTAAAAATGTAGTAATTGAACCTTTTACCACTATATGTAATAATGTAGTCATAGGTGAAGGAACCTGGATTGGATCCAATGTAACCATTATGGAAGGTGCTCGTATTGGAAAAAATTGTAATATTTTTCCTGGATCAGTTATATCTGCAGCACCTCAAGACTTAAAGTATAATGGTGAAGAAACTATTGTTCAAATAGGAGATAATGTGACCATTAGAGAATGTGTAACCATCAATAGAGGAACAACAGATCGTATGAAAACTCAGATCGGTGATAATTGTTTGATTATGGCCTATTGCCATATTGCTCACGATTGTAGCATCGGATCTAATTGTATTTTTTCTAATAATTCTACCCTTGCTGGACATGTAACTGTTGGTGATTATGTTGTGATGGCAGGTCTAGTTGCGGTTCATCAGTTTGTTACTATTGGTTCTTATTCCTTTGTTACTGGAGGTTCACTTGTTAGAAAAGACGTTCCACCGTTTGTCAAAGCTGCAAGAGAACCGTTATCATTTGCAGGTATTAATTCTGTTGGACTAAGAAGAAATGGATATAATCCAGAAAAAATAAAGGAAATTCAAAACATTTATAGAATTTTATACCAAAAAAATTATAACAATACCCAAGCAATTAAAATTATTGAAGCAGAAATGGAAGCAACTCCAGAGCGAGATGAAATCATTATGTTTGTAAAAGATTCCAAACGAGGTATTATGAAAGGATATATAAGTAATTCATAATTATGGCAAGTACATCAGATATTAGAAAAGGATTGTGTATTCGTTACAATAACGATATTTACAAGATTATTGAGTTTTTACATGTTAAACCTGGAAAAGGTCCAGCTTTTGTAAGAACTAAACTAAGAAGCATTTCAACAGGAAAAGTATTAGATAATACTTTTTCAGCTGGTCATAAGATCGAAGATGTTCGTGTGGAGACCAGATCGTACCAATTTTTATACGCGGAGGGTGAAACTTATCATTTCATGAACGTTGACGATTATAATCAAATTGAACTTCCTGGAACTACCTTAGATCGTCCAGATCTCATCAAAGAAGGTGATGTAGTTAAAGTGATGTTTAATGCAGAAGATCAAGCCCCATTATCGGTAGAAATGCCAGCATCTGTTATTTTAGAGGTAACTTATACAGAGCCAGGTGTTAAAGGAAACACAGCTACAAATGCTACTAAACCTGCTACTGTTGAAACAGGAGCGTCGATTAATGTGCCTTTATTTATCAATGAAGGAGATAAGATTAAAGTTGATACAGAAAAGGGTTCCTACATGGAACGTATCAAAGAGTAATATTAGAAAAAATATTCGATTGTAAGGCTTTGCATTTATAAACAAAGCCTTACTTTTGATTCAAATTAAATTTAGTTTAAATGAGTGTTTTAGTAAACAAAGATTCAAAAATAATTGTTCAAGGATTTACTGGGAGTGAAGGCACCTTTCACGCAGGTCAAATGATTGATTATGGAACTCAAGTTGTAGGAGGAGTTACTCCAGGTAAAGGAGGTCAAACTCATTTGGGTAAGCCAGTGTTTAATACTGTGAAAGAAACTGTTGATCAGTTAGGAGCTGATACTTCAATTATTTTTGTTCCACCTGCTTTTGCTGCAGATGCCATTATGGAAGCAGCTGAAGCTGGTATTAAAGTAATTGTTTGTATTACAGAAGGTATTCCTGTTGCAGATATGGTAAAAGTAAATAACTATATTTCAAGCAGAGATTGTAGACTCATAGGTCCTAATTGTCCTGGAATAATTACTCCTGGCGAAGCAAAAGTTGGAATTATGCCAGGTTTTGTTTTCAAATCAGGTTCAGTAGGTATTGTGTCAAAATCTGGTACTTTAACTTATGAAGCTGCTGATCAAGTAGTTAGAGAAGGATTAGGTATTACAACTGCTATTGGAATTGGTGGTGATCCTATTATTGGTACTACTACAAAAGAAGCGATTCAATTATTGATTGAAGATCCTGCAACATCATGTGTTGTGATGATTGGAGAAATTGGTGGTCAGCTAGAAGCTGATGCTGCTAATTGGTATAAAGAAAGTGGTTCCAAAAAACCTATTGTTGGTTTTATCGCTGGAGAGACTGCTCCTGCTGGAAGAACTATGGGGCATGCTGGTGCCATTGTTGGCGGATCTGATGATACAGCCCAAGCTAAGAAAAGTATTATGAGATCATGTGGAATTCATGTGGTTGATTCACCTGCTGCTATTGGAAAGAAAGTAAAAGAAGTATTGGGTTAAAACCAATTACAGTATACTTAAGAATCCCGCTTTCGCGGGATTTTTTATTACAAATACATAATGTATCTTTACTAAAATATTTATACAATGAAACTACTAGAAAATAAAACTGCAATTATCACGGGAGCTAGCCGTGGAATTGGTTCAGGTATAGCAAAAGTTTTTGCAGCTCATGGAGCTAATGTAGCTTTTACCTACAGTTCAAGTGAAGCGCCAGCACTAGCTTTAGCTGAGGAGTTATCAGCTTTTGGAGTTAAAGCAAAAGCTTATAAAAGCGATGCTTCAGATTTTGAAGCTGCTCAGCAGTTAGTCGATCACGTATTAGAAGATTTTTCAACAATTGATATCTTGATCAATAATGCTGGAATCACAAAAGATAATTTATTAATGCGCATGAGTGAAGATGATTTTGATACGGTAATCAAAATTAATCTAAAGTCAGTATTTAATATGACTAAAGCGGTACAACGTACCTTTTTAAAGCAACGCTCAGGATCTATAGTAAATATGACTTCTGTGGTTGGAGTTAAAGGAAATGCTGGTCAAGCTAATTATGCTGCTTCAAAGGCAGGTATGATTGGATTTACAAAGTCGGTTGCTTTAGAACTAGGTTCTAGAAACATTCGATGTAATGCAATAGCTCCAGGCTTTATTGAAACAGAAATGACGGCTAAACTCGATGAGAAAGTCGTTCAAGGATGGAGGGATGGAATTCCTTTAAAAAGAGGAGGAACTCCTGAAGATGTTGCTAATGCATGTGTGTATTTAGCTTCAGATCTTTCAGCCTATGTAACCGGTCAGGTACTCAACGTGGACGGTGGAATGTTAACCTAATAAAATTTAAATCAAAAACATTAAAATGGAAAAATTACCAAAAATTGCAATGCCGATTGTGGTATTGATTATTATTGTTGTTATCGTATTATCAAAATCGACCCTTACTATTGGTTCTGGTCAAGCAGGAGTCTTATACAAGACTTTTGGAGGGGGAGTGGTAACTGATCAAGCTCCATTGGGAGAAGGTTTCCATATTATAGCGCCTTGGAATAGAGTATTTATTTACGAAGTAAGACAACAAGAAATCTTTGAAAAAATGCAAGTACTTTCTTCTAATGGTTTAGAAATTAAACTTGATGCTTCAGCTTGGTTTCAACCAAAGTACGAGTCATTAGGTGTTTTGCATCAACAAAAGGGTGAAAAGTATATACAACGTGTGTTAATGCCTGCTATTCGTTCCGCTGCTCGTTCCGTTGTAGGGCGTTATACTCCTGAGCAACTCTATTCTTCTAAAAGAGATGTAATACAATCAGAGATTTTTGAAGAAACTAAGAAAATTGTTGATGGTCAATTTATTCAGCTAAACGAAATACTCGTTAGAGATGTAACCTTACCTTCAACAATTAAAGAGGCTATTGAACGTAAGTTGAAACAAGAACAAGAGTCTTTGGAATATGAGTTTCGTTTAGTAACTGCATCAAAAGAAGCGGAGAAACAAATTATTGAAGCTCAAGGTAAGGCCGATGCTAACCGTATTTTATCGGCTTCATTAACGGATAAAATTCTTCAAGACAAGGGAATTGAGGCAACTATAAAACTTTCTGAATCACCAAATGCTAAGGTAATTGTTATCGGTTCAGGAGATTCTGGATTACCGTTAATATTAGGTAATAATTAATTGTAACGTCGACGTGGTAAATTGTTATTTATAAACAAAAAGTAATTTATTCTTTTAAGAATATAAATAATAGTGTTAATTTTACAGCGTTATGAATAATACAGCTAAACATCACCATATACTAAACTACGTTCAAACGAGGTAGCATATGGCTATATATAATCATATTAAACCCGTTTGAGTCATCAAGCGGGTTTTTTAATTTAATATACATGAATACAAAAATTAAAATTGCAGTTCAAAAAAGTGGTCGGTTAAACGAAGATTCGTTAAAACTGTTAAAAGATGCAGGAGTTGCTATTGATAATGGTAAAGACCAACTTAAGGCTAGTGCTCGTAACTTTGATCTAGAGGTATTCTACCTCAGAAATGGTGATATCCCTCAATACCTTAGAGATGGTGTCGTAGATTGCGCTATTATCGGTGACAACCTTCTCGTTGAAAAGGGAAGTGATATCGAAATTGTAGAACGATTAGGGTTTTCAAAATGTAGAGTATCATTGGCTCTTCCTAAGGATGTGACCTATACTGGTATTGAAGATTTTAAAGGAAAAAAAATAGCAACTTCATATCCCAACACCGTAATCAAATACTTAGAAGATAAAGGAATTACTCCAGATCTTCATATAATTAGTGGGTCTGTTGAAATTGCTCCTAATATTGGATTAGCTGATGCTATTTGTGATATCGTTTCTTCAGGGAGTACACTTTTTAAGAATAACCTTAAGGAAGTAGAGCATATGATGGATTCTGAAGCCGTATTGGCTGTATCTCCTAAGATAAGTGATCAAGCAAAAGTATTACTGGATCAATTACAATTTAGAATTCAATCCGTTCTTCGTGGTAGAAAAGCTAAATATGTATTATTAAATGCTCCAAATGAAAACTTAGATGCTATTTTAGAAATTCTTCCAGGAATGAAGAGTCCGACTGTGCTTCCTCTCGCTCAAGCGGGTTGGAGTTCTGTTCACTCGGTTGTTGATAAGCATGCGTTCTGGGATGTAATTGATCAACTTAAAGCTCATGGTGCAGAGGGAATATTAGTATGTCCAATTGAAAAAATGGTATTATAATGCAAAACTACTCTAATCCTCCAATTGACCAATGGGAGTCAATTTTAAAGCGTCCTACGGTTACTTTTGATGATATTGAATCGACAGTAATTGAGGTGTTTAATGCTGTTAACTTAACAGGTGATCAAGCTTTAAAGAACTTCACGCTTCAATATGATGGCGTAACAATTAATAATTTAGCTGTTAGTTCAGCAGAATTTAATGAGGCTGAGGCACTAATTGATGAAGGATTAAAAAAGGCGATTGATGTCGCTTATGATAATATTTATAAATTTCACCTAGCGCAACAAACATCTAAGGTAGTAGTACAAACTACCAAGGGAGTTGAATGTTGGCAGGAAAAGAGACCCATTCAAAAAATAGGTTTATATATTCCAGGCGGATCAGCTCCTCTATTTTCAACAATACTGATGTTAGCAATTCCAGCTCAAATTGCAGGATGCCAAGAGATAGTGTTATGTACACCTCCAAATAAAGAAGCAAAGGTTCATCCTGCTGTTCTTTATGCTGCTAAGCGATGTGGTGTTCAACAACTTTTTAAAGTAGGTGGTATTCAAGCTATTGCAGCTATGACTTATGGAACGGAGTCCATCTCTAAAGTTTATAAAATATTTGGGCCTGGCAATCAATTCGTGACCTTAGCCAAACAATATGCAACCAAGTTAGGAGTTGCTATTGATATGCCTGCAGGACCTAGTGAATTATTGATTGTTGGAGATCATACAGCTCATCCAGCATTTGTAGCTTCTGATTTACTCTCTCAAGCAGAACATGGACCGGATAGTCAAGTGATTCTAGTGAGTACTGACAAAGCGCTCCTTGATGCTGTAGAAAGTGAACTTAAACTTCAAATCAAGGAATTACCTAGAAAAGAAATTGCCAAAAAGGCTATAGCTAATTCTAAGATGATCTATTTTGATTCCAAAGAAATAGCAGCTCAATGCATTGATCAATATGGACCGGAACACTATATTATTTGTAGTGAAGATGAAGCTTTCTATATCGATCACATACATAATGCTGGTTCGGTATTTATTGGTAATTATACACCAGAAAGTGCAGGTGATTATGCCTCAGGCACCAATCATACGTTACCAACAAATGGATATACCAAACAATATAGTGGTGTTAATTTAGATAGTTTTTTAAAGCAAATGACCTTTCAGAAAATAACAAAAGAAGGCATCAAAAACATAGGTCCAGCCATTCAGTTAATGGCACATGAAGAAGGGTTGCAAGCACATAAAAATGCAGTAAGTCTTCGTTTAAAATCAATAGATAAGTAGCTATTATCAATACGATGAGTGAATTTCAACTTGACACCCTTTTAAGGGACAATATCAAAGGTATTAAAGCGTATTCTTCTGCTAGAGATGAGTATGTTTCAACTGGAAGTGAAATGGTTTTTTTGGATGCCAATGAAAACCCCTATAATAATGGGGTTAATCGTTATCCAGATCCGTTACAACGCTCGTTAAAAGAAGAA
>Ga0181558_10003319_pt1 | contig 14905 bp, 8 predicted proteins | sample 011ome_22_FD_133754 | JGI IMG/M metagenome (GOLD analysis project Ga0181558, IMG submission 133754) | Coastal salt marsh microbial communities from the Groves Creek Marsh, Skidaway Island, Georgia - 011507BT metaG (megahit assembly) | ecosystem: Environmental > Aquatic > Marine > Intertidal zone...
CGACGACGACGACGAATTCGACGGGATGGAGGACGAGGATGTGCTCGCGGCGTTAGCCAGCAGAGCGGGCGCGGCGGGGGGGACCGCCGGCGGGCTGACCGTCCGACCCACGCTTCCCCCGAAACGCGCCGCCGTGGAGGGCGACGAGGACGTGGTGGAGGATTTGGTGTTTTCGGACGACGAGGAGCCGGCGAAGAAGAAGAAGAAGAAGAAACGCAGGTTTTGAGCGAACATCTGCCGGCGATCGGCAGATGTTCGATATCCAGATATCGTCTCGGTAACGTTAACACCCATCGGTATGAATAGTAATACGGTAGTATGAACACTCCTTTGTCTCGTTCGCGTTACTTTTTTGCCCTCCGCGACGCCCCGGCGACTTCGCGCAGCCGAGCCAACAGCCGCCGCGCGGACTCGGCGTCCACCTCCGGCGAAACCGACAAACCTTTCTCGTCGCACCTCCCCGGGACGGCGAACGCGACGGAGGCGGGGGCGGCTTTGTCCTCACCGCGGCGTACGAGCACCAACGCGACGGCGCCCGTCCCCGGCCCGGAGGCTTCCGCGCGTCTCCAGCTCTCGCGCGTCACATCCGCCATCTCCCGCGGCGTTAAGCGGAGCGTCTCGCGTTTCCCGGTGGAGAAAAACGAGGTCTGGTCCTCTTCCTCCACGTCGATGCCTCGCGCGCGCGCGGCGAGCATCGCCTGCAGGTCCGTCGGCGCGACGCGCACGCGCCGAGCGCGCATGCGGGGCGCCAAAACCTCCGCGCCGTCCGCGGTCAAGTCGTACGGGAAACGCGCCGCCGCGGTGGCGACTTCGTCCCGCGTCAACGCGCGCGGGCGCAACGCGACGACGCCGGCGGATGCGACGGCGACGCCTCCGAGATCTGCCAGGTCCGGCGCCGCCTCGGGCGCGAGGGTCACCGCGCCTTTGGTCCCGAGCCACAGGCGCGCGCGCGTCGAGCGCCCGATGCCCAGTTTCGTGGCGATGGCCTCGGCCTCGCCCGGTGGAAGCGGCCGGACAGGGTCAGGCAGGTCGGCGGCGGCGCGCGCCGCCGCGGAGGCTCGGATCCGCGCCGTCTTCTCCGTCTTCTCCGCCCGCCGCGCGCGCCGCCGGTCCTCGTCCTTTTCGTCCCCGCGCGCGGATCCGAGGGACCCTAAACGCTCGGTTTCGCCCTTCGCGTCCTCCCCCTCCTCGAGCCGGCGAAGCATGGCGACGAAGAACCCGCCCGTGTCCTGGTCGTGCGGCAGGAACCGCGCGCACCGGTCGAGGTGCAGCTCTCTCGGCTTCGCGGCGGGCGGCCACATCGTCGGCGCCGCCGAGGGCATGCCCGCGGCGACGGCGTCTTCGTGCGTCGCGTACCACCGCAGAGTCACATCCTCCTCCGAGTCCGAGTCGTCCGAGTCGCCCGAGTCGCCCGAGTCGCCCGAGTCGTCCGAGTCCGGCGCGCGCGCGTCGGGCGCCTCGGGCGCCTCCGCGAGCCGCCCGGCGTCGCGATCGCTCGGCGTCGCGAAAGGAAGGCTCCGCGCCGCCGCCTCGGTCCCGCGCGCGACGTGCTCGCCGACGCGCCAATCGGCGACGCCCGGCCGGCGCTTGAGCGCCCGCGTCCCGTCGCCGAGGGGGTCGCGCACGAGCTCGAAGCGCTCGCCGCCTGGGCCGAGCAGCACGGCGGCCACCACGGCCTCGTCCTCAACCGGGTTCAGACTGCACGTCGAGTACAGCAGGAGGCCCCCCGGCCGCACCAGCGCCGCCGAGTTCCGCGCGATGGCAACCTGCGTGGCGTGCAGCGCGTTGCCCAGCCCGGGGTGCCACCGCTTCAAGACGTCGGGGTCCTTGCGGAGCGTGCCGTCACCCGAGCACGGCACGTCCGCCAGCACGGCGTCGTAGCCTCGGCTCGGGTTTGGGGTGCCCGCGAACGCGGGAACGGGTATGTCCTGCCCCATGGCGCAGGTCACCACCAAGCCGGCCGTCTCGCCGGCGGCGCGGCGGTGCCTGGCCAGCGCCTCGCGCATCGTGTCCACGCGGCGCGGGTTCCCGTCGTTCGCCACGACCAGGCCGGCGGGCGATACGATCTCCAGGAGCTGCATGGTCTTGTTCCCGGGCGCCGCGCACACGTCCAGCACGCGGTCGCCGGCGCGCAGGCGGGGGGAGAGCGCCAGCACGGGGAGCATGGAGACCGCCTCCTGCCTCGCGCAGACGCCGGCGTCGACGCCGCGAGCGACCGCCGCCGCCACCTCCGGGTGCAGTTTCCTGTGGTGGCCCGCCCGCTCGGCGTCCGCCGCAGCGTCCACCGCGCGCCAGCCCTCCCCCGGCGGCATCCACGGGATGGGCTCGATCAGGCCCTTCGCGTGCAGGGGCGCGAGGAAGCGCGCCGTGAACGCGCGCGCGTCGGGCCGCGACACGTGCACTCGGAACGTGATGGGCAAGGACGTGGCGAAGACGGCGCGCGTCTCCGCGAACTCGCGGGGAGGGGCGAGCCTCTGCGCGCGGTAGTACCGCGCGAACAGACGCGGGCCGTGCCCGAACTTGCGGAACAGCAGAAGCTCGCGCTTCTCGAGCTGCGCCGAGCGAAGCGCGTTCCTGGGGGCGGACGACGATCGCTTTTTGCTCCGTCGGCGGTCGCTCGTAGCGGCGGCGGCGACCGATGCATCCCCGTCCCGGAGGAGCTTGGAAGCCGACCCATCCCCGCCCGAGCGACTCTTCTCCGGTCGCGACCGCTTCATCCCGGACGAACCCGCCGACACCGCGACGCGCCGCGCGTCTCAAAGTGGGGCAAAGGCCGAGCGGAGCGCCGAACCTCTGAACGGGAGCGCGGACGAGTCGCGTCTTAGCTCACCTTTTCTCGTCATTCCCGAGAGTTTTACGCTATGGTACCGCAAAGACTTTACTACAACACTTCGTGCCTCACCCGCACGCCTTCATGACGAGTTGGACGCCGTGCACGACGCTCCACACCCACCCCACGAAGAACACGAAACACATCAACCACATCATCGCGAAGCATTTCGCTCCCTCGAACGTTTTGTTCACCGTGACGCACGCGACGAGCGTGCCTGAGTCAGGAAAGAAAAAGTTCAGCAAACCTGCACCGACCGCATGGGCAGCTTCGCTTTGACCAGAGCGTCGTCGTGGGTCTTGGTCAGGAAATCCTGGATCTGTCTCAGCGCGCCCGCCATCGAACTCGGCTCGCCGAACGCAGAGGCGCGTCGGTGGTGTCTCCCGGTTGGGTCTCCGCGCAGGAGCGAGTGTCGCTCGGTACGGTACGAGTACGTTTTCGTCGTGGTCGCAGTAGGCGAAAAACAAAGACGGTCGCCAAAAAAATTGCGATACAGTACTACCCGAGAGAAGACGTCGCGCGCTCACGCGGAGAGACTCCTTCGCCCCTTGGCCCTCCTGCGGTTCAGCACGCGCCTCCCCCCCGCCGTGCGCAGCCTGGCCCTGAACCCGTGCCGCCGCTTCCGCACCAGGTTGGAGGGCTGGTACGTGCGCTTGGTGTGCGCGTACATCGTCTCGCCCCCCGCCGCCGGGGCCTCGTCGCCAATCACCTCCGCCGCCGACGGCGCCTCGTCTCCGGCGGGCTCCTTCTCCTCAACCACCCACGCGCGCTCCAGGTTGCGCAGCAGCGCCGCGACGGCGTCGTCGTCCGCGCTCGGCGCGCGGAGAGGCGCCCCGCCGCCTCCGCTGCCCTCCCCGAGCGCGCGGGAAAAAAACGCGCTGGAGGGCGAGACGCCCAGGCTGGCGAGCGCGCGCGCCACCGGGGGGTCTAGCGCGGCGCGCGGCGGGCGCGAAAACAAAGCGCGCGCCTCGGCGGCTTCGGCAAAGGCGCGGTCTCGCCGGCTCTTGTGAAGCGCGTCCCGGTCCTCGACGCGATCGGCGGCCGCGTTGTCCCCATCGTCCGCCTCGCGCGTATCCTCGGCGACGGAGTCGTCGTGCGAGCGCAGGCGCAACTCACCCTCGACGCTCCCGAGCCCGGAGCCGGAGCCGTGGCGGCCGCGCGCAAACGCCGAAGCCGCGCTCGTCGCCACCGACGCTGACCAGGCGTGCGCGTGCGCGTGGGGCGCGATCGCCACCATCCGCGCGTGCGCCGCCGAGGAGGTATGCCACGAGGGGGGATGCGCGCCGGCGAGCGCGAACGCGGGGGGGGCGTGGCGCGCGCGAGCCGCCTGCGTCAGGCGCGCGAGAAGCGCGCGGGACGCGCGGTTGGAGGCCATGTCGCGTCGCCGCGGTGCGTCCAAACAGACGTGGCCGCGGAAGATGACTGAGTCACCGTCCGTCCACCTGCGACCGGGCTCTGCTTTTGCCGTGGCCGCGCCTGCGCGGGCCGGACGACGCGCGGAGGGACGCGCGCGGAGGAAACACGGGGCGGCTCGACGACGACGGCGTCGGTGCCGGGGTGGACCACGCGGGACGCGCGCGAGGGTGTGCGGCGTCGTTGCCGCGGGGAACGAGGGAAGTGCCCAGGGTCCGACCGACCTTTCCCCGCATCCGAGATCGCGAAATCGAAACCGAATTCGGCGATTCGTTTTTTTACTTTACATATTTTTTCGAGCGTCGGTTTCGAGAGGAGCGCACCCGGGGAGCGCGCCGGCGAGCGATAGCGGGTGTTTCATTACAAGCCGGCGGCGGTCAGTCCTTCTTCTTCTTCTTCTTCCACACCGTGCCGGTCTCCTCGATGGATGTGGAGGACTCGAACGTCGCCTCCGCGGTCTCTTCCACGGTCACCGCGGTTTCCGTCACGACGGTTTCCGTCACGACGGTTTCCGTGACGACGGTCTCGGTGCTCTCCCCCGCGACCGTCGCCGCCGCGACCGTCGCCTCCGCGACCGTCGCCTCCGCGCCAGCCTTCACCGCCGCGCCCTTCGCCTTCGTGCCGGACTCCTTGCCGATGTTGCTCACGGACCCCTCCACGAGCTTCGGGACGGAGGGCACCACCACCTTTGTCAGCTCCACGGTTTCGCGCCACGCATCCTTCGCCGCCGGCGTCGCGCTCTGCGCCGCCGCCTTCACCGCCTTCCCCAGGAACCCGCCCACCTTGTCGAACCGAACCTTGGACAGGTCGAGCTTGTCTCGGGAGACAGCCCTCTTGCCGGTGACGGGAGGGGAGGAGGGCGCGGGCGCCGCCGGGGGAGGCGAGCCGGAAGTCGCGGAGGTCGCGGAGGTGGACGCCGATTTCGTCGCCGACGCCGATTTCGTCGCCGATCTCGTCTCCGACGTCGTCGTCGTCGACGACGCCACCGCCGCGGCGGCGTACGCGGACTCGGCGGTCGTGACGGCGTAGGTGGACTCCGTGGCCGACGCCGCGGCCGCGTACGACACCGAGGATGAGTCGTCCGTGGCGAACGCCGCGAGGAACGCGTCCGCGTCGAACGCGCTCGATTTCGTGGTGGTGGGCAGAGACGCGGGGAGAGGCGCGCCCGCGGCGTACGACGCGTACGCCGCGCCCGACTCGACGCCCGACTCGACGCCGTATTTCTGTGTCAGCTCCTTGTAGATGCGGTCCACGTCGGACGCGTCCGCGGAGACGGGGGAGCCGTAGGCGGAGGAGGAGGCGTCGTACGAGCTCGAGGCGCTCGCGTACGAGGTCTCGTACGAGTTTTTAGTCTCGTACGACTCGGACGCGAACGACGTCGCGACGCGCGAAGTCGACTTCGCCTCCTGCACGCGCCGGAGCATGATCGCCTTCTCCTCCTCCGTCATGACGCGCGTCGACGCCTCGAACACCGCAGACGCTGGCATGGGCATCGACTCCAAAGCCGCGAGCTCGGTCTCGTCCGCCGCCGTCTGCGTCATGAGCTCCGAGGCTTCGGACGCGGGCGCGACGGGCGCCGCGACGGGCGCCGGCGCGGCGGCGCTCGTCGCCGCCGCCGCCCGCGTCGTCGTCTTCGCCGCGCTCTTGACCACCTTGCGCAGCGCGACGAGCGCGACGATGGCGATCGCCGCGGCGTACGCGGGCGTGGCGTACAGCATCGAGCACGCGAACTCGGCGCCGGAGAGGAACCAGGAGACCACGATGCGGAGCACGGTGAGCGTCACGGCGGCCACCGTCTTGAACGGCTTGTAACACAAAATCTTCGCCCACTGGCCGTTCGCCGCCGCATCCGCGAAGTACGCGGCGCCGCCCACGAGTGAGGTCAGGAACGACCCGAGCGGCGTCGAGGGGTCCAGCAGGGGGTTCACGCTCCCCGCCGTCTTGATGCCGGTCGCGCCGCCCGCGGCGCTCAGGCCCGCGTAGAGGTTCGCCAGCGCATCCTGCGCGCGCGCCACGAGGAGCACGGCGGCGTCGTACGCGTCGAGCGCCAGCTCGACGGCGGCGTCCCCCGCGATGGCCGCGCCGGACTTGGCGGTGACGAACGCCACGCGCGCGACATCCTGCGCCGGCGCGAGCTTGTCCGCGTTCGCCGCGCCCAGCAGGGGCTCGAACTCGCCGTACGCGAACGCCAGCGCGGCGCCGAAGGCCGCGGCGGCGACGAGCGCGCCGGTGAACGCGTTGGGGCCGCCCTTCTCGTCGTCGAACGACGTCGTCGGCGCGCCGGCCGAAGCGGCCGGGACGACGCGCGGCGCGCGGCGCGGGGGCGCGGCTCGCCCCGCGGCGGCGCGCGCGCGGGGGATCGCGTCGATGGCGACGACGCGCGTCGCGACGCGCGCGCGCGCGAAGCGGCGCGCGGGCAACGCGGGGATGGCCTTTGGCGCGAAAGACGATCCGGGCGCGACGCGTCTGGCGGTCGCGCGGACCGGAGTCACGCGCGCCGTCGTCGCGGCGGGCGCCGCGAGAGAGGCGAGCATCGCCCTCGTCACTCCCGTCGTTCCGGCGAGCCTGCGCGTCGGGTCGTTCGAGGACCGAGGGTCAGGGAGGGAAGCGACCCGGCGCGCGACGGTTGGCGGATCAGGCCTTTCGCCAGGAGCCGGGACGAATTTAAAGCGACGTCACGCGAAGCGCAGGTCGACGAGGAGACGCACGCGGCGTTCGCGGAGGAAGACGCGACGACGCACCGAACGTTCGGGAGCACCGCGGATCGCTGCGTTGCTACGCGACCGTGCGGCAACCAGTCTGCGCGCAGCCTGGCGACGGGTCCCTGATCTTCCAGACTCGGCCACATTTTCATCTATTCGTTGAGTTCGCGTCTTCTTTTGTTCTGGGCCTCTCGCGTCCAAAAGAAGGCGTTCTCATTACATAATCAGTCTGCAAAGTATGTATAATTCAATTACCGTTAATTAGACCGTCGATTTGTCGATTCCGATCGAATTTTTTTTTTTTCGTTCTCACATTTTTTCGTTTCGGGTCCAATTATTTTTTGCGAACGCCTTGCTCTTGGTGATGTTAGAAATTCCCTGCGCGGGGCGGTGGGAACGTCATGACGGTCCAGGACAAGATCGACACAAAGTTCCTTAAGGACACCGTCGCGGATGTCGTGGTAAAGGCGTGCTCGGCGTGCGCGGTGGCGCGCCCCGAGGACCCCGTCGGGTTCGTCGCGGGATGGCTGGACCAGTTCGTGGCGAACGACGCGATCCTAAAGAAGCGCGCGGTGGAGCTGACCGAGCGGGCCGCGGTGGAGGCGGAGGAAGAGAAGGTGCGTCGCCTCGAAACGCGCGCGCGTCTCGACACGGCAACCCGCGCGTCGCGTCGACGCTCGCGTCCGTCGCGCGGGACCGCTCCGATCACCGCCGGCTCGTCCCGTCCCGCCCGTCGAGACGCGCGCCCCGATTCGGGATCTCTCGCGCGTCTCTCCCCCCGAAGAAAGCGGTTCCGCCTCTCGAGAGCGCTCCCCCGCGCTTCCTTTCTGACGCGCTGACGAAACGTTCCCATGCACGCGCCCATCCCTGAAACCGTTCGCAGGTCCGCGTCGAGGCTGAGGCCGCGGTGGTGAGCCACGCCGGCCGCGTGGCGAAGGCGCTCGAGCACGTCGCTTCGCTGAGCGGCGACCCCGACGTGCTGTACAAGCACGCCGCGAATTACGCGCTGCGGCTCTCGTCGCGCGGCGGCCGGGGCATGCGCACGTACGTGGCGGACCTGGAGGAGCCCGAGGAGGACGAGATGGCGGATGAGGAGGAGGCGGAGGAGGGCGAGGCGGCGGAGCCCGAGGCGGAGGCGGAGGAGGAGGCGTCGGACGGGATTCCGGAGCCGGGCGAACCGAGGTACGACGACATGTTTTTCCGGTACGTCTCCGTCGCCGCCGAGAAGGGCGACGACCAGGACTGGCTGGTGGGCAAGAAGCTCGAGCGCGGCACGGGCGTTTCCTTCGCGCTCGTGGATAACGCCCCGAAGGCGCCCTGGATCGACGTGCCGAACGCCATGACGCACCGCGGCCCGCCGCGCGAGCCGCGGGAAGGCGAGGAGCCGGCGGATCCCGAGGCGCCGCCCGAGCCGACGCGCGTGCACTTCGCGGGCGGCTTCCCGCGCGCCGGCGCGTACTTCGCCGTGCCCATCGTGCTGGCCACGGGCGAGGTCGCGGGCATGCTGTGCGCGGACACAGTGAAGACCCCGCACGGCGGCGACGGGCGCGCGATCGCGGAGGAGGACAAGGATCTCATGCGCGCGGTGGCCCGGTCGGCGGGCGTCGCCATGGACGCCGCCGCCGCCGCTCGCCGCGAGCGCCTGCTGGCAGCGGCGGAGGAGCAGGCGAAGATCGCCGAGACGCTGGCCGCCGCGGAGGCGCCTGAAGAAGGCGATGAGGCGCCTGCAGAGGGCGAGGGCGAGGCGGCCGAGCCCGAGCCGGAGGAGGAGGCGCCTCCCGAGCCGGAGGAGGGCGCCGAGCAGACGGATGCGCAATTCGTGGCGGCGACTGAGTTCAAGGCGCGCTCGGCGCAGAAGGCGCTGGCGGCGGCGGAGAAGAACCTGGCGCGGAAACAGAAACGGTTCGACGCCGTGAAGCCGCTCATCGACGTCGTGGACGACGACGCGCTCGCCGAGCTGCGCTCGTTGCCGCGCGCGCCCAAGGCGACGTGGCGCGTGGTGAAAGCCGGCTTGTACATGATGGGCCGCAAGAAGTTTGAGTTTGAGACGTGGTCGCTCACGCGCAAGCAGATCGTGGACACGTACAACGACTCGCTCAAGGCGCTGGACCCCACGAAGGTGGAGGCCCGCGACCCCAAGGCGTGGGAGGGTGTGCACCGGTGCCTGAAGGGCCTCAAGGACCGCGCGGTGATGAAGGAGTCGAAGGTTGGCGCGTTGCTTTTCCGGTGGATCGAGGGCTTCGCCGGCGTCAGCGACGCCGCGCTTGAGGTGAGCGAGCTCAAGGCGACCATCGAGGATTGCGAAAACGAGATCGAGAAGGCGCAGGAACGCATGGCCGAGGCTGCCGCGGACGCCGAGGCGGCGGCTGAGCAGGAAGCCGCCGCCGCTGCCGCGGGCGGAGGCGAGGGCGACGCGCCCGCCGAAGAGCCTCCCGCCGAGTGATGACGGTGATGTGAGAGACGAATAGCGCCTCTTGAAAATGAAACGCGTCGTGTCGATCGCTGATGGCGATGGTGACCGTTTGAAAAACAACGTTGAAAAAAACGTTCGCGTCGGACGTGCCGAACCCTTCTTCCCTCGCGGGGCGCCACTCTGGTCGCCGCGTGCGACGCACCCACCTCGTCGCGCCGTGAGAAGAGCCTCGCGCGCGTCGAGCCACCCGGCGCGCGTTCCGTCGGTACCGCATCGCGGCACGCCGTCGGTGACGGTTCGCGGGATTGGCGAAAACCGGCGCCGCGATGGCCAAGCCTGAGATTTGCTCGTCGAAGACCAACCCCCCCCGTTCGGGGGGCTCGACGACCCAGGAGCAGCGCAAACAGCTCGGCGCGCTTCACCCCAGCGCCGAGCTGATTAAGTTCTACCGCGAGCGCGTGGCCGATTTCGAGCGCGAGCGCGATGAGCTCATCGGGCGCCTCGACGGCGTCGGCATCCGACGCGCGGAGCTGCACCAGGCAGAGTGGGAGCTGAAGAAGCGCACGGACGAAGCCGCGGAGTTGCAGAAGGCGCTCTCTGACGCGCACGCGTACCTGTTCGAGGAGCGCGAGCGTTTACTGAAGGTCCAGGCGGAAAACGACGAGCTGAAGCTGCAAGAGGTGGAGGACAGGCGACGCATTCAGCACTTGCTTCAGCTGATGAACCCCGCCGAGCCGGAGGTTGCGTTTTCGCGCGAGTCGCCCCCCGGCGAGCCCGCCGCCACCGCGTCGTACGCCAAGAACACCGCGAACGCGGACATCCGCGCGCGCTTGACCGTCCCGAAACCCACGCCGAAGGAGTCCAAAGCCGAAACCGCGTCGCCCGACCCCGCGCCGGCGAAGAACACCGCCGGCGCGGCGCGCACGGTTTTCCTCCCCGCGCAAAACGTGGAGACACTAAAGCTGGAGGTTGCGTCGCTGAAGGGGCAGCTGCGGGACCAGCGCAAGTTCTCGGAGGAGCGCGTGGCGGCGTTGCTGGAGGACCGGCGCATTCGCGACGCGGACGAGGTGATGCAGAAGGAGCAGTACGAGAAGAAGGCGTCCGAGCTGCGCAACCGGCTGGCGCGCACGGAGGATCTGCTGCAGAAGGCGACGAAGGATTTCATCCTCGCCAAGACGGCGCCGTTTGTGGTCCAGGAGCAGCAGGCGCTGCTGGAGATGGAGATGGCGAAGCTCAGCGGCGAGCGCGAGGCGATGCAGACCACCATCGCGTCCGCGGCGCAGGACGCCGCGAGCATCGCCAAGGCGGAGGCGGAGACCTACGTGAGCCAGTTCAAGGACCAGATGCAGCGCCGCAGCGCCATCGCCGCGCAATACGAGCGGCGCATCAAGGAGCTGGAGCGCGAAAACAAAAAGACGCGCAAGAAGATGCGCGATCTGGAGCAGCGCCGCGCGATGGACCTGGAGGGGTTCACCGCGGACGTCACGACGCTGCGCAGACTGCTCAGCGCGGTGGACAGGCGGCTGCACCAGACCAGGCTCGCGCAGAGGCTGGACGACGACGAGCGGCTGGACGCGCTGCTCGAGCAGCTCGAGCAGCGCGCGCCGGACCCCGCCGGGGACGCGCGGCAGCAGAAGCACTTCAAGAAGGGGCCCTCGGGGTACGTCGGGCCGATGGACGCCGGCGGCGTGGCGTACGACGTGCGGCACATACGCAGCGCGCTCGGGTCGGTGGAGGACCGGCTGGTGGACGCGAAGAGGAGCAATGTCTCTCGCGACGACGGCGAGGAGGACGACGCGGAGTTCGTGGCGCGCGTCGACCCCGGCGGCCCGAGGCGCCCCGGCGCGGAAAACGCGGGGCCGGCGGTGATCATCGCGCAGGGCGCGGCGGGTCCGCCGAGGAACCGCGCGTGGAAACCGGGTGGACGCGTGCCTAGACAAATTCGGTGAGCGCGCGTGGGTTTCGTGTGGGTTTCGCTCGGTGTATTCCTATTCCCGTGATAGAGATGAAGGACCGGACATTCATTAAAGCGCGTCTCTCCTAGCCTGTAGCCCCCTTCTCTCGGCGAGGCCCGAAGGTACGCCGCCGCGCGGGGACGCGTCCGCGCCCGACGCGCGCGCCTTTATTAAATATCACCGAGCCGTCCGTCTCTTCTTCGCCGACTTCTTCGCCGGCTCCGCCTCCCGGGGGGGCGAGGGCGCGGGGCTCTCGCTCTCCGCGCGGCGCTGTCCCCGCGTTTTGCGAGGCGAAATCGCCGGCCGAGCCGCCCCCTTCGATGCCTTCGACGCGTCGGACGAGCCCTTCGCGCGGGGCGCGGTGGGCGGTTTCCCCGAGCCCTTCGCGCGCGGCGCCGACTTCTCCGCCTTCTTTCCGCGCCTCCGCTCAGGCTCGGGCTCGGGCTCGGGCTCGGGCTCGGACTCGGATGCCTCGAGCGCGCCGGCGTCCTCGTCCTCGTCGCCCTCGTTCTCGGCGTCGCCGTCCGAATCGCCACCGCCCTCCCCGTCCCCGTCCCCGTCCCCGTCCAGGACGAAGTCGTCGGCGTCGTCGCCGCCGGGGCGGCCCGTGACGCGGGTCAGCGTCGGCGCGCGCGCCGCCGGGGCGGCGGCGGCGCCGAGGCCGGCACCCGCCAGGTTGACTTCGTCCACGGTGGGCGCGTCCGACCCCCCCCAACTCCTCACCATACGCGCGACGAGTCCCTCGTCGCCCGCCCCCGCGTCTTCGGTCGCCCCCCCGCCCGTAACGCCCGTCTCGGGTCCGGCGCGTGGCATACCCCCGTCGACGGCCCCCGCGTTTCGCTTCCCGGGCGCGGCGTCGCGACCGTCTCCGAGCCGCTCGATCATCCCCTCCTCGTCGTCCAGGAGCGCGCCCATGCCCGCGAGCGCGACATCCAACAGGTACGTGCCCCGCAGCAGCCTCCCCGCGCGCGCGAAGTGCCGCTGGGTGTACGCGCTGAGCGCCGCGACGACGTCGGCGGCGCCGGGGACGGTGGAGAGCTCATCCAGCGAGCGCAGCCGCAGCAGCGAGGCGAGCACTCTCTGCGCGGCGTCGCAGTGCCTGGCGTTGGCGTTCCACTCCCTGGTCGCGTTGAGAAGGCGGTGCAGCGCCTTGCCCTTGACGGACCCCGCGAGCGCGTCGAGCGCGGCTTCCCCGAACTCCGGGTCAGCGAGCATCGCGTTGATCGCCTTGAGCAGAGCGTGCGGGTGGTTCAGCTTGAGCGCCAGCCGCGCGGCTTTCTCGTGGTGGCCGCTGGCGGCGGCGTTGGAGAGCGCCTGCGCGGCGCCCGTCTGCTTCGCCGAGAGCGCCGCCGCCTCCTCCGCGGCCGCACGCGTGGCGTCGCGCCACAGCGTGAGCTTCGCGTCCGCGCCGCCGGTCACCACGCGCTCGCCGTCGCCGTCGCACGCCAGCGCCCACGCCTTGTCGTCGTGCGCGTCCAGCGTGGCCACCGAGGCGCCGAGCCGCACGCCCCACAGCACGAGCAGCCCGTCCCCCCCCGTGGAAATGAGCTGCGTGCCCTGCGTGACGAACTCGAGCGCCAGCACGGCGGCGGTGTGCCCCTCCAGCGTGCGCAGGCACGTCGCGCCCACCGCGCCCGCGCTCGGGTCCACGGTCCACAGCTTGATCACCTTGTCGCCGCCGGCGGTGGCGACGACGCGGTCGGTTGGCGAAAACGCAACCGCCCAGACGCCCCGCTTGTGCCCGCGGTACGCCCCCGCGGGCACCAGGTCGGGCAGGCGCCACAGGCGCGCGGTGCGGTCGCCCGAGCACGTCGCGCCGAACGCCGCGTTCGGCGCGATCGCCACGCAGTTCACGGACTTGTCGTGCGCGATGGCGGCGGCGCGCGCGGGGAGGGACACGGGAAGCTCGCCGTCCGCGGCGCGCGACGCCGCCTTGACCGCGGCGGCGACGTCCCAGACGCGCGCCACCTTGTCCGCGCCGCCCGAGAGCGCCAGCGGCGCACCCCCGCGTCGCGCGAACGAGACCGCCGCGACCGCGCCGACGTGCCCTTCGCCCACGGCCAGACAACGGGATGATCTTTCCGCGCGCCGCTCGCCGTCGCCCGCCGCGCCGGGCTCGGCGGCGGGGCTCAGGTCCCAGAGCCGCACGGTGTGGTCTCGGCTCCCCGTGAGCACGAGCGCCTCGCCGCTCGGCCCGACCGCGGTGTCCAGCGTGAGGATCGCGCCGGCGTGCCCGGCGAGCGCCGCGGTGCACGCCATGGTCTCCGGGTCGAACACGCGGAGCAGAGGCGAGTTGGTCGCCACGGCGAGCGCCGCCGACGGCGTCTTCGCGTCCCCCGCGCCCGCGCTTTGAAGGAACGACGCGGCGATGATCTCGTCCGTGCTCCCGATGAGCTCGCGCGTCACCGCGAGCGCGCCCGCGCCGTCCTCGTTCCGCGTGTCGTCGTCGCCGGCGCCGTAGAACAGGAGCCGCGAGTCGCCGGTCACCGCGAGGAGCCCGTCGCCGGACGGCGTCGGGTGCAACGACGTGAACGCGGCGGCGGCGGCGTCGTCTCCGGCTTCGTCCTGCACCTGGCCGGCGTGCGCGCCCCCGCCGGACGTGCCGTGGCGCAGAGACACGCTCTCGGTGATGGGCTTCCCCGACCCTACGCGCCACACGCGCACCGCACCCTTGTCCCCCGCGGTGGCGAAATACACCGCGTCGGGTTTGCTCTCGACTTCCCCGGCGCCGATGACGCGAATCGCCGTCGCGGGGTCGAGCGCCGTCATGCCCTCGCACGCCTCGTGCGTCGGGACGGTCGCGGTCCGCTTGTGCGTCTTGAGGTCCCACTGGTGCACGACGCGGTCGCGCGCGGAAGAGAGGAGCACGTTCTCCCCCCCCGCGGCGGCCATAGGCACGGCCAGCGCCGTGACCGAGCTGGTGTGCGCTTTCATCGATCCTACGCACGCGCGGTCCCGGAGGCTCCAGGCGCGAATCTCGCCGTCGTGCGCGCCCGTGTACAGCTCCAGGCGCCGCGGGTCGGGGTGAAACGCCGCGACGGTGACCATCGCGGCGTGCCCGCGGAAGGCATGCGTGCAGAAGCCCTTGGCGACGTCCCATACGCGCGCGGTACGGTCCGCGGAGGTGGTCACCAGCAGCGTCCCCGTGGGGTCCACGCCCATGAAGAGCACGGGCGTGGCGTGCGCCTTGAACGTGCGCACGCTCCGCCCAGTCCGCGCGTCCCACACCGTGCACCGCATCGAGCGCGACGCGGAGAACACCAGCGAACCATCTCGGGACCACGCGAGCGCGGTGATCGGCTCGGTGTCTCCCTCGAGCGCGTGCACCACCTTCCCGGTGGCCACCTCCACGATGTTCACCGCCTCGACGCACGCGGTCGCCACCAAGGTGCCATCGGGCGACAGACGCACGGGACCGCCCGTGTGGAACACCTCGAGGCTGGACGCCGCGGCGTACGTCTTACGCGGCTGCGCCTGAACGTGCGCCATCGCGCTCTCTGAACCCTCTCGCCTCGGTCCAAGCCGTTCGCTTCCTCGCGCGCGCGCGACTGCGCGGAGAAGGCTTTTTTTGTCGGCGGAGAGCGCCGCCGAC
>Ga0181558_10003338_pt1 | contig 14814 bp, 9 predicted proteins | sample 011ome_22_FD_133754 | JGI IMG/M metagenome (GOLD analysis project Ga0181558, IMG submission 133754) | Coastal salt marsh microbial communities from the Groves Creek Marsh, Skidaway Island, Georgia - 011507BT metaG (megahit assembly) | ecosystem: Environmental > Aquatic > Marine > Intertidal zone...
GGTCCTCGTTCAAAGCAATAGGATTCATCGCAGCTGCTTGCATGGCAACATCTTTTGCGGCCTCTTGAACTCCTTCCACGTTTGCAGAAAGCCCCGAAAGGGTAGCAATTTTGTTACCTGCATGAATATAGGCTCCTACATAATTGGCTTCCAAATATTCGAATCCACCGATTTCAATTTTTTCACCAATAACACCTGTTTGCTGGGTTAATTTTTCCGAAACGGTCATTCCGTCAAAGGGAGCGTTTAAGAAAGATTCAAGATCTTTATAGTTAGCAGCTAAATCGGCCAAGTTGTTCGCCAATTCTAAATAAGTATCGTTTTTAGCAACAAAATCAGTTTCACAATTGATAGAGACAATGACTCCAGCAGTTGCATCGGCATTAACTCGGGCTAAAACAGCACCTTCCGACGAATCGCGATCGGCACGATTGGCAGCCACTTTTTGACCTTTTTTACGCAGTATTTCTATAGCAGAATCAAAATTTCCTTCAGCCTCGACCAACGCTTTTTTACAATCCATCATTCCAGCACCCGTGGCTTTTCGTAATTGATTGACTTCTGCGGCAGTAATTTTTACCATGATATAAATTTTATAAAATTTCCTTTTTCAATTATGCATCTCCTTCCGGAGTATCTTCATTTTTTGTTTTGGTAGCCGTTTTTTTGGCAGCAGGCTTCTTTGCCGCCGCTTTTTTGGTTGTGGCTTTTTTGGCAGGAGCTGCTTTTGCTTCTTCCTTAGCTTCTTCAACTGGAGCTGCTTCTTCAACTGGAGCTGCTTCTTTAGCTGGAGCTACTTCTTCAACAGGAGTTGCTTCTTTAGCTTCGGTTTTTTCAGCAGTTGCTTCATCAGCTTTTTGAGCTGCTTTTTCTTCTTGTTCTTTCCCTTTTTTGCGTTCAGACAATCCTTCGATTACTGCTTCTGAAACTACACTTAAGATTTTATCAATAGACTTTGAAGCATCATCATTTGCAGGGATTACATAATCAACCTCGCGGGGGTCAGAGTTTGTATCTACCATCGCAAAAATTGGAATGTTTAGTTTTTGCGCTTCTTTGATGGCGATGTGTTCGCGTTTGATATCAACCACAAACAAAGCACCTGGCAATCGAGTCATATCCGAAATAGAACCTAGGTTTTTTTCGAGTTTTGCACGCATACGATCTACTTGCAAACGTTCTTTTTTGGAAAGTGTTAAAAACGTACCGTCTTTTTTCATACGATCTACAGCAGCCATTTTTTTAACAGCTTTTCGAATCGTAACAAAGTTGGTAAGCATTCCACCAGGCCAACGCTCTGTAATGTATGGCATATTGGCAGCAGCGGCTTTTTCAGAAACAATCCCTTTGGCTTGTTTTTTGGTGGCTACAAAAAGAATTTTACGCCCCGAAGCAGCAATTTTATGAAGTGCTTTGGCAGCTTCTTCAATTTTTGCAGCAGTTTTGTAAAGATTGATAATGTGGATTCCATTTCGCTCCATATAAATATAGGGAGCCATGTTGGGATTCCATTTTCGGGTGAGATGTCCAAAGTGAACACCCGCTTCTAAAAGCGATTTTACTTCAATGTTTGTCATTTTGTTTTAGTTTACGTTCCGTATGATTAGCAATGTATAAGTGGCGATTTTCGACCTTATCCATTTAGATGCTAAACTAATGTTCGCTTTAAACGAACTACGACTTCAGGATTAACAATAAATATATGAACTTGATGTTTGCCATGGGCAAACGGCATGTTTAACGTTTCGAGAACTGGAATTTCTTCCGTGCTTTTTTCTGACCGAACTTTTTACGTTCTACCATTCTTGGATCGCGAGTCATTAATCCCTCTGGTTTTAAAAGGGGTTTAATTTCCTCATCAATGGAAACCAATGCTCTAGAAATAGCCAATCGAACTGCCTCGGCTTGACCATTAAATCCTCCTCCAACAACATTTGCAGAAACGTTGTAAGTGTCGGTGGTTTCACTCAATGTAAAAGGTTGTTTGACCTTGTACTGTACAGTAGCCATTGGAAAATAATCTTCCAAAGCTTTGTTGTTTACCGTGATTGTACCTTTTCCTTTGGAAAGGTAAACTCTTGCAACGGCTGTTTTTCTTCGTCCTATTTTGTGTACGACTTCCATATTTATCTTAGATCGTTAAGGTTGATCAGTGTTGGATTTTGACCTTCGTGATTGTGATTGGGTCCAACATATACTTTCAGGTTACGGAACAAGTCCGCCCCCAATTTATTTTTTGGCAACATTCCTTTGAGGGATTTTTCAACCAAGCGAGCAGGATCTTTCGAAAAAAGCTCATTAGCAGTAAGACTGCGTTGTCCTCCAGGATATCCTGTGTGGCGAATGTATTCCTTAGCTTCCCATTTGTTTCCTGTTAAAACAATCTTTTCAGCATTAATAATAATGACATTGTCTCCACAATCCACGTGAGCTGTAAAGTTGGGTTTGTATTTTCCACGAAGAAGCATAGCGACTTTGGACGCCATTCTTCCTAAAGTTTGACCTTCAGCATCAACCACCAACCATTGTTTGTCAACGGTAGCTTTATTAGCTGAAATTGTTTTGTAACTTAATGAATCCACATTAAAATTTTTAATCATTACCATCCAATTGGTTTATTACCAATTAGAATCGGGCTGCAAATGTACAATTATAAATGATAAATGCAAACACCCAAAAACAATTTTTATGGGGATTTTTTTGAGGTTAATGCGCTTGCAACCAATTGTCTCCAATTCCTATGTCAACCACGAGCGGAACATTGAGTTGATAAGCGTTTTCCATTTCTTGTTTTACTAGTTTTTTTAATAGCTCGAGTTCACTTTTGTAGGCATCAAAAACCAGTTCGTCATGAACTTGCAGTAGCATGGTAGAGCGAAGATTTTCTTCAAGCATGCGTTTGTGGATGTTCAGCATGGCAATTTTGATAATATCAGCCGCACTTCCCTGAATGGGCGCGTTAACGGCATTGCGTTCTGCGGCTCCTCGAACTACTTGATTGCGGGAATTGATGTCTTTCAAATAGCGTCTTCTTCCCAAAACGGTTTCTACATAGCCGTTTTCTCTCGCAAAATTTATTTGATCGGCGATGTATTTTCGAAGTTGAGGATACGTTTTGTAATACGTTTCTATCAATTCTTTGGATTCTGTTCGGGTCAAATCGGTTTGATTGCTCAATCCAAATGCTGAAACTCCATAAATGATTCCAAAATTGACTGTTTTGGCATTGCTTCGCTGTTCTCGAGTAACCTCAGATAAAGGTACATTAAATACTTTTGCTGCTGTTGAAGCATGAATGTCTTCCTTGTTTTTGAAAGCATCCATCATGCTTGGGTCTTGGCTAAGCGAGGCGATAATTCGCAGTTCAATTTGCGAATAATCGGCGGCCATAAGCACAAAATCTTTGTTTTTTGGGACAAATGCTTTTCGAACTTCTTGTCCGCGTGGAGTTCGAATGGGAATGTTTTGAAGATTGGGATGATTGCTACTCAATCGACCGGTGGCGGCAACCGCCTGATTGTAAATTGTATGAACCCTACCCGTATGTGGATTTACTTCTTTTGGAAGCGCATCTACATAGGTGTTGAGTAGTTTTTGTAAGGAGCGCCAATTCAAAATGTCTTTTATGATTTCATGATCTTTTGCCAAGTAAGACAAGACATCTTCTGCGGTTGAGTATTGCCCTGTTTTTGTTTTTTTAGGCTTGTCAACTAGTTTTAATTTTTCAAACAAAACAGTTCCTAGTTGTTTTGGAGAAGCGAGATTGAAATGTTCTCCTGATATTTCAAAAATGCGTTTTTCCAAAGCAGCAATGTCTTCGGATAGTGTTTTGGAAAGCGTTCCTAAAAATTCGGTATCCACTCGAATTCCTGCCAATTCCATGTCGGCCAAAACACGAACGAGCGGCAATTCTACTTTTTGATACAAATCTGTTAAATGTCCCTTTTCGAGTTCATTAGCAAAATGATTGCGAAGCTGAAAGGTAATGTCTGCATCTTCGACAGCATATTCGGTTTGTTTGGCCAAATCAACACTTCGCATGCTCAATTGATTTTTTCCTTTTTTCCCAATCAACTCTGTAATGGATTGTGGCTGGTATCCCAAATATGTTTCTGCCAAAACATCCATGTTATGGCGCATATCGGGATTGATTAAATAGTGCGCAATCATCGTGTCAAACAGCGGCCCTTTTACTTGAATGTTGTATTTTTTCAATATTTTCAGGTCGAATTTAAGATTTTGCCCAACTTTTTCAATGGTTTCATTTTCAAAAAAAGGACGGAGTTTTTCTACGACTTCTTGTGCTTTTGAGGAATCTTCGGGAAGGGGAATATAATATCCTTTGTGCTTTTCCCAGCTAAATGCAATTCCTACGAGTTCGGCATTGATGGGATTCAGTCCTGTGGTTTCGGTATCGAAACAAACACTGGGTTGACCCCCCATTTTTTTTAAAAGCAATTCAATAGCCAATGGATTGTCAGCGATTTGATAAAAATGAGGGGTGTTTTTCAAGGTTTTGAATGAAGAACCTTCAACAGTTGCTTCGCCTGCTCCTGGCATGGAAAACAAATCAAATTGAAGAGATTCGGAAACGTTTTTTTTGGGAGCTTCCTCTTGAATAGGTGTTTCTGCAGAAGGAGTACTTTCTGTCGTAAAAATTTTCAATAAATTCTCCGTCATTCTTCGGAACTCAAGCTCTTGAAAAAGAGTTTTTACCTTTTCGATATCGGGGGTATTGAGTTCGTATTCTTTTTCGTTGAATGCAACAGGAACATCCAACATTATTTTTGCCAATTCTTTGGATAACATACCCAATTCTTTATTGGCTTCTATTTTTTCTTTCAGTTTTCCTTTTAGTAGATGGGTGTTTTGGAGCAAATTTTCCATTGAACCAAACTCAGCGATGAATTTTCGAGCAGTTTTATCGCCCACCCCTGGCAACCCAGGAATATTGTCAACCGAGTCTCCCATCATTCCTAAATAGTCGATGACTTGTTCAGGACGTTCGACATCAAATTTGGCTTGTACTTCTGGAACACCCCATATTTCAATACCGTTTCCCATTCGAGCGGGACGGTACATGAAAATGTTTTCGGAAACCAATTGCGCAAAATCTTTGTCGGGGGTAACCATATAAATTGAAAAGTTTTCTTTTTCGGCCTGTTTGGCAAGTGTTCCAATGATATCATCTGCCTCAAAACCCGCCTTTTCAATGATCGGGATGTGCATGGCTCTTAAAATTTCATGGATAACGGGAACAGCAATTTTTATAGCTTCCGGGGTTTCGTCTCTATTGGCCTTATAATCTTCAAAAAGCTCTGTACGACTCGTGGATCCTCCTTTGTCAAAACAAACCGCCAAATGATCGGGTCTTTCTCGCTTAATAACATCAAGTAAGGAATTCATAAACCCCATTACTGCGCTGGTGTCAACTCCTTTTGAATTGATACGTGGGTTTTTGATAAAAGCGTAATATCCTCTGAAAATTAGCGCATAAGCATCGAGGAGAAAAAGGCGTTTTTGATTGGACATGAATTTGGTATCGAAAGGATTTTGGTCATTTTTGACGTGTTTCAAAAGTACAAAATGATTCTTCTTAAAAAAAATGACAAAACAGGATATTCCTTAATTTTTTCTAAAAAAGGCAAACTATTCCAATCTAGAATTTACTTTTGTGGTCTTAAAACAATAAGCATGACTCGATGGATCGTTTTTATAATCATTGTTCTCGTTTTTGAAGTATATACTTATCAAGTATTTAAAACAGGAACAAAAGGCGGCTTTTTTTATGGGGTTTCATTGCTTTTAACAATTCTGTCGTTTGGATTTTTATGGTATCAGTTTACGGGAGATAGGCGTGAAACTTTTTCTCCGAATACCATGTATGCAATGGGTATTTTTTTAACCATTTTTGCGCCCAAACTGCTTTTTTTTGGGGTATTATTGATTGAAGATATTGTTCGAGTCTTTGGAGCGATTTTTGACTTTTTCATTGATTCGTCCGAAGGTGTTTTTATAAAAGGACGAAGAACCTTTATCAGTCAATGGGCATTGGCTTTATCGGCGATTCCTTTTGGTGCCCTTTTGATGGGAATGATGAAGGGAAAATACAATTACAAAGTACTTCGCTACTCCTTGTCGTTTGATGACCTTCCGGATGCGTTTGATGGGTATCAATTAACTCAAATCTCAGACATTCATTGTGGTAGTTTCGACAATCCCTCTAAAATCGAATATGCAGTTGACCTAATCAATAGTCAAGGTTCTGATTTGTTATTGTTCACAGGCGATTTTGTAAATAATACCGCATCCGAAATGGTGCCTTGGAAAGAGGTGTTTTCAAAAATTTCTGCAAAAGATGGAAAATATTCTGTGTTAGGAAACCATGACTATGGGGACTATGTTCAGTGGAAAACTCCTCAAGAAAAAGAGCAAAATATGGAATTGCTTATGCAGCTTCAAAAAGAAATGGGGTTTGATTTGCTGTTGAACGAATCGCGATATATTGAAAAAGAAAATTCCCGAATTGCACTTGTGGGTGTTGAAAATTGGGGCAAAGGAGGTTTTAAGAAAAAAGGGGATTTACGAAAAGCAACCCAAAATATCCACGTTAATGATTTTAAAATCCTACTGAGTCACGACCCATCTCATTGGGAGGAAAAGGTGCTTCCAGACACTACTAAATATCAGCTTACTTTGAGTGGACACACTCATGGTATGCAGTTTGGAATTGAAATTCCAGGATGGATCAAATGGAGTCCTGTCAAATGGCGATATAAATATTGGGCTGGAATTTATAAAAAAGCGGGTCAATATATCAATGTCAATCGTGGATTTGGTTATTTGGCGTATCCTGGAAGGGTTGGAATTTGGCCGGAAATTACCGTAATTACCTTAAAAAAATCGGACAGTAGTGCCTAATCTGTAAAATTTAGTACATTTGTCATAGCCAAATCATTTAAAACAAGTGCCTTATGTCAAAATTTGGAGAACTTATAGATGCAGATATTCCTATTCTGCTAGACTTTTATACTGATTGGAGTGAGCCTTCTACCAACATGCATCCTGTCCTAAGAGACGTTGCTGCAGCCCTAGGAGATAGTGGAAAAGTCATAAAGATTAATGTTGATAAAAATGCCGATTTATCAGAAGCCCTCAGAATTAAGGGACTGCCTACTTTGATGATTTACAAGTTGGGCGAAATGGTATGGCGACAAAGCGGTGAGCAAGACGCCAATACGCTCATCAACTTAATGCGCGATTTTACGTAGTCTGTAATCACTTACCGAGTGATGTAAACAACTTTTCAAAAGGCTCAATATTTTTGTTAAAATTTTGAAGTTCTTGCAAGGCAAAACTGTCTTTTTCATAAATTTTTACTGCCTGTACAAGCATTCGATATCCCTCGATTTCAGTTGCGATGTTTGTATAATATTCTTTCATTTCTGCTAAGGGTAAATCAGCAAATAATTGCAATCGTTTTTGATATTCGGTTGCAATAATAGTGTATAGGTTTTGACCTTTTTCGAGGGCTCCTACAGAATAATACGCCTCAACAAAAGGTGTCATGAGCGTGTAGTATTCGTAGTCACCATAAAGATGCTTGACAGGATTGGTGAAATTTATAAAGTCATCCAAAGCGCGCTTCAAAATTTCGGTGTCTTCATAAAAAACAACCATTTCAACCAAGCTTCTGTAACGTTCCAAATCGGTAATGATCTGCTCTCCAAGTTCATATTGACTTTCAGTGGAAATGGAAGCAAAATAAGTCAATGATTCTTGGTATTTTTTGGAAAGACTTTCGAAAATATTTTGTGCTTTAGCAACTTTATTTATACGGTAATATCCTTCTAAAAAGGGTTCTACTAATGTATAATACCCAAAATAATCAATAGGCATTTGTTCCATAGCCAAGTCCATAACAGCCTCTGCTTTTTGACTCTTTTTTTCTTCAATCAAAGTGCTAGACAAGCGCGCCAAATTTCCTCTAAAAGAAATGCTATTTTTTCGAGTTTCAGTATCGTGGTAAATATCAGCGCTGCCAGAATTTCCCCAGTCCCATTTCATCACAATATCGTACATACGGTCGCTGTCAATACGTCCCATTTCGTAAGGATTTCTGGAGTCTATCTCGGTTTTAATAGGAACAAGTTTGTACACCAATCCTTCGAGCTGGAGGTAATCCTTCATCCACATATACTCTGAGGGAGTGTAACTGCCGCCCGTAAAGTAAATAGGACGTTCCCAGTCGTTGTTGGCTAAAATATCAAGCATTAACAATTGGTTTTTGTAAATCCCTGACTTGGGCAAATCAATATCGATATAGTCCACGATCAAATCGGAATCTTTAGGACGTACCAATCCACTTTTTAAAACGTTTTCTTTGTTAACAGGAACTCGAATCTTGTTTGTAGGATAGTACACCAAATTTTGCGTAGATATGGGTACCCTATCCAAATCGGCATCCACTTGTTTGAGTAAATGTTTGTAGCGAGTTCTAGGATTATCGCTAGACACCCAATTCATAAAATCATTGATATTCCATCGAACAGAGTCAAGGATGGGTTCATGCTTGATGTAATCTCTAACCCCATATGCATATTGACGATGTATCAATTGTGATTTTACAGGCTCGCTTTCGTAGGTTTTCCTCTTCGTTTGATCAATATACCAATCCGTTCCCAACAAGCTCGTGTTAATGCTTCGCACATCGGTTCTGTATTCTTCAATTTCTTGAGCATACCATAGCGCAAAGGTGTCGTTGTCGCCAATGGTAAAAATAAGCGCTCCTACATTTTCATCTATCGAATCTAGATACGCTTTTGCAGTCGATTGAGCGGTATATCGATTTGAGCGGTCGTGATCGTCCCAATTTTGATAGGCCATTAATACAGGAACTGCCAAAAGGGCACTAACAATAACGAGCGGAGTTGCTATTTTGGGAGCAAGATATTTTTTTAAGGTTTGAAACAATGACACTACCCCCAAACCAATAAATAACGCATAGACATAAAAAGACCCTACAAGTGCATAGTCACGTTCGCGGGGCTCAAAAGGGCGTTCGTTCAAATATACCTTGAGCGCCAATCCTGTAAACAAAAAGAGTACAAGGAGTACCCAAAAACGTTTTTTGTCTTGATTATACAAAAACAACAATCCTATGACTCCAAAAAACAACGGTAACATATAATAAGTATTGCGAGCTTTGTTGTTTTCGACATCAGCGGGTAAGTTTTTTTGAGAACCCAATCGATAACTATCAATAAAGTCGATACCGCTAATCCAGTTTCCATTCAATGGGTCGTATTCCCCTTTAACATCGTTTTGTCTTCCAGAGAAATTCCACATAAAATACCTCCAGTACATATAGCCCATTTGGTGTTGAAGCAAGTATCGAATATTTGCTAAAAAAGAAGGTTTGTCAATGTTTAAATAAGCTCCAAACTGAGTTAAAAACTCGTGATATTCTTCTGCATTGATATCTCCTTGATTGAAAGAGGAACGAAATTGTTGTACTGCCTGAACAAGTTCGTTTTGCGCTCGATATTCAGGTTTTATTGAAAAATCCAACACCTCAAAATAATTCATATAGTTGACAGCATGTTCTGTGCTCCACATTCTGGGTAAGAATCCTTCATGGGCGCTGTTAGAGTTGATTCGTGCGTTTTCCCAATCGTTAACAATGATATATTTTCCCTTTTTTTCGTCACGTTCAAACTTAGGCTTGTCGTCTTTGTAGGGTTTAATGGGGTCTTGACCTGCATACATATCTGAAAACATAGGTCCGTAAAACAGGTGCGTATCCGGATACTGCTCTAGGTTGTAATAAGCCAACAGCAATCGGGCGTCTGAAGGAGAATTTTCGTTGATAACGGTGTTGGCATTGGCTCTAATAGGCAACATGATCCAGGAAGAAAATCCGATCAGAATAAACAGAACGCACAGCAAACCTGTGTTGATGTTTATCCAGTTTTTCTTTCGAGTATAACGAATGCCATAGTAGAAAAATGCAATAAAAGCAATGGCTGCTATGACCGTCCCTGAGTTGAATGGCAACCCGATGGTATTGATAAAAAACACTTCGGCGTTTCCAAAAAAGGCAAGAGTAAGTGGTAATAACAATTTGAATATAAACAACAAAATGGCTACCGAAACTGTATTGGCCACAACAAAGCTTTTCACAGTCACTTTGGGATAATTCTTAAAAAAATAAATCATTCCAATGGCAGGAATTGCAAGTAATCCCATAAAGTGAACCCCAAACGAAAGCCCAATCACAAAAGAGATAAGAACTAGCCACCGATCGCCTCTAGGAGTGTTCATTTCTTGTTCCCAACGAAGCCCAAGCCAAAAAAGCAAGGCCATGAGAAAAGTTGCCATTGCATACACTTCGGCTTCAACGGCATTGTACCAAAAGCTATCAGAAAAGGTATAGGCAAGCGCTCCAACAGCACTACTTCCTAGGATCAATACTCCTTGTTGGGTAGTAAGTGGCTCGTTTTTACTTAAAAGTTTTTTTATTATAAGCGTTGAGGTCCAAAACAAAAAAAGGATTGTAAACGCACTGGCAAATACAGACATCATATTGACCATCAAAGCAATGGATTCAATTTCGAGGGCGAACATGGCAAAAAAAGCGCCTAACATTTGAAACAGGGGGGCTCCCGGAGGATGGCCTACTTGTAGCTTGGCGGAAGTAGCGATGTATTCTCCACAATCCCAATAACTGGCAGTAGGTTCTACAGTAAGTGAAAAGGTAGTAAGAGCAATTGCAAAGATCGTCCAACCCGAAATTTGATTCCATTTTTTAAATGCAAAAGGGCTCGTCATGAGGAATGATTTTTAAGTGTACGAATTTACACAATCTTACGAACTATTTTTAATAAACGTATTTTCATCTCAATTTATTTGCTGAACAAAAACTTTGTTTTAAATTTGCCGCTCGATTATGGCCTATGGTGTAACTGGCAACACGTCTGGTTTTGGTCCAGAAGAGTCTAGGTTCGAGCCCTAGTAGGCCAACAAAGCCCTCAGTATTTTGCTGGGGGCTTTTTAAATCCTAACGAAATGGGTGTTAGCAGATTAAATTTTTGTAATAAAACAAAAAACGTTATATTTGCACCGCAGAACGGAAAACGATAAGGGGACCAAAAGTCCCCTTCTTTATACCATAGTATGAACTTTGAAAATACGGTTCGAGATTTATTAGAGGAAGTGATGAATAATCATCCTTCCTTATTTTTAATTGATTTTTCAATAGATTCAAGTGGAGCCATTCGCGTGGTTGTTGATGGCGATCGAGGAGTTGTTCTTCAAGATTGTATCAATATAAGCCGACACATTGAGCACAATATCGATCGTGAAGAACACGATTTTTCGTTGGAAGTGACCTCGGTAGATGCAACGGCTCCTTTGTTAAAGCCTCGGCAGTATGTTAAAAATATAGGTCGAAAAATAAAAATTGACACGCATGTCGGAGAAGCGTTCGAAGGAACCATTCGAGAGGCAAGCGAAACGAATGTGGTTCTTCAGTGGAAAGCGCGAGAGCCCAAACCGATAGGAAAAGGAAAACGAACAGTGGAAAAAGAAAAATCACTGCTCTATAATGAAATAAATAAAGCTAAAATTATTATCCAATTTAATTAATCCGAATTATGGAAAACATTGCGTTAATTGAATCATTCTCAGAGTTTAAAGACGATAAATTTATCGATCGTGTTACGCTGATGTCTATTCTTGAAGAGGTGTTTCGAAATACTCTCAAAAAGAAGTACGGGGACGATGAAAACTTCGACATCATTATCAACCCTGATAAGGGCGATTTGGAGATTTGGAGAAACCGAACGGTAGTTGAAGACGGAGCAGTTGAGGATGAAAACCAGGAAATTGAATTGTCTCATGCTCGTAAAATCGAACCTGACTTTGAGGTAGGAGAAGATGTTTCTGAAGAGGTAAAACTGATTGATCTTGGAAGAAGATCCATTCTTGCTTTGCGTCAAAACTTAATTGCAAAAATTCACGAACACGACAATACCATTATTTACAAGCAATTCATTGACTTAGTAGGTGAAATTTACACGGCCGAAGTACATCATATTCGTCACCGAGTAGTGATATTATTAGACGATGAAGGCAATGAAATTATTCTTCCCAAGGATCGTCAAATACCATCGGATTTTTTCAGAAAAGGAGACAATGTTCGAGGGATCATTGAAAGTGTAGAACTTAAAGGGAACAAGCCTAGTATTGTAATGTCAAGAAGTTCTCCTGTATTTTTGGAAAAATTGTTTGAACAAGAAATTCCAGAAGTTTTTGATGGTCTTATTTCTATCAAAAAAGTAGTACGTATTCCTGGCGAAAAAGCCAAAGTAGCTGTAGATTCTTATGATGATCGTATTGATCCCGTTGGAGCTTGTGTGGGTATGAAAGGATCTCGAATTCATGGAATTGTCCGTGAATTAGGAAACGAAAATATCGATGTAATCAATTACACCAATAACATGCAGTTGCTTATTACGCGTGCTTTGAGCCCTGCAAAAATAACGTCATTGAACATTAACGAAGAAACCAAACAAGTAGAGGTTTTTATGGATCCCGAAGAGGTTTCAAAAGCCATTGGTCGCGGTGGATTTAATATCCGTTTGGCAGGACAGCTGACAGGATATGAAATTGATGTATATCGCGAAGGTGCTGAAGAAGATGTAGAGCTTACAGAGTTTTCAGATGAAATCGAAGATTGGGTGATTGCAGAATTTAAAAAAGCAGGATTGGATACCGCCAAAAGTGTTTTGGAACAAGATATTCAAGATCTTATCAAGCGAACCGATTTGGAAGAAGAAACGATTGCGGAAGTATGTAAAGTATTGAACGCAGAATTTTCAAGCTAAGTCGTTTTACGAACAAATTTATATTTTTGAAGAGAAAGAATTATTAGTATATGTCAGAAACAAAAACCATAAGACTCAACAAAGCGTTGCGCGAGCTAAACATTTCTTTAGACCGGGCCATTGAGCATCTTGCCTCGAAAGGTCATGAAGTAGAGTCTCGGCCTACTTCAAAAATTACGAAGCAGGAATATGAATTTTTGTTAGACGAATTTCAAACAGATCGATCCAAGCGTGAGGCTTCCCAAGAAGTGAGCGAAGAAAAGCGAAAGGAAAAAGAAACTCTTCGCCTTCAATTAGAAAAAGAGCTAGAAGAGAAACGAATTGAACAAGAGCGTATTATTAAAGCTCGGTCATCCATTACGAAGCCCAAAATGGTTGGGAAAATTGATTTGTCTGAAACCAAAAAACCAGCCCCCAAACCCAAAGCAAAAGAGGAAATTGCTACTCCTCCAGTCGAAACAGAGCCTGTTGCCCAAGTAGAAGAAAAAGTAAAAAGTCCGGAATCTCCCCAAAAAACTGAGGATACTCCTACTGAGGCCGCTACTTCAGAAACGAGTTCAACAATTCAGACGAACTATAAAAAATTATCAGGGCTCAAAGCTACAGGTCAAACCATTGACTTAAAGCAATTTGAAAAAAAGCCACCCACCGCTGCTCAAAAAGAAGAAAACGATCGTAAAAAACGTCGCAAACGAATAACCAAAGACCCAAAATCTGGAGCTGGAGCAGGGAAGCCGAATGATAAAAGACGTTCAAATCCAAAATCCAATTCAAGACCCGCAGTTGCTAAGGTAGAACCTACAGAAGAAGAGGTTCAAAAACAAATTCGAGAAACTCTCGAAAAGCTGCAAGGAAAATCAAACAAATCCAAAGGAGCCAAATACCGCCGAGAAAAAAGAGATTCACATCGTCAAAAAACCGATGATGAAATTGCGCAACAAGAAGCGGAAAGTAAAATCCTAAGAGTTACAGAGTTTGTAACCGTTGGAGAAGTTGCTACCCTAATGGAAGTAGGAAGTACAGAAATAATTTCTGCCTGTATGTCGTTAGGAATTATGGTAACCATGAATCAACGATTGGATGCCGAAACCCTAAGTATTGTTGCAGACGAGTTTGGTTATGAAGTAGAGTTTGTCACTACTGATATAGAAGACGCCATTGAAACCATTGAAGATAATCCAGAAGATTTAATCCCACGAGCACCTATTGTAACCGTCATGGGACACGTAGATCACGGAAAAACATCCCTACTTGATTTTATCAGAGAAGAAAATGTTATCGCTGGAGAGTCGGGTGGAATCACACAACATATTGATGCATACCGAGTAGAGCTTCCAAGTGGCCAACACATAACGTTCCTAGATACTCCAGGTCACGAAGCCTTTACGGCGATGCGTGCTCGTGGAACGCAAGTAACGGATTTAGTAATTATTGTTATCGCCGCTGATGATGACGTAATGCCTCAAACTAAAGAAGCCATCAGTCACGCTCAAGCGGCTGGAGTTCCTATTATATTTGCCATAAACAAAGTAGATTTGCCCAATGCAAATCCAGAAAAAATAAAAGAAAAATTAGCCTCAATGAATCTATTAGTAGAAGATTGGGGAGGTAAAATTCAGTCTCAAGATATTTCTGCTAAAACAGGAACGGGAGTTTTAGAGCTTCTGGAAAAAGTATTGTTAGAAGCCGAAATCCTTGAGCTAAAAGCCAATCCAAATCGATTGGCACAAGGAACTGTTGTTGAGGCACTTCTTGATAAAGGACGAGGCTATGTTTCCACTATTTTGGTAGAAGCGGGTACCCTTCGAATTGGAGATTATCTTCTAGCAGGGCAACACAGTGGAAAAATAAAAGCCATGTTTAATGAGCGGGGCACAATAATAAACGAAGCCGGACCTTCTGTTCCTGTCGCCGTTTTAGGCCTCGA
>Ga0181558_10003364_pt1 | contig 14756 bp, 8 predicted proteins | sample 011ome_22_FD_133754 | JGI IMG/M metagenome (GOLD analysis project Ga0181558, IMG submission 133754) | Coastal salt marsh microbial communities from the Groves Creek Marsh, Skidaway Island, Georgia - 011507BT metaG (megahit assembly) | ecosystem: Environmental > Aquatic > Marine > Intertidal zone...
ACGACGAGCGCGCGTGGGGTTTCACTAAAAAAATCCCTCTCGCCAGCGTTGCGTCCACCGTCCAGAGTGTCGGAACCTTTTTCGCGTAACGGTCACTTTTACCGCGTCTCGTGTCGCGCCGCGGCACACCGCCGAGCGCGCGACAACCGGCGCACGCTCTCGCGTTTCGCGCGTCACGCTCGTGCGACACATCCGAGGCGACTCGCGCGCTTCCCTCTCGACCCGAGCGCGACCGTGGCGAGGCCGTGCCCTCCCGCGCGCGTCTCTCGGGATTTTCGGGCCGTTCCGAGATTCACGAGATGACGGGGGACGACGACGCCTTCGAGATGCTGGAGGAGTCCGCGCACTCCTCCCGCCGGTGGATGGACCTGGAGGCTGCTGAGCTTCACGCCGCGCGCGCGCGCGTGGAGCGCCTGAAGCGTCGCTCGGTCAGCTCCTCGCCACCTCGCGAACGGCGCCGGCCGGGCGACCCATCCGACGGGGACGCGCCTCCCGGATTGGGCGGCGAGACGTGGTTCCGCAGGCGCGCGTCCAGAGCGGCCGACGACGAGGACGACGCGTTCCCTTCGCACGCGTCCTCGGACCTGCGCCGCCGCGGGGACATCCCCGGCCCCCCGCTGGTCGGAAAGGTCACCGCGCGGAGCTACGAGGTGGACCGCCGGGGTGAGAGCCGGGACGCCGCGCGTCGCGAGCGCGAGCGACGCGCCGCCCGCCCGAGGCCTCCCGGGGACGCGCACGCTCTGCGACCGACGGTCACCGCGAAGTCTCGAGAGGTCGAACCCGTGCCTCCCTCGTTCTCGCCGCAGGAAGAACTCAAAGCGCCCGCGAAGGTCGCGGTGCCCGCGGTGCCCGCGAAAGCTCAGCAGACCGTCGAGGCGGCGCCCACGAAGCCCGCGACGCCTGTCCGGGGAGAGACCGCGCCGCCTTCGCCGCGGCCCGCCCGCCCGCCGCCGACGCCGTTCCGCGCGCGCTCGGAAGGCGTCACCTTCGTGTGGTCGGGGTCGGATTCGACGCCGCCTCCCGACGAGAACGCCGACGAGAACGCCGACGAGAACGCCGACGAGACGCGCGCGGAGCGAGACGCGCAGGAAGACGAGCGTCCTCGCGGGCGACGCGAAGTATGCGAAACGAAAACGAAAACGCCCGTCTTCGCTCGTCGCTGGGGCGCGGGCGCGGCCGCTGCGTTCGGGTCCGGCGCCCTGCGTCTCCGCGGCGGCGCGTTCGCGTTGCACCGCTCGGTGGGCACCGCCGCCTCCGCCACGAGAGCCGCCGCCGCGCGCGTCGCCGGCTCGACGAGAGCCGCCGCCGCGTCGGCGGGGGCGTCCGCGCGGCGCGGCGCCGGCGCGGCGTGCGCCCGCGGCGCGGCGTCCGTGCGCGACACCCTCGTGTTCGTGAAGGAGGCGGCGCACGCGGAGGAGTTTGTCGGAGGTGTGCGCGCGGCGCTCACGAGCACGAAGGCGTTCCTGCTGGAGAACCCGGACGTCACATGGAACGCGCGCGTCCCCCCCCTGCTCGCCGCGCGCGCCGGCGCGGCGCGCGGCCTGGGCTGGTTCAAGGTCCTGGAGGGCGACCAGCCGCTGGACGCGCGCGGCCCGGGGGACGCGCCGAGCGTCCGCGCGGAGGCCACGCCGCGGCGCTCGCGCCTGGCGGACTGCGCGGCGGACCGCGCGCCCGGCGTCACCGTCGCCGCGTGCGGCGAGCGCCTCTTCTCCGCCGCCTTTCCCGCGCGGCGCCGGGATCCGGACGACGGGTCCGACGCGGACGACGACGACGAGACCCGCCGCGCTCTGTTCGAGAACTTCGAGGGCTACGGCTCTCTGGGCGCGGACTTCGCCGCCACCGCGGCGGCCGCCGCGGCGGCGGTCGCGGCGGACGCCGAGCGACTCGAACGCGCGCTCCGCGAAGCCGACTGGACCGCGCCGCTGTCTCCGCTCCCGCCGCGCGCTGGTACCGGAACAGAAACGTCCGAAGTCGTGTTCCACCCGGCGCTGACCCCGAAACGCAAGGGGGGCAAGGTGGACGCGCGCGCGCTGCGCGTCGAGGACTACGAAGAGAGCCTGGCGACGCGCGTGCGCACGCTGCAGCGCATGTTCCCCGAGGTGGCGAGCGAGATCGCCGGAGCCGTCTACGCGTTCCAGGAGGACGTGGCGGCGAACGCCAAGGGCGCGCCGCGCGTCAAGTCGACGCTGGCCGCCAAGGGCATGACCCGTGTGCCAGTGGACGTGCGCGCGGCGACGCGCGTGGTAGAGGAGCTGGAGGCGGCGTCCGTCTCCGTGCTCATGCACGGCAAGGTCCCGACGGGCGCGTCCATGCGCCGGTGGCTCGGCGAGCTCAAGGCCGGGCGCGGCATGGGCAGAGAGGCGTGGCGCGACGAGCACGGCGCCTTTTACGGGCCGGGCGCCGCCGGTGAAAACGTCACCAGCCCGCAAGAGAGCCTCGGGTCTCAAACTGAAGGCTCCCCGGGTTCGGGCTCGTACGGGGGCTGGGACGCGGTCGCCGCGGCCGCCGCGGCCGCCGGGGCGCCGGCGGCGGCGGCGCCTTCGTACGCGAAGGCGACCCCACGATCTCGAGCCGCGACGAGCAGACTGGCGGGCGCGTTCGCGGGGTGGACCGGACGCGCCGCCGACGACGACGCCTTCCTCTCCGTCTCCGACGACGCGGGTTCGGCCGAGGCGGCAAAAGCGACAAACGCGACACACGCGGTGGGCGCGTTCCGCGCGTGGCGCGAGGTTTCCTCGACCGGGCCCATCCGCAAGGCGACGCTCGACACCGTGCACCGCATGCGCGCGGACGCCAACGCCGAGGAGAACGCGAACGCGATGACGACGCGGCGCGCGGCTCCGTTCGACGTCGGCGCGCTCGCTGACCGCACCAACGTCGACACTCGTGACTCGTCCGGGAAGAAGAAACCCTCGCCTCCTCGTCGTTTCTTCAACCTGGTCGCGTCGCCGTTCGCGCGGCGGCGGCGCGGGGACTCGCCGCACTCCGACTGGGGCTCGTCGGGCTCGGACTTCGAGTCCGAGGGCGTCTCCACGGGCGCGGCGGCGCGGCGAACCGAGGCGGGCTCGGCTTCGCGCGGCCGGTCCAGTCCGAGCTCGGATTCCTCCGACGTCTGGATGTCCGCAGGCGCGGCGATGTCCACGCCGGGGAGTGTCGCGTCCGGCGCCGTCGCGTCGCGGCCGCCGGCCAGTCCCAGGTTCGAGTCCGCGCGGTCGCGGGGCGCCCGCGCGAGCGCGACCCCCACGGTGTACTTCCCCGCCTCGCCTTCCTCGGAAGACTCCTTCTCCGCCGCGACCGCGCGCGCCGGCGCGCCAGCGCCGGCGTCACCCGCCACCCCCGGGTCGCTCTCGAGCGAGGTTTCCGAGGACGCGAGCCCCGGCGCGCTAGACCGCGTGGCGGATGCGTTCGTGCTCGACGACGCCAAGTCCCCCGGCCCCATGGGCCCGGTGCTGCGCGAACCAAAGACGAACGCTCGCGCGGTTTCCAAGACGAACTCCACCGTGTACACGCTGTCGCCGACGTCCCCGCTGGTGGGAACGAGGCGCGGCGACTCGAGCGACTCTCTCAGTGACTCGCCCTCGAGCGCGTCGGAGGCGTCGGATGGCCCGTTATCATTGTCGGGCCCGTTACCATTGTCGCGGAAACGGTCGTCCCCGCCGGGAAGTCGCGCGAACAAACACGCCGCCGCCGCCGCCGTGGGCGCGCCCGCCGGCTTCGTCACCGCCGCGCGCGCGGCGTTTGAGCGCGAAGCCGCCGCCGCCGCCTTCGACGCGCCGACGCCAGCGCGAGGGAGCCGCGTGCGGAGGTAAAGCGAACGTGTGACTGACGACGCGGTATAGAATGTGCGGATGATATACTAGAGCTATGTATGTGGTATGATTGGTATAACCTACATCACCCCTTCCCCAGCTGGAAGAGCACGTCGGTGCGCGCGACGTACTTGTGCCTGGCGCCGTTCGCGCCCGGGAACACCGCGCTTCCCTCATGCACGGGCGAGTCCTCGGCGTCGCCGTGCGGGAAGCAGAGCGCCGCTCCCTCGCGCGGCTCGACGGCGACGGCGCGCACCTCGCCTGGTTTCCCCGGCACGGCGCCGAAGAACGTCGTCGCCCCCCCCTCGAACCCGTCGCTGAGGTACGCGAGAAGCGTCAAGCGCGACCGCTTTTGACCTTCGCTCGCGTCCACCACGTACTCGCCTTCGTTCGTCAAAAACGCCTCGGGCCAGGACCCGTCCACGTGCTTGCGGTACACGGTGTTCGGCCCGTAGCGGAACAAACGAAGCCGCGCGTTGACCCCCACCGCGCCCGCCGGCGCGTGCGACTTCACGCGGCGCCACAGCCGATCCGCCGTCTCGGGCCACAAGAGTATTTCGCAGTAGTCCAGCTTCGTCGAGACTTCGCCGCCGTCGGCGTTCGTATCGTCGCGTAAGAACCCGACGGCGTGCGCCGCCGCGCGGAACGCGGCGGTTTCCGTCTTGGTCAAAAAGTTGGTCAGCACAAACGCGCCGGGCAAACCCGGGACGTCCACGCGGTCGGTGTCCGGTTCGAGCCCGGCCGGTTCCAGCGGGATGACGCGCGCCGAGGACGGCGCCCACAGCCGAAGCGCGCGGCGGTCCGCGGGGCGGCGCCGCCCGTCGTCGTCGCTCACCAGCCAGAAACTCTCCTCCCCGGTGACACCGCCGGGGTACAGCGCCGCGGCGGCCGCCTCGGCCGCCTCGGCGAGCGTCTCGCGCGGGTTGCCCGACGGCGGCCCGCAGTCCGCCACCTCGCCGCGCGCGCCCTCCGGCGGCCTCCAGAGCGCGGGCGGGTGAAACCTGAGCGCCTCCGGCGGCGCGAGCTCCCAGGGCGCGTTCCCGGAGAGCGCGCCGCGCAGCGCGCCCTCCAGGAGCGCCAGGGCGTCCGGCGCGTCGGCGCCCCCGGGCACCATCCCGCACCCGCGGACCAGCACGTCCTTCCCCAACGCGCGGGCGGAGGTTTCGCTTCCGCCGCGGCGGGCCATGAGCGCCAGCGCCTCGTGCGTCATGCCCCGCGCGCAGCACGCGAAGAACACCTGCCGCAGCTGCACCGGCCCCACCGGGAGGCCGCAGAGCTCCATGCGCGTCAGGAGCCTGAGCGCGGGCTTGGCTTTCCCCGTGCGTTGGCACATGCCCAGCACCTTGGAGCACAGGTCCAGCGAGCACGTCTCCGCGCGCTCGCCTCTTTCCACCTCCGCGAGCAACGCGTCGAGGGCGACGCAGGCTTCCTGCGTGAGGTCAGCCTCGACCGCGCGCGCGACTCGGCCGACGGAGGTGGTGGATCTCTTAGCATCACGCGCGGTGGCGGTCGGTCGGTCGATGTTCACCCCCGCGGCGTCGTCGGTCTGCATGCCCATCGCGTCCCCCAACGCCGCCGCCGACACGGGCGCGTGCGATTTCTTCTTGGCGCTCGTGCCGCCCTTGGCGCCGAGCATCGCGGCCGCCCTCTTGTTCTGGCGCTTCGCCGTCTTACCCATCGCGGCGACTCGATCGGGCCCGTGCCTCTCGCGCGACGCCTCGCCGTGAACACTCTGTACCCCCGCGCGTCGCGGTGTGGTCGTTGGCACCGCCGCTCGTCGCGCTTCTAAAACGAAGTGTCGTCGAGCGACGGGACGCACTACTCTGTCGAAAACGAAGCTCGGAAAAGCGCAGTCGACGGCGACGATCTCTGGCGTGTGATTGGCCGATGTATGCTGGTCAATTAGACCCTCGAATCAGGGTCTAATTGATCGACTCGTCAGATCGGCACACGCCAAAAAGTTCGCGATTGCGACGTTATCGGGTGACCTCGAGCGCCCGCGCTGCCGCGCGCACACCTTCAGGCGCGCCTGCGGACCGAATCGTAGCTTCCGATCCGCGCCAACTCGACCGCGGACCACCGGCCCGCCGTCCTTCGAAAAAGAAAAGGCACGATGCGCTGCGTCCGCGCCGCTCGCGGCGGTCGCGTCGGAGCCGCCATGTGTGTGGCTCTTTTCGCGTTGGCGATCGTGGGTGCGCGCGCGCAGAACGCGGGCCAGGACGTCAACACGGACTGCACGTGCGCGTGCGCGGTGTCCGCCGAGGCCGAGGCGACCAAATACGACATCGCCGTCGGCTCCGAGGCGGCGTGCACGTCCGCCAAGTGCATCACCGAGCGCCCCGAGTGCTACACCGGCGGTTCGGTGACGGCGTCCTACCACGACTGCACGTGCCACTGCTGCAACGTGGGCTCGTGCCAGAACGGCATGCAGCCGTACACCTTCATGGCGAACTCGCCGGAGCGGTGCACGGCGTCGGCGTGCGCGTCCGAGTTCTACCAGTGCCCGAACGACCCGAACAGCGACATCGCGAACACCGCCACCGCCTCCTTCACCTTCGCCACGTACCAGGATTGCACGTGCGGGTGCAAGAGGTCGTCCGGGGACGCCTTCGAGTACAAGATGTTCTACGCGGGCTCCCCGGAGATGTGCACCGCGAACCGGTGCTCGTCGAACTACTACGCCTGCCCCGACCCGGGCGCGCACACCGTGGCGGAGGGGGGCGTGGTCGAGGCGACGTACAGCGGCGTGGTGCCGGAGGCCCCCGCGGCGCCGGCGCCGGCGCCGGCGTCGTCGCGGGTCTCCGTGACGTCCAAGTCCACGGAGATGCCTACGTACGCGGCGGCGCTCATCTCCATCTTGGTCATCGGGCTCGTGGGCACGGTGGTCGGCATCTTCGTGCACAGGAAGGTGCAGGCCGAGCGCGGGTTCAGGTGGGTGAAGTTCGACGAGAACGACGATAAGCGTGCGGACGCGGACCGGGTGTGAGCGCGAGCGCCGACGAGCCTCGGCTTGCGAGTTGGAGACGGCCAAACGAACGAGTCCCGCTACCCGCGAAGAAGTCCCACCTTATTACGTGTGAGGGAGCTACAGTAGCGGTACTACGTTTGTGACGAGAGCGACGCACGTTTTCGCTTCGCCGTGTGCGTGCGCTCTCGTGATGACAAAGCGCTCTCCGCGAAGCATCACGTGTCCTCACAAAACACATCTAGCTAGCTGGCGATCTACGAAGGTCGTATAGCAAAAAAAAGCTACAGTCGCTCATCAAACTGTCTCCTCCGCGCGCATCGCCTCCGCGCGCGCTTCCTCGAGCTCGGGCGCGAGCATCTCCGCCAGCCGCGGCGTGACGCCCCAGTCTTCCACGAGCGCGTCGTACTCCGCCCACAGCGCGCGGGTCGCGCGCTGGTTCGTGCGCACCGCCTTGATCATGGTGTTCCGGGGCGTGTGCTCGCCCCCGATCCACTCCGTGACGTCCACCCTGTGCCCGAGCAAGCGCAGCACGTGCGCGCGAAACGCATCCGTGAGCACGTCGCCCAGCCGCTCGCGCAGGATGCCGTGCCGCGCCAGCGGCGGGTGCGGCGGGCCCGCCTCCGCCGCCTTTGCGGCGCGCTTCATGCGCACCTGCAGGTCGTGGTGGCAGCACGGCGCCACCAGCGTGAGCGGCGCGCGCCATCGCACGGCGCGCGCCAGCGCCTCGTCCGTCGCGACGTCGCACGCGTGCAGCGCCAGCACGACGTCCACCGCGGACCGCGCCGTGGACGTCGTCTCGCGCGCGGTGGCGAAGGCGCCCGCGACCTCGGCGTCGGCGATGGTGCCCTCCACGAAGACGCACGACGTGTCCCACCCGAGGTCCAGCGCGACCCGGGTGTTCGTCTCGCGGCTCTGCCTCTTGATATCGACGCCCACCACCTCCATGTGGAACGGCGCATGTGGAACGGCGCTGAGGTGCGCGAAGGCGCCGAAGGTGAGGTACGCGTTGCCGCACCCGAGGTCCACCAGCCGCGCCGGCGCCTCGCGGCTGGGCGTCGCGAGGTGCCCGCCCGTCTGCGCCTCCTCGACGGCCAGCTTCACGAGCTTCACGAACTCCTCCACCTGCTTGTACTTGTCCCGGCGGCTCGCCTTGATGCTCGACCCATCCGCCGAGCTCACGCCCACCGCGCGCAGGAACGGGTCCGAGGGCGAGAGCAGTCGCGGTTTCTCGCGATCGTGAGACGCGACGTTGGCCACCGCCACCCGCATGCCGCTCCCCGAGTCGGAACCACTTCGGGATACGCCCCGGGCGTTCGCGAGGAGTTGCCCGGTCTGGTGCCACTGCGCCTCGCCGGACTTGGTCACGCGCACCTGCGTCACGGCGTCCACCGACTCGACGCGCCACGACCCGAAGCCGAGCGCGAGCGCTTCATCCGCCGCCGCCGACGCGTCTGCCTTGATGGCGCTCTCCGACGTTCCGGTGTCGCTCTTTCCACCTCCGCGTCTCCCTGACCGGCGGTCCCGCCGGGCGCCTCTCTGCTCCCCCGCGTACGCGTGGTTGGAAGTGAACGCCTGGCGCTCGTCGTACTTCACCACCTGCAGCTTGACGCCCCCCTTCTTGAGCAGCACGGGTCGCATCTCCAGCCGGCGCCACCGCGGGGTCGCGCCCCTGGCCTTGCCACTCGCCACCGCGCGCACCAAGCGCGTGGGGTCGGTGAGGATGGCCCGGATGTCCCCGTACGCCTCGGCGAGGTCGCGCTTGCCCCCCTTGCGCTTCGAGACGCCCTCCGTGTCCCCCGGCGACGCCTTCGTCGCCGAGGCGGAACCGCCGCCGCCGACCGAATCGTCGGCGGTCGAGGCGAACGCCGCGCGACGGGACGGGGGGCGACGCCCGGGCGTGAGCGCGCCGGGGTGGCGACACGCGCGCTTTAAGGGAAACGTCCCGGCGACGCACGTGCCGAAACGCGCGGCGAGCGCGAGGGACGCCTGCATGGCGACCGCGGGACGCCGCGCGGAGGGATTGTGACGTCGGGCGTTCCGACGGTCCGAGGCTTTTTTAGTGAACGGTTTCGGGAGGTTTCTCGGAAATGTGTTTAGAGTGGAAACGATCACACCGCGACGTTCGCGAACGCGCCGGCCAGCGTCTCCGCGTCTCCCCCTTCCCCTTCCGGAACACGAAGGTCGTACGCCTCGGGCATGTGTTTCTGCCGGAGCACCGCGTTCACTTTGACCTTGACGTTCCGCAGAAGCGCCGCGCACGCGTCCTCGTCCAGCGCGCCCACCGCCAGGAGCGACGCCAGGACGGCTTCGAACGTCGACCGACGGCCCGAATCTTTTTCGGAATTTTTTTCGGCGCCTTTCGCGCGGGCGTCGTACTTGCGCACCGGCCCGAGAAGCGAGTCGTGCGTCGGGAGTGGCGGCACGCGTTCGGCGAGCGCCTGGAACGCTTCCGCGGGGACGCTTACTCTCGGAACGCTCGCCGGAATGCGAGACACCATCTTCCGCGCCGAGTTCCACGTCGCGTCCACGGCGACGAAGGTCCACCCGACGCATTTCGCGTCGTCCGCGGCGCGGTCGAGACTATCTGCAGCAGGTGATTTCGTTCGCGAGATGGCCGTCTCGCGCGCTTCGCGCATGCGCTCGCGGATCTCCGCGAAGGCCATCGTCGGCCTCGGCCACAGCACGGCGACGCGCCCCTCGTTTTCGCGTAACACGTTTTCCAAGCGCGCTTCGTGCTCCGCCAAACCTGCGACGAGCAGCTCGCCGAACGGCAAAGTAGCCGGGATCAAGTTCCCCGTGCTGTTCCCGCGCGCCACTTCGTTTTGGTGCGCGTACGCGACGACCCGCGCGTACGGCGGAGACATCGTGACCCGATCGCGGTCAACACGCGACCTTTCGCTGCTTTCACGAGCGGCTTTCGTTGCTTTGACGAGTGACCGGCACACGCAGTTCCCTTTCAAGAGCCAGCACTCGGCGCAGGCGAACGTCGAGCGGCCCCAGACGACGTGGTGCCGCGCCGCGGCGTCGTGCTTTCGAGCCGGGGAGATTTCGGGATCCCGAAGCAAGGCGTCCAACGACACCTTAGCCTGTGTCCTTCGGTCCTCGGTCTCGAAGTACGCCTCCACCGAATCCAAGCCCCACAGCTTCAAGTTGCGGGGGCTCGCCACTTCCAGCTCAGCCTGGCTGCGCAGAACACCGCGCACGAGGCGCGCGCGCGCGGGCCCTCCTTTCGCCCCGAAATCATCGCCCGAACCTTTTTCGCGAGGGGGTTTGGGGTGAAGCCTGCGCCATTCCTCGCGGGGGACGTGCGCGCGCTTCTCTTCTCTCCGCGCGAGCGTCGGAGGGGTGTCGCCATCACCCGCGGTATCCACGGGGAGGGGACGCGCGGGCATTGCACGCCGCGCCCGCGCCTCTGAAGCCCCCTCGGGTCTCGGGAAAGCCGAAAAAGTGTTTCGAAGATGTGTGGGAAGTGCTCGTCCGCTGACTTGTCACACACGCGCTTGCAGAGACGTCTCCACGTCGACTGTCGTGGCATCATCATAACGCACGCGCGCGTCCACCGACATGCGCGCGATGCTTCACGCCGTGGACAGCGCGGCGTGCTCCCCGCGTCGTCCGAGTGGCGCGACGCCCTCGAGGCGCGGGCCTCGCGCCGCGGCGCGATGCGCCGCGCGCCGCGCGCCGACCCGCGGTTCGCGTCGATCGACGGTTGCGCGCGCGTCGAAAGACGATCTGCTCGCGGACCTCGTTCGGTCGCTGCTCGACGCCGGGCGCACGAAGGTCCAGAAGGACTTCGACGAGCTCGTGGTGGAGCCCTTCTCCGAGCCGGACCCGAAACCGCTCCAGGGCCTCGTCCCCCCCTCTTCGCTCGCGGACGCGGACTCCAAGTTCGTCACCGTCGAGATGGACGGCGTGCCCATCTGCGTGCACTACAAAGAGTGCCTCCCGCCCGCCTCCTCCGCGGCGGCGGCGGGCGCGAACGAAAACGTCGACGCCCGGGTGGGCATGCACGGCGCGAACGGCTCGACGTACTCGTTCCGGCACCTGCTTCCGCGCGTCGCGGCGGAGGCAAACGTGCGCACGATCGCCATAGACCGCCCGCCGTACGGACTGACGTCGCGCCCGCCGCCGCCGCCGGACAGGCCCGAGTCGTTCCACCGCGTGTACAGCGCGGAGGGCGCCGCCGAGCTGACTTTGAAAGTGATGTCCGCGCTGGGCGTCGAGCGCGCGGCGTTGCTGGGCCACTCCGCGGGCGCGCCCGTGGCGCTGGACGCGGCTTTGCTCGACCCGCCGCGGTGCGCGGCGCTGCTCGCGATCGCGCCCGCCGTGTTCGTCGGGGACGCGCCCGAGGGCGAGGCGGATTCCGAACATCCCGAAACGAAAACGGGCTCCCTAAACTCGAGCGGCGGCGGCGGGCTGAAGCTCCCACTGGACCGCGCGCTTCGGTTCGCGTGGTTCCGCTTCCTCGTCTCGCAAAACGGGCCCGGGCTGAACGTCGTGCGCGGCTCGGTGCGCCGCCAGACCGCCGCCGTGGAGAGCGGCGCGACGTACGGCGACCTGGACCGCGAAACCCGCGAAGCGTACGTGCGCCCCACCCTCGCCGAGGGGTGGGACGTCGGGCTGCTGCAGCTGTTCCGCGCCGGACTCGGCGGTTTCGGCGGCGACGGCGCGCGGCTGCGGCGCGAGATGCCGAGGCTGTGTGATTTGAAGGACGATGATTTGAAGGACAAAAAGCCGTTCAAGGCGCTAGTGGTGGTGGGCGCGAAGGACGAGACCACGCCGCCGCGGCTTGCGGAGAGTCTGCGGGACGCGCTGGCGCGATCGGGCGTTCGACCGGAGAACCTGCGGTTCGAGCTCCTGCCGAGCGCCGCACACTTGCCGATGGAGCAGACCGAGGGGGGCGTGCGCGAAACCTTCGAGGCGCTCGTCGTGGAGCAGGTCAAGGCGCTCAAGTAGTTAGGCTCGTATAGGTGTATTGATAGAACGAGTTCGTAGTATGTTATGATGGTACACGCGTACGTAGCTATTAATAATACAAGTCAGACTACGTCCGTCTCCGACTCCGACTCCGCCTCGGTACTCCGCCTCGGTACTCCTCGCTGTACGGCCAATCGATCGATCGCGTCTCACGTGATGAGCAGCGGGAACCCCTCGAGTTTCTTCTGCAGCTTCCCGTACTCCTCCGGGTGGTGCTTCATGGCGTAGTGCCTCGCGGCGACGGCGACGGCGACTGCGGCGCCCACCTTGGCGCCTCCGTTGTGCCGCACGAGAATCTTTTTCCCCGTGCGCACCGCGGCGGACTGCACGTCCGAGCACGGCCGGCACTGCGGGTAGAACCTCTGCTTCGGGACCATGCGCAGAAAGTTCCACAGCCTGGTCTTCCACGACCCCTCGCGCGCCGCCTGCGCCGCCGCCGCCGACCCGAACGCCATCTTGTTGGGCGGCATGTGATCACCGACCACTTTCCCAACGCGCGACCCGCAGTGGTGGCACCCGTCGCGGCGCAGCCACCCGGCGAGCGTGCGCCTCTGCGCCTCCGTCGCGTAGTGCGCGCCGCTGGAGCGCATCGAGCGCTTCGCCAGAGCGCCGGGGTGCGAGATGTCGCTCGGGAGCGCGGACTGCACGCCGCGCCCGAGCACGGCGTACGCCAGCGAGCCGAAGATGGCATCCTTCACCGCTTCGACGCTCGCGGCGTGCTCAAACTGTCTCGTGCCGTGTAACGTCTCCAGCGGCCGTCGCAGGCCCCCGAGGGTCATGCCCCCCCACCCGGGCACGCCCTGGGGCACGGCGCCGTTCGGCCACTCCAGCACGGTCCGCGCCACCTGACCGGCGAGCGCGCTCGCGCCGCCGACGGAGGCGATGCCCCACAGCGTGCCGAGCACGGGAGTCGCGCACGACACGCCCGCCGCGTACGCCGCGCGCCTCGCGACGCGGGCCGTGATGACGAACGCGGACGCGGACGCGACGGCGATGGATGCCGCGGGGGCGAACCGCGCCAGGTCCTTCACCGTCTCGCCCACGTCGGACGCTACGTTCGAGGAGGACCTGCGAGCGAGGGAGAGGGAGCGTGGCGGTCAGGCTCGGAGACGGGGGACGCTAAGGCCGAGGCAACAACGAAACGGTACACGAAAAACGGAATATCTCCAGATCACGCGCGCGTGTCCGGTGGTCTCGGCGCGCACCTCGAGGCTGACTCCATCACGCTCGCGGCGCGATCGACTCCGCTATCGCCACGCATAGTTCAGGAGACCCAGCGTCGTCTGCGCCCGTCGCGCGCTGGGGTCTGGGGGACCTTGGCGTTTCCATTCGAACGTTGTGTTTCACACATGCTGACTGGAAACTTCACAAATCCCCGGAAGTGCCGACGCGCGTTTCGGCGACTCTGCATCACAACGACACTCGCCGATGCGCGCGGCGCGTGCGTCCCTGCCGTGCGCGTCGCGTCGTCCGGGGATGAAACGACGGCAGTCGGGCGGAGCGACGTCCGCACTCGCCCAGCGGCGTCTGGCGGACACGAAGTCCAGGTACGTCGCTTGCCCAGTGTGCGACGCACAGGTCCCGAAGCACGACATCAACGCGCACGTCGAGAGATGCCTCGGTTCTTCCCGAGACCCCGCGGACGCCCGAGGACGCGCGTCGCCGGCGGGACCGTCTTCGCGGGAAGCGACGGGAGGCGGATCATCCGCCGAGCGAACGAACCTCACCCTCGACCGTGACCGTCCGTCCGCTCTCGCGAAGCTCAAGCCGTCCACCGGAGGAGTGGTGTGTCGCGCCAGGTTGGGGAAGGGCAAACCGTGGCACCCGATGACGCTCGAGGAGGTGCACAAGCGCTTCCCGCTGTTCCTTTCCGAGCGCGCGCTCCCCGCGGAGGACGCCGACGCGCTGCTTCGCGAGCTCCTGGTGGAGGGCCAGACCTGGACGCAGGACGAGTGGTGGATCGCCGGCGAGGCCCGAAAAGCGCCGAGGCTCACCGCGGTGTACGAGATGACACCGGGAGGCGGCGAGGCGGGCGTCGCCGATGACGAAGAAAACGAAAATGACGAAGAAAACGCGTTGCGCGCGCCGAGCGACTTGATGCGCGCGGCGGCGAGGGCGGCGGGCGAAGCCGCGACGACGGGTGTGAAGCGTTCTTCGCAGCGTTCTTCGCATTTTCGCTGGTCCCCGACGTACGCGGTGGCGAACCTGTACCGCGACGGTTCGGACCGCGTCGGCGCGCACGCCGACCGCCTCACGTCCCTCGGCCCCGACGCCGTCATCGCCGGCGTTTCGCTGGGTCGCGCGCGCGTCTTCCGACTGAAAACGCGGTGGCCGCGGAACCCCGACGGCTCGGACGACTGCGCCGTGGACGTCCCGCTGCCACACAACTCCGTGTGCGTCATGCTCCCGGGGTGCCAGGAGCTCTGGACGCACGAGATCCTCCGCGACGGCGCGGCGGGCGGCGGCGCGGGAGCGGGCGAGCGCGCGAGCCGCGTGAGCTTGACGTTTCGCAAAAAGGAGGACGCGTGGGACGCGACCGCGCCCTCGTGCCTGTGCGGGCGGAGGTGCGTGCTGAAAACGAGACGCGCGGACGCGGGGGTTCCTGCGTTCGCACGCGCGACTGGGGACGTCCCCGGGGACGGGGAAATCCCCGACCCCCCGGGGGCCACGCGCGTGCAGTACTACTACACGTGCGATTCCGTGAACGGCGGGAAGCCGTGCGCGTTTTTCAAACCCGTCGAGACGCGGCTGGTGTGTCAAACACCGTAGCTTAGCTAGCTAGAGCTAGTAGAGTATGACGCGCCGTTTCAACAGGTCACTCGACCGCCTTCTTCTTCTTCTTCTTCTTCGAGGGCACGCCGCCCTCCGCGCCCGCGGAGGCCCGCTTCAGCTTTTTACCCTTCCCCTCCTCGCGGGAAGCCTTCTCGGTCGCCTTTTTCTTCGCCTTCTTCTCCTCAGCGCCCCCCGCCGCCTTCCGCTCGCGCTTCTCCGCCTTTTCCCGG
>Ga0181558_10003366_pt1 | contig 14752 bp, 7 predicted proteins | sample 011ome_22_FD_133754 | JGI IMG/M metagenome (GOLD analysis project Ga0181558, IMG submission 133754) | Coastal salt marsh microbial communities from the Groves Creek Marsh, Skidaway Island, Georgia - 011507BT metaG (megahit assembly) | ecosystem: Environmental > Aquatic > Marine > Intertidal zone...
GCAGACGCAGGAGATGGTGCGGCTGGTGGGCCTCTCGGCGACGCTTCCAAACTTCGAGGACGTCGCGTCGTTCCTGCGCGTGAACCCCGCGAAGGGCCTGTTCGTGTTCGACAACTCGTTCCGCCCGTGCCCGCTGCAGCAGCAGTTCATCGGCGTGACCGTGAAGAAGCCGCTGCAGAGGTTCCAGCTCATGAACGACATCTGCTACGAGAAGGTGATGGAGAACGCCGGGAAGTCGCAGACCATCATCTTCGTGCACAGCCGGAAGGAAACCGCGAAAACCGCGAAGGCGATGCGGGACACCGCGCTGCAGAACGACCAGCTCGCCAAGTTCCTGCGCGAGGACAGCGCGAGCCGCGAGATCCTGGTGTCGGAGGCGGAGCAGTGCCGCTCCGCGGACCTGCGCGACGTGCTGCCGTACGGGTTTGCCATCCACCACGCCGGGATGAGCCGGGCGGACCGCACGCTCGTCGAGGAGCTCTTCGCCGACGGGCACGTGCAGGTGCTCGTGAGCACGGCGACGCTGGCGTGGGGCGTGAACCTGCCCGCGCACACGGTGATCATCAAGGGCACGCAGATGTACAACCCCGAGAAGGGGGGCTGGGACGAGTTGAGTTTCCAGGACGTGATGCAGATGATGGGCCGCGCCGGCCGCCCGCAATTCGACACGTTCGGCGAGGGCATCATCATCACGCAGCACAGCGAGCTGCAGTACTACCTGTCGCTGCTCAACCAACAGCTGCCGATCGAGTCGCAGTTCGTCTCCAACCTCGCGGACGCGCTCAACGCGGAGGTGGTGCTCGGGACGGTGCAGAGCGCGCGCGAAGCCGTGTCGTGGCTGGGGTACACCTACCTGTACGTGCGCATGCTGCGCAATCCCAACCTGTACGGCGTCGGGGTGGACGCCCTGGAGGAGGACCCCGCGCTCGAACGGCGGCGCGCCGACTTGGTGCACACCGCCGCCGCGCGGCTGGATAAAGCTGGTCTGTGCCGGTACGACCGCCGGAGCGGCGCTTTGCAGGCGACGGACCTGGGGAAGATCGCGAGCCACTACTACATCTCGCACGGCACGGTGCGGGCGTTCAACGAGCACTTGAAACCGTCCATGGGCGACATCGAGCTGTGCCGGCTCTTCTCGCTGGCGGAGGAGTTCAAGTACATCTCCGTGCGCGAGGAGGAGAAGCTGGAGCTCGCGAAGCTCGCCGAGCGCGTGCCGATCCCGGTCAAGGAGAGCATCGAGGAGCCGACGGCGAAGATCAACATCCTGCTGCAGGCGTACATCAGCGGGATGAAGCTCGAGGGGTTCGCGCTGATGGCGGACATGGTGTACGTGACGCAGAGCGCCGGGCGCATCTTGCGGTGCGTCTTCGAGATTGTGCTCAAGCGGGGGTGGGCGGCGCTCGCGGACAAGGCTCTGGCGCTGTGCAAGATGGCGGCGCGGCGCACGTGGGGCTCGCAGACGCCGCTGCGCCAGTTCAAGGGCATCCCCGCGGACATCTTGGCCAAGGTGGAACGCAAGGACCTGGCGTGGGAGAGGTACTACGACTTGACCAGCCAGGAGATCGGCGAGCTGATTCGTTTCCCCAAGATGGGCAAGGCGATTCACAAGTTCGTGCATCAGTTCCCGCGCGTCGAGCTGAGCGCGCACGTGCAGCCCATCACGCGGTCGACGCTCAAGGTTGACCTGACGCTGACGCCCGACTTCCAGTGGGACGAGAAGGCGCACGGGTACGCGCAGGGGTTCTGGATCATCGTCGAGGATAACGACGGTGAGCACATCCTGCATCACGAGTTTTTCCTGCTGAGGCAGGTGAACGCCGAGGAGGACCACGCGGTTTCGTTCGTCGTCAGCCTGCTCGACCCGCCGCCGCCGCAGTACTTCGTGAAGCTCGTGTCCGACAGCTGGCTGGGCTCGGAGACCGCCATCCCGGTCAGCTTCAAGCACCTGCTCCTGCCGGAGAAGCTGCCGCCGCCCACGGAGCTCCTGGACCTGCAGCCCCTTCCGGTGTCCGCGCTCAAGGAGGGCGGCTTCGACGCGCTCTACCCCGACTTTTCGCGCTTCAACCCGGTGCAGACGCAGACGTTCCAGTGCCTGTACAACACGGACGACAACGCGCTGGTGGCGGCGCCCACCGGCAGCGGCAAGACCGCGTGCGCGGAGTTCGCCATCCTGCGCATGCTACGGAAACGCGAAGCGTCCCCGGAGACGGCGCAGAAGTGCGTGTACATGGCGCCCTCGCCGGAAGTCGCGCGCGAGCGCGCGCGCGACTGGCGCGCGCGCTTCGGCGGCGCGCTCGGCGTTTCCGTGACCTCGCTCACCGGGGAGACTTCGGTGGATCTGAAGCTTCTGGCGGAGGGCACGATCGTGATCGCGACCCCGCGCCAGTGGGACGTGCTTTCGCGTCGGTGGAAGCAGCGCAAGAACGTGCAGGCGGTGACGCTGTTCATCGCGGACGAGCTGCACTTGATCGGCGGCGCCGACGGGCCGACGACGGAAATCGCGGTGAGCCGGATGCGCTACGTCGGCTCGCAGCTCGAGCGCCCGGCGCGCGTCGTCGGGCTGTGCGTCTCCCTCGCGAACGCGCGGGACATCGGCGAGTGGATCGGCGCGCCCGCGAGCGCCATCTTCAACTTCCCGCCGGGCGTGCGCCCCGTGCCGCTGGACATACACATCCAGGGCGTGGACATCGCCAACTTCGAGGCGCGCATGAGCGCCATGGCGCGGCCGACGTACGGCGCCGTCGCGCGGCACGCGCCGGACGGCGCGCCCGCGATCGTGTTCGTGCCCACGCGGAAGCACGCCAAGCTGCTGTCGCTGGACCTGCTGACGTTCGCCGCCGCGGACGGCGCGCCGCGCAGGTTCCTGAACTGCGAGCCGGAGGACCTCGCGCCGCACCTCGAGCGCGTCTCCGACCCGGCGGCGGCGCACGCCCTGCGGTTCGGCGTCGCGCTGGCGCACGAGAGCATGGACGCCGCCGAGCTCGAGACGGTGGAGCGCGTCTTCGCGTCGGGCGCCGCCTCGGTGCTGGTGGCGACCGCGCCGCTCGCGTGGGGGCTGAGCTGCGTGTGTCGTCTGGTGGTGATCGCGGGAACGCAGTACTTCGACGCGGGCGGCGCCGGGTCCGCGGACTACCCCGTCACCGACCTGCTGGCGATGTGCGGGCGCGCGTCGCGGCCGGCGCTCGACGCGCACGGCGCGGCGGTGCTCCTCTGCCACGCGCCGCGCAAGGCGTACTACAAGAAGTTCCTGTACGAGCCGTTCCCGGTGGAGTCGCACCTGGACCACTTCCTGCACGACCATTTGTCCGCGGAGATCGTGACGAGGGTGGTGGAGAACAAGCAGGACGCGGTGGACTACCTGACGTGGACGTTCTACTACCGGCGCCTGAGCCGCAACCCCAACTACTACAACTTGACGGGCGCGACGCACCGGCACCTCTCGGACGCGCTCTCCGAGCTGGTGGAGACGACGCTGGCGGATCTGGAGGCGAGCAAGTGCGTCGCGGTGGAGGACGACATGGACGTCTCGCCGCTCAACCTCGGCATGATCGGCGCGTACTACTCCATCACGTACACCACGATCGAGCTCTTCGCCGCGTCCCTGACGGCGAAGACCAAGCTCAAGGGGCTGCTGGAGATTGTCGCCGGCGCGACGGAGTTTGAGAGGCACGCCGCGCGCCCGGGCGAGGCGAGCGCGCTGCGGCACGTGCTGAACCACTCGCCCGTCACGCTGGAGAGCCGGCGCACGACGGACCCGCACGTCAAGACCGCCGCGCTGCTGCAGGCGCACTTCGGGCGCATGCAGCTCAACGGCGACCTGACCAACGACCTGGCGTCGATCCTGCCCGACGCCGCGCGGCTGCTGCAGGCCATCGTCGACGTCATCTCGAGCAGCGGCTGGCTGGCGCCCGCGTTGGCGGCGATGGAGCTCTCGCAGATGGTGACGCAGGGCATGTGGGACAAGGACAGCGCGCTGCTGCAGCTCCCGCACGTGGACAAGGAGTGCGCGGCGCGGTGCGCGGAGGCGGGCGTCGAGTCCGTGTACGACGTCGTGGACATGGAGGACGACAAGCGAGCGGCGCTCCTGCAGATGTCGGACGCGCAGATGGCGGAGGTGGCTGCGGCGTGCAACCGCTACCCCAACGTCGAGGTGCGTTACTCGGTGGCGGGCGCGGACGAGATCGAGACGGGGGACACGGTGGAGCTGATCGTGGAGCTCGAGCGGGAGATGGAAGACGGCGAACTCGGCCCGGTGCTCGCGCCGCGCTTCCCGAAGAAGAAGGAGGAGAGCTGGTGGCTGGTGGTGGGCGACGCCAACGCCGGGACGCTCGCCGCCATCAAGCGCGTGACGCTGGGCCGGAAGAGCAAGGTGCGGTTGGAATTCGCCGCGCCCGAGGAGGCCGGGAAGGCGGAGTACACGCTGTTCTTCATGTGCGACTCGTACCTTGGGTGCGACCAGGAGTACGGCATCGAGTTCGACGTCAAGGAGGGCGACGGCGGCGGCGACAGCGACATGGAGGAGGACGAGTGAGTAGGCGGCAAACATATATCTTAGAACAGACATGTCCGAGCTCGTTCGCGCGGAAAACTCTCTACACCACGTAGCCCAACATGAACGCCAGTCGTACGGATTTGTGCGCCCTGCGAACGGGTGCGCGTAAGATCTCTCCTCTGTCACTCTTTCGTGCGCCCTCGAGGCGAGACCGTCGAGCCGTCGGGCGCGCGGGGGCGCTCGCGCGGAGTTGGACGAGCCCATGGGGTGTCTTTCGAGCAAGGAAGTCAAGGATGCGAGCGTGGCGAGGTCGAACCCCGCGCCCGCGGGCGACCACGGGTCTTTGGTCGACGACGAGGCTCGGGAAAAGTCATCCGCGTCCTTCGCCGCGCCCTCCTCGGCGTGGGGAGAGTCCAGGCCCGTGCCTCAAGCTCGCCAGTTCCTGGACGACGGTCCCGGCACTTCCTCCGGCCCGCCGCCCGCGTCGCGACGAAGCGCGCCGACCGTCTCCGCCGGCGGCCCGGGCGACGCGCCGCTCGACTCGGACGACGAGCTCGAAGCGCAGATGCGACCCCCCCCGGGCGCGCAAAAGCGCGCGCCCGCCGAAGCCGCCGCCGCGGCGGACGCGGAGGCGGCGCGGCGAGAGAAGAAGGCCAAGAAGAAGCGGGACAAGCACCGAGTGACCGACCTGGAGGCGCACGATCTGGAGGGGGAGGACCCGGAGACGAAAACGGAGATGCTGCGGCGGCGCGCGTCGCGGCGCGCGGCGGAGACGGAGTCGGCGGCGATGCGCGTAGTCTTCGGCGACGTCGACGCCTTGAGCGACGGCGACTTCTCGCCGGAGGGCTCGCCGAGGAAAGGCGCGCTCGGCGGGGACGGGCCGCTCATCACGGGCGCGGCGGTGCGTCGCGCGCTCCGTCCCGCGGACGCGCTCGGCGGGACGCTCGGCGGCGCGTCGAAACCCCCGGAACCGACGGGAGGGTCGGCGCCGTCGCTCGACGCGCTCCCGGCGCCGGGCGCGTCGTTCGCGCCGGAACCGCTCGGGACCGAGGCCGAGTTCCCGAGTTCCCGAGTTCCCGAACCGGCGCCCGCGGAAGAGACGCCCGCGGAAGAGACGCCCGCGGAAGAGACGCCCGCGCCGACCGACGACTTGACCGACGACTTCGTGTGGCGGGACGACGAGCGCGAAGAAGACGCGGCGCCGCCAGAAGCGGCGCCCGTCGAGCCCGCGGCGCCCGACGACTTCGTGTGGCGAGACGACGCGGCGCCGGCGGGTGACCTCGAGGGTCGCGGAGGAGAGGGAGGCGACCCAGAGACGACGACGACGACGACGACGCCCGCTGAGCCCGATCCTCGGCTCAGTGGAGCTGCCGAGGACGCGTACGCGGACGATTTCGAGGCTGATGAAGTGGACGCCGCGGCTGCGCCGGCGCCGGCGCCGGCGCCCGCCCCGCCGCCGGTTCCGGAGCGCGCGCCGGAGCCCGCGCCGGAGTCGGAGGCTCCGCTGAACGAGACGTTCGACGCCGCCGACGTGTACGCGGCCGATTTGGGCATTCCCTCGACCTCCGCGGGCTACGCGGACGCGAGCGTCGAGGTTTCGCCGCCGGACCCTCCCGCGGCGGATGACGGGTGGGCGGATGGCGGGTTCGACGACGGGCTGGAAGCCGCGGGCGAGGCGGACGTGGACTACGACGACGCCGGACTCGCAGAGGAGGACGACGACGTGTTTTGATCGCGGCCGACCCGGGGAGCGATAGTCTCTAGTCGTATTATTAGTATGTACCTTTATATATCTACATAGCTAGCTAGCTAAGCTCGTGTTCGGCAGACTGAAAATGTACGGCACGCAGTACCACGAGGAGGGTTTAGGGTTCCGCGTCGGCGCTGTTCGCCTCGGCGATGGCGCGCTGCGCGGCGACCTCCGCCGCTCGCGCCTGGTCCGCCGCCACCTTCGCGGCTTCCGCGGCTCGACGTTCTACCGCCGCTGCCCGTTCCGCGGCGGCGGCGGTGCTCGCCGCCTGTTCCGCCGCCTCGTCCGACATCCTCAGCGCGTTCAACACCTTTTCGTGCGCGCCCAAGCCGTGCGTCAGGTCGATGACGCCGCCCTTCTCCGTCGCGGAGTTCACCTGGCGCTTCCTCGCCTCGCGCTTCTCGATCCACCCGGGCACCGACGTGCGCGTGTCCTCCACGATGATGGGGAAAATCTCGCCGTTCTTCGGCACGACCCACGGTTTCTTGATGTCCAGCTCCTGCAGCGCGAGCTTGATCCAGTCGGAGTGCGTCACCGCGATGACCACATTCTCCTCCACGTGGTCGTACACCGAGGAGAACCACGTGCGCACGCGCTCCACGAGAGCAAACTCCGATTCCTCCTTGCTCCCCAGCGCCAGGTCATCCTCCGCCAGCAACCCGAGCATCTCTGGCCCGGTACACTCCTGCCACCCCTTGTTCGCCACCTCCGTAAGGCCGCAGGACGCGCCCACGTACTTTAACTCCTTCACGTGGTGCGCGATGGGCTCTCCGGTCTCGTCAACCTTGGGCTGGTCCTCCCACTTCAAGTCCGCATCCTGCTCGGAAACCTCGACGTTCAGGAACGAAGGCGTCGCGACGTTGATGTCGAACACGCCGTAGTCCCCAAACTTCTCCAGCAGACCGTCGTGCACGCAGCACGACCCTGCGTGCCCGGTCAGGCCCTTGCTGGGTTCCCAGCACATGCCCCCGGGCCCACGCGCGCCGCCCTGCCCCGAGAGCTCCGCGGCGCCGTTTTTCTTCGCCGCCTCCGCGGCTGCTTCGGCGGCTTCCGCCTTGATCACCACGTCAGGCACGAAGCTCACCGGCCTCCTCAGCTCGAAAGGCACCCTCGCGTCAATTCGCTCCCGCAGCAGCTCGCTAACGGTGACCAGGTCCCCCGCCACCCGCAGCCCCGTCTGGTTCGTCAGCATCCGGAGCGTCGTCTCCATGCACCGCGCGAGCGGCGACGAGAACACCTTCGCCTTTTTGTCAATCGCCGCGCCCAAGCCGTCCCGAAACACGTCGCGGACGTACTTCACCGCGTCGCTCTTCCCCAGATCCGTGAGGTCGGGATCGACCAGGTCCCCGGGAGTCTTGAAGTCGCACGGGATGTCCGCCCCGTCGTGCGCGTGGTGCTGGAGCGTGCCCCACTCGTTGTGCGTCGCCTTGCCGTGCCGGATGAACAGGAACAGCTTGCGCTGGCCGTTCTTCCCGATGCCGCTGTTGAGCGCGGCCATGATCCGCGACCAGTCCACCGAGGCGCCGTACTTGGGCAGCTGCTGCAGCAGCGGCCTGTCGTCCTGCGTCTCCTCGAACAGACTTTGCGTCCACCCTTCGTACGCGAACATGCCCTCCATCGCGGTGAACGGTTTCTTCTCCGTCGGGTCGGGGGGCAGCGACATCACGTCCGCCACCACCGGGTCGCCCACCACCCGCTCCGCGGGCGTCAAGACCTTCTCCAGGCCCAGCGAGGCACGAGCCGAGGGAGAAGACGCGCCGACGACGCCGGCGGCGACGAACAGAGCCGCGACAAAACACGCGCTCGCCCTGGTCGCCCACGTCCGAGTCGCCCTCGAGTCGTCCGCGACGCCCTCGCCGAGCGCGTGAAGCAGGGGCACATCCTCGTCGCCTGGCCTGAAGGCCGGCATGACGGGCGGAAAGGCGGTTCGTCGCCGACACGCAACACGAGCACGTTCCACTCAGTCGCGCGGGCCCACCGCGATACCCAAGCGCCGACGCCTCCCCGCGCGCCGCTTGTGGCGACGGGGCCGACGCGAAGGCAGAGGAAATGTGTTTAAGTAAAGTAGTGTTACGTTTTTTCTTTTACATTTTTGCTGACTGTTGATACATACTGCAAGAAGCTTGTTGGAAGCTTTTTTTTTGAAGCTTCCAAAGACGACTGAATTTAGCTGACATCGAGCACGCCCGATTTGACAAAGTAATGGGTGATGAGAGAGTTGAACAAGCGCGGGCGGAGGGCGTGACACACCGAACATCGACGCGTTTCTCGCGCGCGCGCGTATTCACGGTACGTGTCATCTCGTGGGTTCACGGTGCGTGTTGATAAAAATACATCACGCGCCGAGCGCGTCGAAATCGTTTGCTCCGTCGTTCGCTCACGGCGCCGCGGCTTCGGCGTTTTCAGCCTTGAGCTTGCGCAAAAAGTCGAGCGCGAACGCGGGCGCGTCCTCCGGCTTCGCCTCGATCATCGCCGCGGACAGCTTGTAGCATATGGTCTGGAAATCCATCCTCGCCGCGAACGCCTGCGTTTTCTCTTCCAAATCCACACCCAGGCCGTGCAACTCCTCCCCCCAGCCACGCCCCGAATCACCCCGCGCCACCTCGCCGCTCTCGATCTCCTTTTCCAAGTACTCCGTCATGTACGCCAGGGGATCGGCGGGGAACCGCGAGATGGCGCTGAGCATCATGCGTTCCATCATGTCGGTGCAGTCTTGCCTGCTCCCGAAGTCCTCGCACGCGCGCCGCAGACGCAGATCGTCAGCCTCTTTCAAGCGCTCGGCGCCGTTGCCGTCCGCCGCGATGGTCCTCGCGTGGTCCCACCGCAATTCCCGAACGGGGGCGCCGTCCGCGGCGTCTCCGTCCGCGGCGACGGCGCCGGCAGCCATCTCGCGCGCGCCCGCGATGCCGGGGGAAGGCTCGGGAAGTTCCCCGCCGAAAATGCGACGCCACTCCGGCGCGACAGGCGGCCTGACGCCTCGAGGAGTGGGGACCACCCGGGACGCCAAAACGGGTTCGACCCTATTTTGGCCGGCCGGGGGAAATTTGACTCCAGCGTCCAGCCGAGATTATCGATTGTCTTGGCTCTTGGGCACGAACGAGAAGCTTCCTCCCCCACAGCCCAGCAGCGCAAGGCGCAGCGGTGGGTGTCGCTCGAAGTCGCCGGCGCCGGCGTAGCTTCGTTCTCTTCGTCGCGGGGCAGGACACGCACGATGGGCAAGGTACGCGCGCGAAACGGGACCTCTCGACCCGCACTCCACGTCCGAAGGGATCTTCCACCGCCTCTTCTCGTCCCCGCGCTCTCCGTAGGGTTTCCTTCCCCGCTCACCCGTCCGTCCACCCGACTCGAAACGCGCGCAGACCCTGGCCCCCGGCGACGCGCATCGCCGCGAGCAGCGCAAGAAAGAGGTGGCGAAGAACAAGGCGAAGCGCAAGGCGGCGCGCGAGGATGCGCTTGAAAAAGCGAGCGTGGAAACGCTCGAGGGGGAACTCGCGAAGATCGAGGAGCTCAAACGCGCGGGCCTCGCGACCAACGAGAAGGTGCAGCGGGTGAAGGTCCTGGAGGATGCGGTCGCGCGGCGCAAAGCGCAGCGCGATGCAGACGCCGCGAGGGGCGCCCCCGCCCCCGCCCCCGTGCCCAAGGTAAAGAACATCGGCGCGCTCCGCGCGCCGAGCTCCGGGCTGGAGCTCGCGACGACGGCGGCGGCGCGCGCGGACTCGGGGCTGGGCGAGCGGCGCGTCCAGGACTCGGTGTACTACCACCCCACGCTGAACCCCACAGGGAAAGCGCCTCCCGGGAAGCCGCAGAAGTACAAGGCCGCGTCGCAGATACGCGCGGAGGCGGAGGACGCGGAGCGCGCGGGGGAGGACGAGGACGGCGAGGACGACGGCTGGGGGGTCGTCGGCGAGCCGCGCGCCGGCTCGGGCGCGGAGGCGAGCGCATCGCCGGGGACGCTCGACGTGTGGATCGACGGGGTCGGACCTCCGCCGCCGGGGCCACCGCCGCCGCTGCCGCCGCCGCCGGGGGCGCCCCCTGGGGCGGCATCGGGACCGCCGCCGGGACCGCCGCCGGGACCGCCGCCGGGACCACCGCCGGGGCCGCCGCCGGACGCGCCTCCCGGTCCCCCCCCGGGGCCTCCGCCCGGGCCTCCGCCGGGTGCGCCGCCCCCCGTGCCGCCTCCCCCGGGGGCTCCGACAAGCATCGTCGGCGATGACGAGATGCCTCCCGTGCCGCCTCCGCCACCTCCGGCGGTGCCTGTCATAGCCGCGGCGCCGCCCGCGGGGTACTTCGCTGGGGCGGCGCGCGCGCCAGGCGGCGCGCTCGCCTACCGCGCGCCCGCGTTCAGCCCGCACCTGCGCGCCGTGACCGCCGCGCCGCCCCTGCGCGCGGGCGCGGGCGCGCCGGGGGGAGTTGGCGGCGTGCCCGCGCGCCGCGCCGCGCCCGACCGGTCGGCTGCGGCGGCGGCGCACACCAAGGCGGCGGCGCCCACGGCGCGCACGCTGGCCCCCGCGCAGCACGACTCGGCGCTCAAGGCGTTGGTTCCGGCGTCGGTGCGCATCCAGCGCGAGAAGCAGGCGCCGCCGCCAACGAAGCGGGCGCGCACAGTCGGCGCGGTCGGCGCAGTCGGCGCCGCGACGGGCGGATGGTCGCATCCCGCGCGCCCGGGGGCGCCGCGCGCGGACGCCGCGGCGCCGCGCGCGGACGACGCTTCGTATTTGGAATTTCTGGACGCCGCGCGCGACCTGGGGGCGTTTGAATGAGGCGGACCGCGTCGCGTCGGCGCGCGCCGCGAGACGCGTCTCCGAGTCCGGGGGCGGGGGCGGGGCGCTCGAGGTGGCGCGCGTCGATCGTCGTGCGCGGTGTCGTCATCACGAGCGCGTTCGCGCGTGCGTTTCTGATAAAATATACGATACGGACCGTCGTCGCGCGCGCCGTCGTTCGTTCGGCGTCGGTCGCGCCGTACGGAGCGATCGTCACGGGTCGCGGGACGGCACGCACTCGACGTGCGCGGCGTCGGCGAGAAGCGCGCCCTCGCTGGCGACGACCAGGCTCGCGATGTCCTCGTTCTCGTGCGTCCCGCGCAGCTCGACGAGGCGTCGCACGATGTCCGCCTCCGACGCGGCGACCAGGGACGGCTCGCCGAACACCACGCGCACCGCCTCGCTCATCTCGACGTTGAGCGTCGCGGCGACTCGGTCCACCGCGTCCGCGAATTCCCCCGCGGAGAGCTCGTGCCCGCAGAGCGCTCGGCGGGAACTCTCCAGGAACCTGCCGTGCATTTTCGCGATGTGTTCGTTCATCGTGGCGAACCGGCCGTGCATGTACGGGCCACCGGGGACGCCGTGGAAGGGCGCGTCGTACGCCGCGAGCCAGCACGCTTCTTTGGACTTCTCGAAGTCGCGGCGCTCGTCTGGAAAGCGCACTTCCGACCACAGCGTTTCAACATCCTGGTAGATGGCGCGGGGAGGACGCAGCGCGCCTCGCGTCGCGGCGCGTCGGCCTACCCGACGAGGGACGACGAGCGCCCCTCGGCTCCACTGGTGCGCGCACGACGCCATGCTCGGGCACCTGATGAAGTGGGCGCCTAGGAGGTTTGCCACGTCGGATGTGCGTACCTTTTTCGCGCAAAGGCCAGATCCGCTTCGCGCCAAACTCGTGGTTATCCAGAGCTTGGCTTTTCTTTTTTTTGCAACCCCTCGCTTCACGGTTCAGGGGGTTCCCGCTCGGCCAGAAAACTGTCACACGCCAAGTGCCAAAAACGCCAACGACAAGCGGAGATATTTATTCTTCGTCGCAGTGCGCACGGAGCGAGGGCGAGGTGACGCCATGGAGACGATGGAGGTGGTGCCCAACGAGCTCGGGATGGGCACGTTCGTCAAAGCTGGTCTCGCCGGGTGCGCGGACAAAGGGGACGTCGGGGACATCGAGGATTTCGACGACATTCACAACGCCGCGTGCGTGAGAGGCGAAAAGTTCTATACGGATCCGACGACCGGGTACCTCGTCATGACGAAGCTGAACCACCTCGCGAGGGGCAAGTGCTGCGGGAGCGGGTGTCGTCACTGTCCGTACAACCACGTCAACGTCAAGGACAAGGCGTCGCGAATCCAAAACCCGGCGCTCATGCACGTCCCCGCCGCTGGTTTCGCGAAGCAGGTCACCGTGCTCATGTGGAGCGGAGGCAAGGATTCGTTCCTCGCGCTGCGCGCCATGCTGCGGCCGGGTGGGAGGCTGCACCGCGTCGGGCCCTCGGGGGTGATCCTGCTCACCACCTTCGACGCCTCCACGCGCGTGGTCGCGCACCAGGACGTCAGCGCGCGCGACGTCGAGAGGCAGGCGAAGCATCTGGACGTCGGGCTGGTGGGCGTGCCTCTGCACCGCAACGCGGGCGCGGGGTACGTCGCGCGCCTGCGCGGCGCGCTAGACGTCGTGCGCGCGGCGGGGTGCGACGTGACGGGCCTGGCGTGCGGCGACCTGCATCTGGAGCACATCCGGTCGTGGCGCGAGGACGCTGTGGGCAATGGCCTGCGCGTGGGCGTGTGCTACCCCGTGTGGTCGGACGCGGCGGGCGCCAACTACGGCGCGCTCGCAGCCGACTTGGAAAAAAGCGGCGTGCCGTGCGTGGTGACGGCGGTGACCGAGGACCGGTGCGCCGAGGCGGGGATCGTGGTCGGTGCGGTGTACACCCCGGCGCTCGCCGCAGCCGCGGTCGCCGTCGGCGCGGACGCGTTCGGTGAAAACGGCGAGTTCCACACGCTCGCGCGCGTGTGGGAAGTCGACAGGGCGCGCGCGCTGGGAATCGAATAGCCGCGCGACGCACTCGTATCGCTACTACCGTAGATAGCTAGTAGCTAGCTCTAGATATCGTATGATATTCGCAACGCATTCTACTGCGCCCCCCCCGCGGCTTCCTCGACAAGTTTCTTGAGGTCCGACATGACCTTCTCCTCGCGGGCCTGTTTCTCCTCGTGGTTGATCATCGCGAGCGCCGCCTTCTCCTCCGCGCTGTACACCTGGTTTTCCTTCCGGACGCGAATCGCATTCATGCGCGCGTGCCTCGAGCCGGACATGACGTACCCGAGGCTCTCGAACCGGGCAATTTCGTCGGATTCCAGACCCACCTCGCCGCGCCGCGGGATGCGTTTCCCCGCCTGCACGAACTGCGCCATCGCGTCGCCCTCGCCGGGAAGGAGCGCCTTCCCGTAATCGCCTGCCCCCGCGCCGGCGTGCGGCGCCGCCGGCGGCGCCGCGGGACCAACGAACACGTCGTTTTCCTCCGCAGCGGCAGCCTCCTCCGCGGCTTTCGCGGCCGCCTCCGCCTGTTCCTGCCTCCGCTTCTGAAGGAACACGCGGAACCGCTCCGCCTGCGCCTCACCCTCGGCCTCCGCGGCGGCGGCAGCCGCGGCGTTCGCCTCGTCGTTCGCCGGACCGTCGCCGTCGTCTCCGTCGCTCGACGACGCGGATCCAGAATCGGAGGGCGATCTCGAGCGTCTTCTCTTCTCGTCGCGTCCCTTCGAGCGCTTCGAGTCGTTCCGCGCGTCCGAACTCTTCGGGCGGTCTGCGTTCGCGGTCTCGGCGGCATGGGGGACCTCGCGCTCCGGCGACGGAGACGGACTCGGCGTGTTGGCCCACATGAATTGCGTCTTGGCCAGCTTCTCGCGTTTCAAGCGGCGGAAGTCCGCGTAGTTCACTGCGATGGCGCGGAGCTCCTCGTCCCCGGGATCATCCGTGGGGCCCCGGGACGGGCCGGGAGGCCCGCCTCTTCCGCGGCCGTACCCGCGCCCCTCGCCGTACCCGCGCCCCCCGCCTCCGCGTCCCCCGCCCCGCCCTTCCCCACCGCCGCGATCTCTGCTTCGGTCGCGGCCGCCACCGCGGTACTCCCTGCGCTCGCGATCTCGGCTCCGGTCCCTGCTGCTGCGGCGGGGAGGCGGACTCCTCCGTCGGTCGGGGGACCGCGAACGCCGCCGAGGCGGTGGCGAACGGGATCTCTGCCGTCGCGGCGAGGGCGAGCGAGGCATGACGCGCGTGAAATGGAAGATGTCGAGGTTTTGAGTTGGCTGATGGCTTTTCTGGAATATACATTTTTGGACCCGCGAGCGAAGCGGACCGCCGCCTGACGCGCTCATCCGAATCGCGCCCCCACCACCGCTCTCGCGCGCGAGCCCGCGATCGCCGAGAAACGCCTCGATGGCTCGTGGAACCCTCCCGCACGGCGCCCCTCGTGCGTCCCGCTCCGTCCGGGAAGCCCCACCGACGCGCGGGGAGGCGCCGCCGCGACGCGAGGCGAAACACACTTCTTCGGCGCCGCCGGCCAGCCGAACCCAGCCCCTCGGACCGGTCGCGTCCGGGAAACCCGGGAAACGCTCGACGAACGTGCGATCGCCCTTAACACGTTACCACCATCGCCCTCGCGCTCTCTGCTCTCCGTGGTCACGTCCATCGCCTCGACCGCGGTTTCCGTGTCTTCCGGCGCGCCTCCGCGTTTCCCGGCGGCGGCGCCGCCGCGCCGA
>Ga0181558_10003367_pt1 | contig 14750 bp, 10 predicted proteins | sample 011ome_22_FD_133754 | JGI IMG/M metagenome (GOLD analysis project Ga0181558, IMG submission 133754) | Coastal salt marsh microbial communities from the Groves Creek Marsh, Skidaway Island, Georgia - 011507BT metaG (megahit assembly) | ecosystem: Environmental > Aquatic > Marine > Intertidal...
GCCCGACTAAAGTGGTCTAATAAGGTTTGTATATTTCGATATAAGAAAGTTGTCCACTTAATGGTCCATCCCAGGTATCAGAAGACGATATAGATGAAGCCCTTCGGCTGATAAAAATGTCGAAGGTAATAGATCACTGGTGTTTTCCCACTCGAATTTATCAGCACTTCCTTGCCATGTATTTAGGTCAGCTTAGAAGATGTTGTTTTGCATGATAAAATTGGAAACGATCCTGTCACTTCAAGCTATATGGTGCGCTTTTGAATCTCGTAAGACAACTCGTTCTCAACAAGAACTCACAGGCATTAAGAGAATGGGCTGAAAGGAATGACTCTCCAAGTATATCATATGAAAAAGCACTGGCAATCCTTACTAATAAAGGATATTCTCAAAATGTAAGTACATTCAGACGAATAAACGATTAAACATTCTAATTTGATTGATACAAAACAATAGATTCTTGACGAATGTCTTCGTGAATATGCAAGCTTAAATATTTGGTACCTTGATGATGATAAAAGAAGTTTTACCTTTGCAAATTTATAACTTAGTCCGTGCATGGTTTTAAAATCTAAAAGATGGAGAAAAGGGCTTTGCGGAATCCGGATCAAGATGAGAAATTCTTGAAGTTCCGATAAGTTCCTCCTGAAAATTGATCTTAAGTATATGAAAAAGTACTTCCCAAGAAACAAACCGGTAACTCGGACATTGATTTCCCCTCAACCAGAAAGCATAAGTCCACAACCAAATTTCTTACATATCTAATAGCATTTCTATGATAATAACATTTCCGACAAAGCAAAAGGTTTACCCTAAAACGAATCTTACAATACTGTTAGCAACTGTGCTACTTCCAATATCAATATCAACTTCAAAATAACGCCCAGTACGTATGTACATAGCCTATGTTTCTTCACCTCAACCCCAAAGAACAAAAAAAGTTCGAACTATTTCTCTACCTTGAGTGCACCACCCACTATCAGTGGTTTATTACCAACTGCACGCTGAACAATCCACGGACCCTGCTCAAATATCAGTTACTTTATCAAGCGAAATTAGTGCTACCAACCACCTTCGGAATATTTGGTATTAATTTGAACCGCGCGTTACGATATTCATCATCGCCATAAATAAATTTACCAAAAACCGAATTCTACAGGAAAATAGAACCACTAATTATAATATATAGGGAAAAAAAATCAAATCTGCACCTTATCAAAACTTGAAGGTATTAGATAGTAAAATACTATTGAAAAATGCTTTGATCCAGGAACTTGAATATTCACCGCAAATATAAATTTATTATTAATCCTGGCATGCAACTCCTACGATGTATTATTGAGTGAAAAGCTTTTACCAAGTAGACAGAAAGAAATACCAATTCGTTCGTGCACGTATGCGAGCAAACATTGTCGATACGTTCACTATGGATAAACCAGTCGACTCCCACCAATTCACCCAAATTCGATTGTGCAGGAACTTTAATACCATCTGCAAGATATGATTTCCCTCTAACCATATAGTTTTTGGATTCTGGAGAATACCAACAATTATTCTCAGCATAGGCAATGTTTTCTGTCAAACTTTGTTCTCCCTAGAAGCACAAATAAGGAGTGAAGATGAAGATACTATAATATTACACTCGTAAGCGATCCAAAGCTAGTAGTACTATTTTCAGGACTGTCAAACTGATTTAAGAGCATGGGTATCCGACGAACTGACTTGGTTTCGGAATATGCTTCGAGACCACGCATTAGTTCGAGAACGTAGAACCGAATATCCTCTGAGCATATATGAGCTAATATAGACAAAAAATTTTCATTTATAAAAACTTATTTTTTAAAAACTTACGTGAATATTCCCCTCTTCTCAACTGACCAGTATCAATATGATAAACGACTGTCGAATTGAATGAAGATCTGTTCTCTTTCTCAAGAAGTCCCTGGGAAGGTGATATCATCCATGTATAATCATTGTACATGTAATCTATATTTTGACTTTCAGAAGCCAACTGATTTAAAAACTAAATATAAAAAAAATAGGCATGAATTCAAGTAAACAAACCTCGTTACTCCTGATGAACTCTGTTTGAATCAAAACTTGTCCTGTTTGATATTTTTTCCAACTTCTTTTAGCTATGACGGTTTGAAACGGAACCTATCGGTATTGAATTCTTGAAGCCGAAATACATAATCAAAATAAATTGAGAAACCTTACGGCCCAACAATATTGGTTTTGAATGAATCTGAACGATATCTTTGTCATTGTCTACTTTATTTAGAATATTACCCCAACGGAATGCCTTATCCCATGTCTTTCTCGTGCTATTGAGATCAAGAAGTATGTGGAATATAGTTTCCACATCGGTCGGAATCGAAATAGTCACCTGCAAATTTTGTTAGATTCACCCGTATTCAAACTGAAAGGAGTACTTTTATCCGCCTCGTTTTGGGCTTTGCACGATCGGAACTCTCGTATTTCTCAAAAATTTGTATTGTTTCCGTTGTAAACAACATTTTCCATCTTTCTTTGAGTTGATTCATCTTATTATCATTTCGAACGTCTCCTGTTTTTAGTTGCATTTTACCTGTTCCTATTTGCGACTTTTAGTAGGAACGATGGATTCAAACTTTAAGTTTTGAGCATTATAAATTTGCTATAATATTTTAATTCCTTTTCGCTTCTATCTATTTTATAGCAAAACTTTGCACACTATTATATATATAGTACCGTACATCACAGCACTATATGTATATATATAGAAGCATTATTCAAACTTCAAACTTATTTTATTCATACTTCATCTGCACTATTTACCGCACATAGAAAATTGTAATCAATCCAAAAACACCACAAGTGACAGAATTTTGAAGGTGATATCATGATGAAAGAAAAAGACCAAGGAAATAATCATGTGTAAACAGGCAGGTAAAGGAAAAAATCAAAAAAAAAATGAACTCTCCTTGTCATGTGCTGAGAGCCTGTTTGCCTGAATGCCTGAAAGCCTGACGACTTGGGGGACTGCGTGATTGCCTGACTGCCTGAGGTGCCTGACTGCAACACTATAAAATGTTAATACAGAAGAAATAGTGTGAAACAACGACCTCCGTAACTAGAACGCTAAGAACCTATATCTTACTCTCAATTTGCATGTCTGTGGTAGTTCGGAACGACACGATTTCAATATCTTAAATATAAAATAGAGAAAACAGAGCCGTACAGCTGCCGGTGTGTAGAACGTTTTTCTTAGCTCTCAAACTGTATAACTGTTCAGTTCGGACTTTGATCACATCTCTCAAAATAACTTTAAAAGATGTATGCCTTATATACGAAGCATCTTTCGTCGAAAGTTCAAAGAGTGAGAGGAGTATATAATCTCTATAGATATTCGACTACCAGCGTTTCGGATAGTCTTTATGGATGTAAAATAGGAGAGCATGAAAAGACAACCACACTGAAAAGTGTGCAGGAAAAATATGAACGTGGAGTAGCTCTGACTGCCGTCACGGCATATGACTATCCTAGTGCAATGCACGTGAGTAATTCTATATACTTAATGATGTTTGATACTAATTGCAGTTTTTAGGTCGATTTGGCAAAAATAGATATAGTACTTGTGGGAGATTCTGCTGCTATGGTAGTGCACGGTCACGACACAACACTTCCTATTTCAGTAGATGAAATGTTGATACATTGTCGGTCTGTCTCAAGGGGGGCAAAGAGCGCTCTATTAGTCGGAGATATACCGTTTGGAAGCTACGAAAATGACGATGCACAACTTTTGAAGAATGCTATTCGGATACTTAAGGAAGGAGGAATGCATGCTGTTAAAATTGAAGGTGGAAGTCGCAGTCGTGTATCCGCTGTTCAGAAGATGACTGGGGCTGGTATTGCTGTTATGGGGCACATCGGTTTAACTCCTCAATCGGTAAGTCTTTTAGGTGGCTTTCGACCCCAAGCGCGGAGTGCAAAAGCTGCTGTAAAGCTTGTTGAGCAAGCTATAGAGCTTGAGGGTGCTGGTTGCTTTTCAATCGTTCTAGAATGCTTACCTGATTGTGTGGCTGCAGCGATTACTTCATCTATAAATATTCCTACAATAGGAATAGGAGCTGGTTCTAATACGAGTGGACAAATTTTAGTTTATCACGATCTTCTTGGATTTATGCAACACCCCCATCATGCAAAAGTAACTCCAAAATTTTGTAAGCAATATGCACAAGTAGGTAAAGTTATACAGAAGGCTATGACTGAGTTCAAAAACGAAGTAAGAAATGGAGAGTTTCCAGGAACGGAATTCACTCCGTACAAACTTAGATCCCGTGATCGAAAGATCTTTATTGAAATGCTCGGCAAAGCGGGATTTTTGGATGCGGTTCACAGAATGAAAGCCTACAAATAATGTCGTACGTGCAATAGAGGTAGCGAAAGGATCTTCTAAGAGCAGAAAGCTTTTTTACGTCCGTTTATTGACTTGCTGGTAGCAACTTAGCAAAGAGCCTGAAGCATAATGTTAACAAACCATGCCTGTATGTCACTGCAACCTATACATTAATTTGAATTTGAGTTGATGTCTGGGTTGTACTGTTGTGTTTTGTTATGTAAATTGTTTCATCAACCACAAAAGGACAGAATTTCTATTTCTGTTGAATGTTGTGGGATGGACCCGCCCAAAAAAATAATAAAAAACGCATACGATGGTGTAGGGGCCACAAACTTTTCCACTCTTCCCGGTCCCGGTTACCGAAGCAACTTTGATCAAAAACGCAAAGGGTCTGATTACCTGATTAGCGGGGTTCTTTTCATTCATATCTATTCCATACGCGTGTGAAACCTTACGTAGAGCAGTCTACTTTTACGTACTCTTCTTTTTTTAAAAGGGTTCCACAACAAAATGCTCATAGATAGTTTTGAAGTGCTTTCCTCGAACGTTAAATATTCAGAAGACTACATAGAAAGCACATATGTCTATCATGATACAAAACTAAGTAAGGCGACATCTGGTTGTTGGATAGTTGAGCCAGTAGAGTACAACTACAGGTTTAAACTCAAACGAAAAGTCCCAAAGTTGGGGCTGATGCTCGTTGGCTGGGGAGGTAATAATGGTACTACTTTAACTGCAAGTTTGATTGCAAATAGAGAGGGTATCTCGTGGGACACCAAGGATGGTAAAATGGATCCCAATTATTGGGGAAGTTTAACACAAGCATCAACTTGCTACGTTGGCAAAATATGTAAGGAAGATGTATATGTCCCTTTTAAGTCACTGCTCCCCATGGTTGATCCAAATGATTTAGTTATAGATGGATGGGACATTTCTGCACTAAATATTGCTGCTGCTACCAAGAGAGCGCGCGTTCTCGATCTTGATTTACAAAATAAACTCGAGAATTATTTAAAGCACCTCAAGCCTCGGCCAAGCATTTATGATGAATCATTCATTGCTTCCAATCAAAAAAGCCGGGCAGATAATATTATTGTGGGGACAAAAAAGCAGCAAATGGAAACGGTTCGGAAGGATCTGCAGGACTTCAAAGCTAAGAGTGGCGTCGAGAGAGTAATTGTAGTATGGACAGCCAACACAGAGAGATACACGGAAGTGAAAAAAGGTGTACACGACAGCGAAGTGAACCTGAGAGCAGCACTGGCAAATAATGAAGCTGAGATAAGTCCAAGTACAATAATGGCTCTTGCTTGTGTGGATGAGGGTGTCCCTTTCATAAACGGAAGTCCTCAAAATACTTTTGTACCTGGCTTGATTGAAGCAGCTACTAGACTTAACATTTTAATCGGTGGTGATGATTTTAAGACCGGGCAGACGAAGATAAAAAGTGTTCTTGTAGATTATTTAGTGAGCGCTGGAATTAAACCAACAAGTGTGGTTTCATACAATCATCTTGGTAACAATGATGGGAAAAACCTTAGTAATCCAAACACATTCAGATCGAAAGAAATTTCAAAATCAAGTGTGTTAGACGACATGGTTCGATCAAATCCTATATTGTATAAAGATGATGAAAGTCCAGATCATGTTATTGTCATAAAATATGTTCCTTCTGTTGCTGATAGTAAGCGGGCAATGGATGAATATGTAAGCGATATTTTTATGCATGGTAAAAATACCCTCGCTATCCACAATACCTGTGAAGATTCTTTGCTAGCAGCTCCTATCATACTGGACCTTTGTCTTCTTGCTGAACTGATAACTAGAATAGAGGTGCAACAGAATGGTTCTGAGTTCCGACCGTTTCATTCATGCTCAGCTTTACTATCTTACCTCACTAAAGCTCCCCTTGTTCCCCCGGGAATGTCTACTGTTAACGCACTAGCAAAGCAGCGGTCAATGCTGGAAAATATTTTTAGGGCTGTCCTTGGTTTATCACCGGTACATAATATGAATCTAGACGTGATATGTTAATTCTGGAAGACTTATAAGAACTGCGTTACACAGTTTGGATTATGGATGATATGAACTATGAAACTAACAGGCACTTTAAACTCTTCTCGTGATTCATATTATTACATTGGCTTAACTTAAATACTGCACTCATAGGAAATAGGAAATAGATGTAATTATTCGCAGATGGATGTGTACAGAAAGAAGGTTCTTCTTACAACTGTAAGCTAGCCCAAAAGTATTGGTATTCGTATACGCTTATTTTTTTATTTCACAGAATTAAAAATATAAATGCTATGAAACGAGTGTGACAGATACATTTTGACTCGTAATATTGAGTCCATGTAGAAGAGAATATGACTGCATGTTTATGATTTTAAGGATATGAGTGTACACACCATCTATAACTGGACACAAACTGCTAACAGTCCCTTTCACTTCCTCCTCCAAAGGTATAATTCTGGACTCGTACTAGATTCACTCCTAATTCAATGAAAGGAATTACAAGAACGCTCGTTTTTCCTCTAATTTGCTTCTCCTGTTTTTTCATTGAGTTCTAAAGCATAACATCCAGGCTTTACTGATCCTACAAATAAGAGTTATTTTTTCTTTACAATACGCAAATAAGAATCCCATGCCTAGATGAAGCCATCGTGCGGACCAGCTCTGCTTCGGTTCAAGAACAGTGATTACGCTTCAATTTACACAAAATTCACAAAATTAGGAAAAGTCAGTCTCAAAAAGTTCAATACAATATTGACTTACCCAGAATAGTTGCTGGTCGTTTGTTTTACAACAGCATTTGAATCGGTAAAGGACAACGTCGAGCAGTTATCGCATCCATTTTCTAAGAACTATTTCACAAGAAAGAGCATCGTAAGCATTTAATTTTACATGAAACGATATATATATATACTTGTTCAAAAGTTTTAATTAACTTGCAATTCAAGCAAGCCCGCACTCCGCGCTGAAACTCCAGAGGAACTTCAGCACATGTTCCCTCCATCGGGATTTCTACCGGCTGTACTTCAGGAACTCTGTGCCTGATTCGAAGACGATAGGATACGTTCCAAGAAATTTATGTTGAAATAAACGTGAAGCTATACGAAGCCAATATGTTGTTTGAGGGGGTATAGAAAAGAGTTTTTGAAGACAAATAGAGTTTAACGTGGAAGTTTTAGCAGCGAATTTGTCAGCATTGCAGGAGGTGGGTTTTTTTCAAAAAAAAATAAGACAAGGGTCCGTATGCTTCAGTACACCCATATGGCACATTCACCACAATTCACTTTAAGAGAAAATCATATGGTTATGGCAAAACATCCATATTTTTTTTTCGTGAAAAAAAAAGCGTTTCACTCTTCCCCTCCACAAAATGCAACTTCGAGCCAAAGTTCTTTTGAATAACTCGTGTCATGAGATTATGCGCACGATTGACGTAGTAAGCGATACGCGAATAGTAAGGTCCCCCGGGGGTAACATTAGTTTTGATAATCCATCGAGAAGTCCCTTCTCTTCCAGAGTAGCAGGATGTCTAGACAAAAATGTGAATCGCATTCAAGAGTTCCCAAATCAAAGAGTAATTTCAAACTTCGCATTTGAAATACCTGCATACTTCACCAATGTACTCATTGATCTCGAATATAAAAGATTTGTTCCTTTGCTGATCAATGAAATGGGAAAGTATAAAAATTTATTAGCTGCAAATTTTTTATTGAAACAATTGCGAACTTGTATACCAAGCTCACCAGCAACTTCAAGTGCGTCACTCTTTGAAGGGGGAGCGTTCAATTTCTTTTACAATGATGAATTCAGAGGGTATGATGGAGATATTTATCAATATACAAAGTCACCTGCAAAGAATATTTGTAGAAAATTTTACACCAGTCTCAAATCGAAGGAACGGAGTACAAAAGATGCCCCTCTTCAGAATGGAAAAATGGAGTTACTTGGAATCAATACTCTTGATGCTAAGTTAATATTAAATAAAGTATTTTCAATTTATTTTGCGAGGGGATTGGAAGAACCAGATACAGCGCTGATGCAACTTGGTGCAGACTCCCTAGTCCTGGCTGAAGTTTCCCGTGCACTTTCTAAAGAACTTTGCACCCAAGTTTCAGTTCTCGATATTTTTACTTGTGCAACTTTCAACGAGTTACAAAAATACATAAGAAAGAGACTATTCCAAGTTTCCGAGGAAATCCCTAATAGACTTTTTTCCGAATGAGACCTTCGAATAAATCAAGACTATTACCATCCGGATGAAGTTCATAGTATTGCCTGTTATTATCAACTGTTGCAAGTAATTAGTTTGCAGCTCAGCTGCTCAGTATTAACAAAAGAAGTTGGTTTTTTACTTACTTGCTAAAAGATAGCCATTATCTGTCAAACCTTCAATCACTAACTCAAATCTGTTGATTGCACTTCCTTCTGTCTCTAATATGGAAATCTTTTGACCAGAATGTTTCCAATACGTCAAATAAACTATCTGCGAAAAGATGTATTCAGTTTGTTAAAAACAAGCATAAAATAACCTTGATTGCTTCGAAACCTCTTGAATCCAGTATTTGGATTAGTACCTCAAATTTTTCTGCGCTTGAACTTTACCATCTAAATTCTGCCAAAGTGTTTATTATTACCGAGAATTTTTCCAAGCAGTACTTCTTTCCTCATCTGAAAACATTACAAATATCAAATGTGCTTGGCTTTTGTTTTTGCATTCTTTACCTCTGAGATTTTATTTAGCAAAATTGTGTGCATAAATATAAAGTAAAATCACCTTCAGCATTTACTCCTCGAGTTTTAGCCGAGTTTTTCAGGATATTCTGAATTGATTGATACCTACCCTTCAAAAGAAATCATAGAATATCTATATGGATTAAAAGGAGTATACTTCATTCATTAAATTTAAACCAATTCCTACTGAGACATCAAACCTACCATCTTTATACTTTGAGTTGCACAGTACACCCCCTATCTAGAACTTTTTTGTGATAGTATGGATTATTGCGTCACGAACAAACCTTCGAATCACCGAAATAAATATCGTTCGGCCATTTAATATCAAATTTATGTTCTGATGAATCGCTTTTACTTTTGTCTTGAATGGTCCCATACACCTCTCGCAGAGTCTTAAAAAAATAATAAACATGGACTCACTCAGATCTAGAAGATGAAGATACTACCTCAACGACAGCAATTGAACCAAGATACTGCAGAAGAATTAAATTCTTACGATCACTAGAGAGCTAATTGTTAACATTTTGTATCCGAGGAAGAATTTCATACCATATGGATACTGAAAATGAAAAAAGAAGCCCACCGCTGGAAGCAACCCAATTGTTCCCCCTATATAAATCGTTAGAGAATACTAAGTACAGAAAATATCGGGGAAAATACCCTCTACCACGCCCATGACTTTGTATATCTGCGACGCATACACTTCCAATAGGAATTTGTTCTATGAACCTAATTTAAATAGAATTATTATTGAAGGAGCAAAAGCAAAGAATAGGTTCCAACTTGGTAATAAAGTCTTGGGTAGATTTGCACTGTTTAGTTACGAACAAAAAATTCCCTGTTGTTTCACTCCTCAAATTACGATAGAAACTATCGACATCGAAAGATGGACTGTTATTGCCTCCGTGCTCCTCTTCTTTGCTTATCCTGAAGGTGTACTAACTCTCTTTTGCAATACGTAAAATTAACGGAATTATTACTTCACTAAAACATTCTCTTCCTTAAATATTTTGGAGTCCAAACTTCTTAGCTGCTCGATTTCCTATGTTGTGATAGCGTCAAATATTCATCGCATGTCTATTCTGAGTAACTTTCATACCTCAGAACTTCTTCCATGTGCTTCGAAATATTCCTGGTAGTCCTTTGTACACATTTTGATTTTCCTTTAAAAGAATTTTACTTTTTGCTTAGAAAGAACAGATAGTTAACTTTTGCCGGACTTTCTGAAGCTTACATACACCTTTCCTCAACTTCGGAGCGTTGCATGCGTACATAAGATTAATCCAAACCAATGTACCATACAGGCTATAAAATTTTCACGATTGTATCGAGCTCACATGCCTGGGTGGGGGTTTTGGGGCTGTTGGGGGTTTCCGAGAAAAGTATTTAAGTATTTTTTGGAAAACTTTATGAAATACGAGGGCGGGTCTCACCTAAATGGCAAAAAATATGAAATGTGGTTTTTGTGTAATAACTAAATAATCCCGAAAGCACTACCATTCATCCAATACCCATATTTACCTCCATTCGTGGTGCTTTTTCGCTTCATCTTTCGATCCGTAAAGGAACCTTCAAAAAAAAGGCGCGATCAGAACTTAAATCCGGCCCAATAGACCAACTATGGGACTTTCGCTTTTTTTATTGATTTGCGAAAGGTGGGATTTGAACCCACGCGCTCAGTTGAGCACCGGGATGCTTATGATTAAGTCGTTCAAACGAAATATAATATTAATATATTCAAATTTTCGTGAATGATTTTGGTTATTCCAAAAAACAAAAATTATATGGCATACATAGGAGCAAATTATTATTCCAATAAAGAGGTTGTGTCTCCTAACTCTTAATATCATTCCAGCATCCACATACATGTTGTAGATCCACATTCCTGTACGAGACGAGAGGGAAAGGAATCAGGAGCTTAGGTTGCCGTTTTTCACAGTCATGGTACCTTGTTATGGACTTCGGAAGGATTTACCTAGTCGTATTTCGTTAGTTTCTCAGGGAGGGGCTTTTCCTGAGTTTCATTTCGTACAAGATCCTATACGGAGAGTGCTGGAGTCTTCGCCATCGAGTTTTAGATCAAAATCGTCCTCTATATTTCAACGTGATGAAAAAGATTTATCATATCCACCAAGTACATCACTGGAAACCTTTGAGTACACCACTAAGGTAAATCCTTTTCTTTTTCTATTAGAATATTTCAAAGGAAACTCTCTAGAATGTTTTGCGACCAGAGAAGAACAAAAGCACTACCACAAAAGCAAAGACATCCAAGGCTATTTCAGAGCGATTAAATACGAATAATTCAAATGCTTTACAGGGTGGAAATAACGCACAGTATCTCAGATATAAAAGTGATCGCAATGATTTACAAACAGAGTCACGAGAGCACAGGATCATTAAACTACACACTGTTCCACTAGACCCAATGGAGCCTGCAAAATTTAGACATAAAAAGGTATTCAATAAAAAATCCTTAATTATAAGTGTCGCTTAGATTTTAGCATAGGTTCCAAGAAATGCCCAGAACTCACCTGTTCCGATTCATCACAGTCCCGAGAAACAAAGATGCAGTCAGTCTATACTCGATTGGAGTATTCCTCCCTCTATTTCAAATTGGAAGGTATCTAAAACTTCAATAATTTCGTTCGGCATTCATTTTCACATTTTCCCTATTTTAGAATCCAAAAGGTTACTCAATACCGCTTGATAAAAGACTAGCTGCAGATGGGAGGAATTTACACGAGCAGCAGATAAATGATAACTTTGCAAACTTATCAGAGGTATGATTTTCTAACAATTTTCCCTGATTTAATCAATTTTCTGTAGGCGTTGTATTTAGCAGAGCGCAAGGCGAGAGATGCAATACAAGTACGTGGTCAAATTCGTAAAGAGCTCAATTTAAAAGAAAAGGAAGCTAAAGAATCCGAATTACGCAAATTAGCCATAAATGCTAAGAAAAGAAATTTTTCAGACGGAGAATTAGACAAATGACGCTTAGGCTGTTGAAAATCTATGATCCTGTTTTAATGTGTACTTTGTATTATTACATTGCCGTTGTGAATATTCGATGATATCTTTCATTTGTAATCTAAGTCCTAAATGGAAGTGAAAAAAAAGTAAAACTATGGCTGTATAACCATACATAAGACGATATTTCGGCCGTTACTTTTTATTTTTTACGCCAGCTCAACTTATTTTCTTCTATTTATTAATTTAGTCGCACTTTTGCGAATGGCCTCTTTAAGTATGTGAAGTTCCTCACTCCAAATAATACGTGCAGCAGCTGTACCGATACAGCTTGAGTTTGTACAAATGAAATCTTGATCTTCATCGAACCTTTCGGATTTTCTATAAAACGATTTACGGCATTCTAAAATATCTATAAGTATTCGATGTAGTAGTCGTTTCGAGGAGTTGTATCTGTTCTCAAAGTTATTTTGCTCTGAAATTTTTTTGGAAATGTATTGTACAAGGTCTTTGCTCACATTACCCGAACTATTAACTTCGAAATCAAGATCACGTGCGGAGATTATCTGCGATTGAACCGAAAAGTTTGTTAACACCTGATGGACTATGCTTTTTGGTATAGATACGGTACCTTTATACTTGTTATTAGCCTCACAAAAGCCATAGTTATACAGTAACGATGCATTACTTTGTAATCCAAAAGTATTGAAAACTTCATCATCCTTTTTCATTTTCTTTACTGATTTAATAAGTAAGGTATCGGACATGGAAAATTGTTTTTTATTGAAAGTATTGTTCGTATCTTGGTCGTAGACTCGAACACCCTCTGATTCAGTCTTGTGATTAAAAAAATCTGCTACAGGCACGAGACACTCACCATATACTTCATCAACAAAGAATGCACGTGATGCAGCAATGGAAGCAGCAACTTTGTAAATCTTCAAATCTATTATTTTACTCTCTCGTGGAAGAAACTTATATAACAAAGCACAACCTTCTGCATAATCATCAGAAAGGGCAGAATCATCAGCAATAATATGTGCAGCTAGAGAAGTACCCTGTAAGAAAGCCCGCATTTTAGAGGACCAATACATGGGTAAACTTCGTTCCCCATCTAAGGGTAAATTTTCTAAATAAGCATTCCATGAAGAAAGCTTTCCCAGAGAAATCTCGTGTGCTATTGCGAAATTTAACGCCAATCCCCCAGCTAATTTTGCTTTTTTGATTTCTCTTGAAATTGCGCAGGTCTTGGCTCCAAGACAAACTTTCTTTGGAATTTGTATAACACTCTCATCCGACAGGATTGTTCGATTGGCTACAATACATAGGTTATACCTTTGCGCTACTTCGTCCCATCGCCGATCTATCCTGATAGCATTACTGATTAAGATATTCTTTGATGCGCACCAGTCTTGAAAACGCTTCAACTCAAGAACTGTTTTCGTCATTTGTCTCTAGATCTCTAGAAAGCAAAATAAATACCTAAGCATAACGTGAAGCTGAACACTGTAAACATTCAGTCAAGTTTATCTTTTCAAGCTTTCATGTTTCGGGCAGAAAAAAGACATATCATAATTAGTAATGAACTATGCACGGTGCACTACAGGTAGCAGCCCAGCAGTACCTGAACAAACATATTGTGTCAAATTTTCAGTGCATTAAGGAAAGTTTTGATTTTTTGGTAAGAACAGAAGAAGAATCCATATTTGAACAGAAGAAGAATATTTGTTGGTAAAATTTCTTGAGAGGATCATCGTGTTCTTGAGCTAATATCCCCACTGATCAACCTTTTTTGATACCCACCAAAAAACCATACCAATACCTGGTGATGAATGTGATTACTTCCTAGAAATGAATGTATCTCTGCTTCGACTAAACACTCACACCGTACACCGTATGCACAAAAAATATATACCAGTACCCCCGTAGTCTGTGATATTATAGATTTTTTTAGATTTTTTCTATCTTTACGTGTCACAAGTCAAAGAACTCGCCTTCCAGCCGCGAGAAAATGCAAATGAATACAAAAAGAACAAGCCAAGGGACTACTTGCATATATTTGTATAAGAGTGTTCTAGCCTTGGTTTCTTTTTCACTTCTAGGACTTCTCGGGTATTTCCGCTCTGCACGGTTGATACTTTCTCCGTACTCCTTTGAGTTTTTTTCAGTTGAGGGATCTGTACTCATTCCAAGTGTAATCTCATTTTCAATAAACGTAGTTAATGATTTTAAAGTGGGATTATCCTGTAGAGTTTCAACATGCACTTTAATTTTCGTCATTTCCGTAAGCACTCTTGCCAACTCCATTGCACCTAATGAATCAAGTCCTTGCTCTACAAGAGGGACGTCTTCAATTATCTCACACTCAAGAATACCTCGAAGCAGTGAGGATATTTGTATCCCAAGCTCCGCCCTTGACAGCCCCTCATATATTTCTCTGTGAGTGCGTGAATATCTACCTTCCATAGATCCTCCATGTTGATAATAAATTGGGGTGCTCAAACTCTCAAAATTTCCTGTCGGAACCTTTTGAATTATGCGTCCCTCCAACAGAAACACGTGCGTGTGAATTATACCTCTTCTCACGTCCAAATGCCAGAGCTCATGACTGGACTGAACCGCAGAATGTGTAGTAGTGGGAGCACACTCC
>Ga0181558_10003372_pt1 | contig 14738 bp, 9 predicted proteins | sample 011ome_22_FD_133754 | JGI IMG/M metagenome (GOLD analysis project Ga0181558, IMG submission 133754) | Coastal salt marsh microbial communities from the Groves Creek Marsh, Skidaway Island, Georgia - 011507BT metaG (megahit assembly) | ecosystem: Environmental > Aquatic > Marine > Intertidal zone...
CTGGATGGGCTTTAGTTCGTTTAAGGATTTAGGATCAAAGGCAGAAGCTCCAAAATAGGCTACTTCAAGAGCAGGCGAACCGGGGTAAATAGGGCTTACTTTTCTGAAGAATGTAGTGAGGGAGGTTATTTTATCTGGGTCAGCTGATGGGAAGTCGTAATTTTTCTCCGCAGAAAATCGATTGACTACCAATTGATAAAAGGGTTCTTCTTTCGGGAGCTCAGCTACTTTTTGATCAAATCGTGCTCCAGAAACCACCCAAAGCCGAAGGATTTCTAACTCTTCATCCGAAAGTTGTAGTTTATTTTTAGGGGGCATGTGATCCTCATCTTCCAACGGAAGGTGGATTCGTTGGATTATTAGAGAAAGTTCTGGCTCACCTGCTACAAAGAGAGGCCCTGATTTGCCTCCTTTTTGGATCCCAGTAAGCAGGTCTAGCCGAAGCTCTCCCTTTACTTTAGTTGCATTATGACAGGTTATGCATTTGGACTGCAAAATCGGTTGAACCAAATGCTGAAATACTTCTGCCTTTTCCAATGCAATGTTGTCATCCATCGGGTTTTTTAAGGGAGCAAGTAAGAAATTCGATCCATGGGTCAATTCAGCCCCAAAATGTCCCGTAAGCACAATAAGAAGCGTAAGGCTGATTGCTAAGGCTCTGAGGATAGGTAATTTGTTGTTTTGTAAATAGTATATAGCACAGGCCATTGCTAGGGTAGCAACGGCCGTCCATTTATGCCAGTCGATCGAATCACCCTCGAAATCTTCGGTAGCCAAAAAAAGTCCTGCAATTACCGTGATACCTGCCAGATTTGTTCCTATTAGCAGTAACCATGAGAAATATTTCATTCGATTTTGATCTCGAATCCACAGGAAGAACATGGCCATAATGAGGACCGCGATGGGGAAGTGAAGGAGTAGGGGGTGAAATCGTCCAACTACCTGAAGCCAAGCAGGAAGTTGGATATTTTCTCCTCCCACCAGCAAAATAAGTGTTAAGCCCACCCAAAAAATGAGGAGGTTTTCAAGGAATAGTTTGAGTGTCTTAGATTTCACAAAATAGCGTTTAAGCGATTAAATCCTTGACTACTTTCCCATGTACATCGGTGAGTCGGTACCTTCTCCCAAGGTGTTTGTAAATTAGTTTTTCGTGGTCAATCCCCATCAGGTGCATGACAGTAGCTTGGAAGTCATGTACATGAACTGGATTTTCTTGGATATTGTATCCAAAGTCATCGGTTTCTCCATAGACCATTCCTGATTTTACCCCTCCGCCTGCCATAAAAATGGAGAAAGCGCGTGGGTGGTGGTCCCGACCATAGTTTTCAGGGGCGATTTTACCTTGACAATAGTTGGTTCTACCAAATTCTCCCCCCCAAATTACAAGGGTTTCGTCTAGAAGCCCACGTTGCTTTAGGTCGGTAATAAGTGCAGCAGATGCTTGATCTACATCTTTTGCTTGACCTATCATCTGGTTGGGCAGATTATCGTGAGTATCCCATCCTTGGTGATAAAGTTGTACAAATCTTACTCCGTTTTCAGAAAGTTTTCGTGCCAACAGGCAATTGGCCGCGTACGTACCAGGGACCAAGCAATCTGGACCGTATAATTTAACCACAGAATCTGGCTCTTTACTCACATCGGTGATTTCTGGGACAGCTGTTTGCATTCGAAAAGCCATTTCGTATTGCTGCACTTTCGTCGTGATTTGTGGGTCATTAAACTCCTGGTAGTTCAGGTCATTCATCGCAGCCAATTGATCTAGCATTCTTCTTCGTTGGTCTTTGCTTACGCCTTCAGCATCAGAAAGGTAAAGGACAGGATCCTCTGAATTTGAAAATTGTACCCCTTGGTGGCGGGCATCCAAAAAGCCGCTGGACCATAATTTTGAATAAACTCCTTGCCCATTTCCTTTTCCTCGGCTGAGCAGTACACAAAAGGCGGGTAGGTTTTCATTCTCACTACCAAGTCCATAGCTCAACCAAGAGCCCATACTCGGTCTGTTGCCTACCTGCGCTCCCGTTTGGAAAAAGGTCAATGCTGGATCATGGTTGATGGCCTCTGTATGCATGGATTTGACAATGCATAAGTCATCAACTACCGTGGAAAGGTGAGGGAAAAGAGATGAAATCCATGCACGACTCTGGCCATACTGGTTAAATTCAAAAAAGGAGCCAACTAACGGGAAGGAACTTTGACCGGCGGTCATCCCAGTCAGGCGTTGACCCATGCGAATAGATTCCGGTAGTTCTTGCCCAAAACTTTTGATAAGTTGGGGTTTGTAGTCAAAAGTTTCTAACTGGGAAGGAGCACCATTTTGAAAGAGGTAAATGATTCGTTTTGCTTTGGGGGCGAAGTGTGGTAAGGCGCGCATTAAGGATTCTTCTGCTTCTTTCTTGCCGGAAAAAAGATCTGGAATCAATAAAGACCCTAAGGCTACGCTGCCCACCCCCAAACTCAAGCGAGAAAGAAATTTCCTTCGGTTGTGATTGAGTCCATTTTCTAAAAATTCTTTTTCCATATCAACTTTTGGTAATGGTTTCTTCCAAATTGTACAAGCTCACAATGACTTGCATGAGCGCTGCATTTTGAGGGGTAATTGCTTGTGGGAGGATGGGGTATTCGCCCACATCCAAGATTGCAGCAGCATCTTTTGGATTCATTTGAAAGTGTTCAAGCTCATTGCTATAGTAATTTTGGAGCAATTCATTTTCTTCCGACTTCAATTCTCTGCACACAATTCGTTTGAAAGCTTCGGCAATGGCTTGATTTGAGTTGCTGTATTTCTCCGAAAGCTTGGTGGCTAAGACCCTAGATGCCTCTAGCACCATGGGATCATTCATCATGGCAAGGGCTTGAAGTGGGGTGTTGGTTCTATTTCTAGATACTTCACAACGATCTCTGTTGCTAGAGTCGAAAATGATCGCTTTTGGTGGAGGGACGGTCAGTTTGATAAAGTTGTAAATTCCCCTTCGGTACAATTTATTTCCGGTATCCTGTTGGTAGTTGGCTAGGACACCACGTCCAGAGGTAGCCGCTTCCCAAAGACCGGAGGGTTGGTAAGGCTTGACGCTAGGTCCTCCAATTTCTCCAACCAATAAACCGCTCGAGGAAAGGACCAAGTCCTGAATATTCTCTGCAGGGAGGCGAAGTCGAGGAGCCCGAGCCAAATAAAGGTTGTCCGGGTCAACCTCCAAGTGTTTGGAGGAAATATTGGCTGATTGCCGGTAGGTGGAGGATAGAAGGATTTTTTTCAACAGTGCTTTCACGTCCCATCCTTTTTCCATGAAGTCAGCTGCCAACCAGTTTAAAAGTTCTGGATGTGTGGGTAGATCTCCTTGCATGCCAAAGTCCCCGGCGGATTTAACGATCCCCCTACCAAAAATTTCTTGCCAAATGAGGTTGACAAAAACACGTGCTGTAAGTGGATTGTCTCGATGTGTCGTCCATTTGGCTAGCCCTAATCGGTTTTTTTCAAAAGTAGAAGGGAAGGGTAGGATGGAGTTAGGGGTGGAGGACTCTACGGGTAAGGTAGGTGCGTCGTAAGCACCTCTGTTCAGGATATAAGTAGTTCGTTTTTGTTCCAATTCACCCATCACCGACACACTTAACTTGCTGGTATCTGGGTGATTAATGAAACTGAGTATGCCGTCCAGATCGTTTCTTTCAATCCAAAGTATAGGAGTTTTTGCCGGTTTGGAAACACTCACATCTCCCTCAAAGCCCTTTTCTTGCGAGTTATTGAAAAAAGCATAGAGTTGGTAATATTCTTTTTGAGAGACAGGATCGTACTTATGGTCGTGACATTGCGCACATTCCATGGTGATACCTAATATTCCTTTGCTGAACGTATTCGTTTTGTCGAGCACGTATTCCACTCGGTATTCTTCTTCAATGATTCCACCTTCTTCCGTGTATTTGTGATTTCTATTGAAGGCAGTTGCCAAAAGTTGCTCCTTGGTGGGATTAGGGAGTAGGTCTCCTGCAAGTTGCCAAGTCAAAAATTGATCGTAACGTTGATTTTTATTAAAGGCATGAATGACCCAATCTCGATACGGCCATTGTGAACGGATATTATCGTCTTGGTAGCCATAGCTATCAGAGTAACGAGAGATGTCCAACCAGAGTATAGCCATTTTCTCTCCATAGGATGGGCTACTGAGTAGTTGATCTAGTAAATTTTCATAGGTGTTTTCCTCTGAAAACCCTGCGTATTTTTCCAGAATTTCTAGCGAAGGAGGGAGTCCTGTAAGGTCCAAGCTTGCGCGCTTGATAAGTTCGTAGGAACTAGCCTCTGGATTAGGTTCCAGCCCCATGTTTTTCATTTTGGATGCTACAAAGCGGTCAATTTCATTAGTTCCCCAATTGCTAGCAGGCATTTTTGGCTTTTCTACTCGAGTAAAGGCCCAATGGGGTTCGTAGCGAGCTCCTTGTTCGATCCAATTTGTGATGAGTTCAATTTCGGTTTTTGTGAGGCTTAAGTTGGACTCTGGTGGAGGCATGATTACCCCTGGATCAGTGCTAGTGATGCGGTGATATACTTCTGAATTAAGTGGATTGCCTTTGACAAGTGCAAATCGCCCTGGGCTATCTTTCAAAGCTGTAAAAGCTCCTACTTCCGTATCTAATCGTAGGCTAGCTTCTCGCTTATTTGCATCTGGGCCATGGCAAGCAAAGCATTTATCAGAAAGGATGGGACGTATGTGGAAGTTGTAACTGATTTGTTCCTCTGCTTGTAATTCAGGTGGGGTCGCAGCATTTTGTGCGCAACTCCCTAAGCTAGCAAGGCTCAACGTCCAAATAAGCCCTCGAATTAGGCTTGGATAAGTCATGGGTTTCACTGTTAATGTGAAAAAGTTAAAAAAAAATCTTGAATTTGCGGTACTAGCTAGCAATTGGTCTTAGGGAAGTTGAACTAAAAAGATAGAATAGCTAGTTTCATGGGATAGGCTAGCTATAAATTCTTGTTTATCTAATAAAAAACAGCAATTCCTTCCGTTATTTGTAGGATTAAAGAGTGAATTAGTTTAGAGGAGCTCCTCTTGATTTTTTAAGTGAATCGAATATACTTACACGATGTTAAAAATTAAAAATATTTGTTGCATTGGCGCCGGTTACGTGGGAGGTCCTACGATGGCGGTATTGGCACTCAAATGTCCAGACATTCGAGTGGTGGTGGTAGACGCCAATGCTGCACGAATTGATGCTTGGAACCAAGAAGATTTATCACAGTTGCCAATCTATGAGCCGGGTTTAGCCGAGGTAGTTGCAGAAGCTAGAGGAAGAAATTTATTTTTTTCTAAGGAGGTGAATCAAGGTATTCAGGAGGCAGACATGGTTTTTATTTCGGTCAATACGCCTACCAAAACCTATGGAGAAGGAAAGGGAATGGCTGCAGATTTAAAGTGGGTAGAACTTTGTGCAAGACAGATTGCTGAGGTAGCCACTACCCCAAAAATAGTAGTTGAAAAATCTACTTTACCTGTTCGTACTGCTCAAGCTATCAAGGATATTTTGAACAATTCACCAACTAAAATTTCTTTTCAAGTGCTCTCTAATCCAGAGTTTTTGGCGGAAGGAACTGCGGTGGAAGACTTATTGAATCCCGATCGTGTGTTGATCGGTGGCGACCAGCATAGTGAGGGTAAGGCTGCTATTCATGCCTTAGCTTCTATTTATGGAGCTTGGGTTCCGGAAGAAAAGATTTTAACCACCAACTTGTGGTCTTCCGAGTTGAGTAAATTAACCGCAAATGCATTTTTGGCCCAACGTGTTTCTTCCATTAACTCGATTTCTGAGTTGTGCGAAGTGACAGGAGCAGATGTAGAAGAGGTTGCCAAAGCAATTGGAATGGACGCTCGAATAGGGTCAAAGTTCTTAAAGGCCTCTGTAGGATTTGGTGGTTCTTGTTTCAAAAAGGATATCTTGAACCTGGTTTACATTTGTAGAAGTTATCAACTTCATGCCGTGGCTGATTATTGGGAGCAAGTGATTCGAATTAATGAGCATCAAACCGAAAGATTTGCCAAGCAAATTATTAAAAGTTTGTATACTACCGTTAGCGGTAAAAAAATTGCTTTTCTAGGTTGGGCATTTAAAAAGGACACCAATGATACCCGGGAATCTGCTGCCATCTATGTAGCAGATTACTTGCTTGATGAATGTGCCAATATAGTAGTATACGATCCCAAGGTACCCAAGGAAAAAATTTATGCAGATTTGGACTTTTTAGGGACGCGTTCCAGTGAAGAAAACAGGAAGTTGGTAGACGTAGTTGATTCCGCCTACGAAGCCTGTACTGATGCTGCGGCAGTAGCTATTTTGACGGAGTGGGATGAATTTGTGGTTTTGGATTGGAAACAAATCTATTCCTTGATGAGGCAGCCGGCTTCCCTTTTTGATGGGAGGAACATTTTGGATGGGGAGCAAATGGAAAAGTTGGGCTTTCGTTTTCATGGGATTGGGAAGCCTACAACTTAAGTTTTTCGGCTCAGGAAATTGAAAAGTTAATTCCCAACGTATACTAAATTACTAATCGTATTCAAATCTATAGCTAGCTTGACTAGCTGCTACAGAATAAACTAAAAAGCGAGTGAGGCCAATACAAGAAGTAAAAATTGCAGTAATCGGACTTGGCTATGTTGGCCTTCCGTTGGCAGTAGAATTTTCAAAAAAATATCCGGTCATTGGTTTTGATATCAATCAAAAGCGGGTAGGGGAGTTGGTGTCAGGTCACGATGCTACCTTAGAAGTATCCGATTCGGACCTTTCTTCTGTTTTGGTCTCTTCCAATCCTCAGGTGGGTCAATTCGGCTTATTTCCAAGCTTTGATTCCAATTCATTGGAAGATTGCACCGTATTTATTGTAACGGTACCTACTCCCACTGATAAGCACAATCGACCGATACTCATTCCTTTATTGAAGGCTTCTGAAAATATTGGTAAGTATTTAAAACAGGGGGATGTAGTCATTTATGAATCAACTGTTTATCCTGGTGTCACCGAAGAAGATTGTGTTCCTGTATTGGAGAGATTTTCTGGTTTGGCATTCAATAAAGACTTTTTTGCAGGCTATTCTCCTGAACGAATCAACCCTGGGGACAAGGTACACACGGTCGCACAGATTGTAAAAGTTACCTCAGGAAGTACCCCAGATGTAGCTGATTTTGTAGATGCCTTGTACCGGAGCATTATTACCGCAGGTACCTACAAAGCAACTTCAATTAAAGTTGCTGAAGCTTCCAAGGTAATTGAAAACTCCCAGCGTGACATTAATATTGCGTTTGTAAATGAATTGGCTAAGATTTTCAATCTTTTGGGAATTGATACACAGGAGGTATTGGAAGCTGCCGGTACCAAATGGAATTTTTTAAAGTTTAAACCAGGATTAGTAGGCGGGCATTGCATTGGTGTAGATCCCTTTTATCTGGCTCAAAAAGCACAAGAAGTGGGGTACCATCCAGAAATTATATTAGCAGGTCGACGCGTAAATGACAGCATGGGTAAGTTTGTTGCGACTGAAATCATCAAATTAATGATGCGAAAAGATATTAAAGTACTCGATGCGAAAGTTTTAATTTTAGGATTTACGTTTAAGGAAAACTGCCCAGATGTCAGAAATACGCGAGTAATTGACATCTACCACGAGTTGCGGACCTTTGATATGGCTGTGGAGGTCTATGATCCTTGGGCAAATGAGATAGAAGTGGAAGAAGAATATGGGCTCAGAATTTTTTCAGGTCCCACCCTACCTAATATAGCTAGCTATTCAGCAGTGATTTTGGCTGTTGCCCACAATGAATTTAAATCCATGCCTCTTGAAAAAAAACCAAATCAAGTCATTTACGATGTAAAAGGAATGCTAAATCCTGCGTTGATTGATGGCCGATTGTAGGAATAGAATCAGCAATTGGATTCTTTTTTACCAAACAACGGTGTTTTCGAGTAATTAATTCATAACCTCTGATTATCCAATTTGCCTCCAGTAACCAAAGGAAATTAAGGCGTGAAGTTCATTTTAATTTTCTGTGGTCTTTGGACTGTCGTCTGTCTACGATGTATTTAAAAAATTAGCTAGTGGTAAGATTTAGGATATTCAAATCATGAATTTCTTCCATTTAAAAAAAAAAGCTTCATGCCAACCCAAGGAATGAAAAAGACGTAAATGTTTTAGTTAATTTGCATAGTGATTGAATAGGAATCAAGTAACAATAACCAATAAAAATCCAATAATCCATGATGAAGCAGTCTTTGTTCTCTCTTTCCGTAAGGAAGTCTCTGTTGCTGGCCGTCCTAGTAATAATGGCGATGGGCGCATGTAAAAGCAAAAAAAAGGTAGTTGAAGCAGCTCCTGCACCCATAGTAAAAGAGGAAGTAGCCGCTCCTGCTCCTGCGCCTGCACCAGTAGCTAAATCTGCTGAAGAATTAGCAGTAGAACGTTTAGAAACCCATTTTAATGCCATTGCAAGTTCGGCAAATTCCACTACCGCTAACCAGTCTATACAAGATGTATTGGGCTTGTTTGTCAACCAGGAGGTTCCTGTTTTTATTGTCATTCATGAAGAAGCTGGGGTAAAGGATTACGATGAGCCCACTACCATCAAGAAATACGCAGAATACCTCAAGGATACCAAGAAAAATTTAAACTATATTTCTGATATTCGATTGGGAGCAGGAGGAAAAGTAACGGAATTAGAGTTAAGAAGAAAGTAATTAACTATTTGAAAATCAAAAATATATGAAAAATTATATAGTTTTTTTCCTGGCAATTTTCTTGGCTACCACTTCAGTGGCCTTTTCTCAGGATAACATAAGCCCTAAGCGCAAACAAGCGATTGACTCTCTTGCCTTAGAGAAAGTTAAAGACCTATCTAAGTACATTTCAATCATTGGAAATAAGGAGACTCAGTTTTCGGAGGCAAATCGTGTGATGGATCGTGCAGAGGAGCTTTTTGCTACGGGAGCAGAAATGGGAGTTTCTTCTATCAATACAAATGAGATCGCCTATTACAAGGTTAGAAGGTATTTTGAGCGTCTGATGGCTTTGAATTACGACAAAGTAAACATCACTTGGTATGATATTCAGTACGTATCTGATTTGGAGCGTCAACCGGATGGAAGATACGTTGGTGTAATTACGGTGTACCAGCGATTTGAAGGGACCTCCATCGAAACTGGAATGAATTACAAGGATACTACTAAGAAAGATATCACCATTTACGTAGAGAAGAAGCAAACTCAAATTGCCGGCCGAACCATCGAATTTTGGGATGTGATGTTGGGTGATGTTCGAGTGACCGAAACTTCCGCATGAGAGAAAGCATACTGATTTTTTCTTTTTTTATTACCATCATCTCTAGTGTCTCGGGGCAAGGCTTGGGTAGCCCCGGGACACTACAAGATGATGGCCGATTTGCCGCCTCCACCAAACAAATGAATCAATTTTTTAGGCGGTTCAATGGGGAGGAATCTATTGATGGAACCGCTCGATTTTATCCTGGAGATTCACTATATCAAAATGGAAATTTGAGAAAAGGATTTGTTTCCATCCTTTTCGATAATCAAACTTCCTCCATAAGTTCCTCCCTAAAAAGTGATTTTATAAGTACCTTACTTTCGGCAACCTACCCTCAATACTTGGTGTTTCATAAGCCGGGATGGTTGGCTGAAGTTGATGCTGTTTTTTTATATAAAGGGAAAAGGGAGAATGTAACCTTTATCATGAAGATTCAGCCTGAAGGTTTGGGCTATGAATGGGTGATTGACCAAGTAATTTTTGATCCCTTTAAAAATCTATTTAATAAGCCAATAGGAGTATCCAAGGATTTTCTTCATCCATTGAGTCATGAATTGGGATTTATGAATATGAGAAGGGCATTTCAGGATTCTGAAAGTCCTGAATCCTTTACACCAACGACTTACAATCCAGATTATTTAGCCATTTTCCTCTATGAAATGAAGCAAAATAATTTAAAGTTTGAGACGGTTTTGGGGGTGAAATTTCATTTTTTTCAGATAGGTGGCTGGTATTTTGAAGTAAATCAATTCAATAGACCGGGGTACAATACGGGGTGGTTGATCTCTAATTTGATGCGTTTAGGCCCCGGAGACAAGGAGACTTTAATGCGTTATATTTATGACCAGGATTAAGTTAGCTCTTTTCATTACTTCCTTTTTTTTGTTTTCACTTCCTGTTTTAGGGCAATCGATAAAAGGGTATACCAAGGAGCAATTGGCTGAGTTGTCCCTTAAAGTTGAAGATCAAGTTCGTTTTTTGGAATTTTTATTAAATACCCTAGGTGATGCGCAATCCTCTGCGCGGGACAAGGACGTCATCATTCGGGAAAGCTATTTAAAGATTTTTCGGGATGGGAAGGTTCAAATTGAAGACGATTTGATAGCGGACCGTAAAGTAGTGACCAACAAGGATGTTCCGGCTTACCTTAAGGACATTGAGTTTTTTTATAAAAGCGTTGCCTTCAAATTTAAAATCCGAGAAATCAAACCAACTCAAAAAGAAAATGGGGAGATCTTCTTTTTGGTGTCTTTGGATCGTTCGTTAACTGCGGTTGGGATCACTGGTGAGAAGGTAACAACAACTCAACTTCGTTTTATTGAAGTGAATGTGGATGAAAAATCACAAGATCTTAAAATTGCAAGTATATACACCACCAAGGTAAGTAGAGATGAGGAGCTTGAAGCCTGGTGGAAAGGATTGGATTTTGGCTGGAAATCTTTTTTCAAAACTCGTTTTCAGATCAGTGAACTCGATAGTATTTCCCCAAGTGATTTGTACCGATTTGTAGCTATTGATTCATTAAATTTATCTAATAATCAGCTGATTAAGGATCTTTCGCCACTTGCGGAGCTAAGGGATTTAAAATTTTTGGATATAAGCCATACGAGGATTGTGGATTTAAGCCCCATTGCCAATGTGACTTTTTTGGAAAACTTAAATTTGTCGCATACTGGGACCTCTGCGATTCAGTTTATAAAGTATTCTGATCGATTGAAGGCTTTGGATATTTCAGCCACTCAGGTTGAAGATATTAGTGAACTCAGTAATTTAAAGAGCCTTATTTATTTTAAAGCAGATAAAACTCCAATTCAAAATTTTTCAGTGCTTAATGAATTCAAAGAACTTCAACAGTTGTATTTACAGGAAAGTGGATTCAACAATATGGAGAATATTTCGGAGTTGGGTAAGTTGACAAGGTTATCCTTGAGTAGAAATTTTATATTAAATTTTTCAGTTCTTGCTAGTTTAAAATCCTTGATAGAGTTGGACCTTTCAGAAACAAATTGTGAAGATCTTTCTAGTTTGGCTGAATTAACTGAATTAACCCACCTGGACATCACTTCTACTTCAGTTTCAGATTTATCCCCCTTGGCATTTCTCTCGAATTTAAAAAAGGTACTGGCTGATGAAACCAAGTTGAGCACGGCAGAAGCCACCTTATTTACTAGAAATCGTCCTGAAGTCTTGCTTATCCATCATGTGAAGGATTTAAAGGCTTGGTGGGATGGGTTGACCTTGGCTTGGAAAAATGCATTAATAAAATCCAATCCAGCTTTGGGGGTGGTGGATCCAAGTATAGAGGTCCTGACACAACTAGTTACTAACACGAGCCTTTCCTTGGAAGGTGCTGGTTTTGAAACCTTAGCTCCTTTGACCCGGTTTGTATCCTTGACAGAGCTAAACCTATCCGATAACCCATTTATATCGGATCTACTTCCCTTAACTGAGGTAAAAACCTTAAAAGTTCTGCTCGCAAAAAATACAGGTATTCAAGAAGTTAGTATTTTAAAAGAAAATAAAGCTTTGGTGTATTTAGATTTTGAATCTAGTCCCATTTCTTCAATTTTTGAGTTATCCTCCTTGCCTAATCTCGAGTATTTAAATGTCAATAAATCCCAAGTTTCCTCGGATGAATTTCCAAGAATTCTCTTGGCAAGACCGGATTTACTGGTTATCTATCGTTCTGAAGAACTTTTGAATTGGTGGTCCTTACTGGATTCAAATTGGAAAGAAATTCTTAAAGAAAAATTTAAAATTACGGGAGAGCCTTCTATAGCGCTACTCCACCAATTGACCGCGGTATCTGAATTGGTACTGGAGGGTACCTCTATCAATGATTTGTCACCCTTATTGCTGTTTTCAAATTTGAGAAGCCTTCATTTTTTTGACGCTCCTTTGGTTGATCTTGGCCCTATCAGTCAAATGAAGTTGTTGACTACCTTACGATTATCTCAACTTCCAGCAACGAATTATTCTCCAATTTCTCAGCTCATAGACCTCATTGACCTTGATATTTCAACTACAGGAATTGAAGAATTAACCTTTCTTTCTAATTTGGTGAATCTAGAAAAGCTCGTGGTATCAGGAACTAATATTAAATCTTTGAAGGGGATTGAAGGATTGGTGAACTTAGTAGAACTTGATTTTGCGAGTACGGATGTGAGGTCCTTAAAACCAATAGAAGGAATTGTTGGGCTTCAGAAAGTTACTTGCTTCAACACTCGATTATCACCTAAATCGGTAGAGGCTTTTATGTTGTCCTTTCCAAAATGTGAGGTTCGGTATTATTAAGATTAGCTGAAATGATAGCTATCTTACTTGGCGAATTGTTTATTTGCTTGAATACGCTGATAAAAAAATCAATATTTTGAAAATTGTTGCTCTTATTCCTGCCCGTTTTGCCTCCTCCCGTTTACCTGCCAAATTGGTTCAAGATCTTGGGGGTATTTCTGTTATCCAGCGCACCTACCAAAGTACAGTAGCAACGGCAGTTTTCGATGAAGTTTGGGTAGTTACGGACCATGCTCAAATTGAAGCGCAAATCCAGGCAATTGGTGGGAAAGTAATTAGGAGTAGTCAGGAGCATGAAAGCGGTTCGGATCGGATCGCAGAGGCACTAGGTCAGGTAGATGCTGATCTTATAGTCAATGTGCAAGGGGATGAACCTTTTCAAGATGCCAAGACTCTAAGGGATCTGGTTGAAGTATTTGTAAACCCTGAAGTCGAGGTAGCAAGCTTGATGCATAAATTACCAGCAGATCAGGTACACAACCCAAATTTTGTTAAGGTGGTAGTCGATGAATCGTGTCGTGCCCTCTATTTTTCAAGGTCACCAATTCCTTACAATCGGGAGGGGAAAACGATTACCTATTGGAAGCACATTGGGGTTTATGCCTACCGTAGAGGTATTTTGAATTCCTTTACCCAATGGCCCAAAGGATTTTTGGAGCAAATAGAATTGTTGGAACAACTTAGACTAGTGGAAAGGGGGGTTCCTATTCAAATGGTAGAGACTACCCACGAATCAATTGCGATAGATACGGAGGATGATTTAAAAAAGGCTCGGTTGTTGGTAAATCCTGTGTAAGGATAAGAGCATAGCTGATTAAATCGTTAAATAAACCTATTTATTTTATTTTTTTAATTATTTTTTGAATTTTATTTATTTAGTATCTCTAAATGACTAATCATTTGTAATCTAATTCTTTTGCGGTGAAAGATAAATGAGCACACCTAACAAATGGAATTAGAACTAAATCTCTTTGAAAAGTTCATTAAATTATATTTATCGTAATAAATAAGTTCTTTTGCCCTAAATAAAAACTAGTCAAAGTTGTATCTAACTAGTTTATGGGGATGCGAATTTTTCTTAATTAAAAAGCAATAATATTTTTTAACTATCTCTTTGAATCTCACTATGAAAGAATGTTTAAAATTTTAAAAAAAAGTTGTTAATAAATTTCTAAATGTCTTTTCTTTTGGTTTAATTACCTACCTGTAATCAATTCTGTTGATTCGGCCATCTCCTCCAAATTAGAAATCAACTTAAACTTAAATTAAATTTATGGCAACTGTATTAGCAACACCGGGCGTTTACATTGAAGAAAAAAGCGCCTTTGCCTCCTCTGTAGTTCCAGTCGGAACAGCAATTCCGGTTTTTTTGGGATACACACAGAAGGCGGCAAGAGGAACAAAATCATTAAAAAATGTGCCTACTCGAATTTCTTCCTTTGCGGAATTTGAGCAGTTTTTTGGAGGTGCTCCAAAAGTAATGTTTGAAATCAGTGAGGATTCATCTAGTGTAAACGGATACAGCTTAGCAGTAGACCCTGCTACGCGTTATTTGTTGCATGCTGCTGTTAAATTTTTCTATTCCAATGGAGGTGCTGATTGCTACGTATTATCGATAGGAGATTATAGTGCTGGAGTTAGTGCAAAAGATTTTAATGATGAGGCTACTGGCTCTGGTCTTCCGCAATTATTGAAATACAACGAGCCGACATTATTGGTAATTCCTGAAGCTATTTTGTTGCCAAAGGCGGAGTGTTTTTCTTTGCAGCAAGCAATGCTTAGTCATTGTGGATATGCAACTAAAAACAGATTTGCTATTTTGGACGTATTTGATGGAGCTAAGGAAAGAACGTATGCTGATGATGATGTGATCAATCAATTTAGAGAAGGTGTTGGAGCTAACTTTTTGCAATGGGGTGCTGCTTATTATCCTTTCGTGCAAACTACAATTGTAGCATCTGGAGACGTTAATTTCACCAACATAAGCAATACTGCAGACTTGATTGAAATTCTTTCAAAAGATGTGAATGATGATTTGGAAAATGGACGGATCAATGAAGCTAGAGCAAATGCTATCAAGGATGAGTTGGCTAAAATTGAAACTGCCACAACCAAAGAAGAAGTTACTTCATTACAAGCAACCTTGAAA
>Ga0181558_10003375_pt1 | contig 14737 bp, 12 predicted proteins | sample 011ome_22_FD_133754 | JGI IMG/M metagenome (GOLD analysis project Ga0181558, IMG submission 133754) | Coastal salt marsh microbial communities from the Groves Creek Marsh, Skidaway Island, Georgia - 011507BT metaG (megahit assembly) | ecosystem: Environmental > Aquatic > Marine > Intertidal...
TAAGAAAAATGTTTTGATCATTAAATTAAAATACTGCTCTGATGAGCAGTATTTTTTTTATCTCAATATAAAAACACTATTAATTTAATTGACATATGTCAATAGTTTGGAAAATAAGTTTTAAATTTCGAACTTGTAATTTTAAAATTTCCTTCTATGTTATTTTCCTTAATTATAAGCTTAACTGCCTTAGTAGCAATTGTATTAGCTATTTTCAACTACAAGAAACAGAATAACGCAATCTACATAAGTTTATTTTTGTTAATTTTTAGTTTATATGGATTAACCCACTATATTACTGTAAACTTAAGAGATGTGTATTGGGGCGCGATTTTCTATATAAATTTTACACCCATCTATTTATTAGTTGGTCCCATCATATTCCTCTATGCACGTCAAAATTTACATCCTAGAAAAAAACTCAATAAATATGATTTAGTTCATTTGATTCCTTTTGTACTTGATTTAATCGGTATTAGTGGGTATTTGTTTTCCAGTTTTGAATCCAAACAAGAACTTATTCAGAGTTTGTACAATTCACCCGCTGAATTTAGAACTGTAGAATTTCATTTATTTTTCCATCCTATAGGAAGCTACGTGATTCGAATTGCATCTATTTTAGGATATGCATTTTATAACTTAATAACCTTTAGGAATTTTTATTACGAAAAAGACATCGCCAATAGCGATAATGATCGCAAGAGAAGTATTCAATGGCTCGTTCTTTTTCACATACTCGTTATAATTACAACTGTATCATACGTATTCTACATCATCAATTTATTCTCTACTGGAGAATTCTTTACCATGGTAAACTCTGTATTGCTTGGTATTTCTGCTTTTGGAATCTGTTTAATGGGATTGAGCTTGATGTTCTTCCCTTCGATACTTTACGGAATATCTAAGGTGTCTTACAAACCAATTGACCCGGATGAACTCTATACCAACAATCCTTTTTACGATGAATTAAAAAATAGAATTGACACCTATTTTGTAGAAAAAGAACCCTTTCTCAAAAAGAATTTTTCTAGAGTTGATTTAGCAAAGGCATTAAAAGTACCGAGTCATCAAGTCACATTTTGCTTTAAGTACATCTACCAATCATCCTTTCCTGCCTATAAATTAGGATACCGAATCGAATGGATTAAAAAAGCCTTAAAAGATCCTAAGTTTAAAAATCTTTCTATTGAAGAAATAGGTAAGAAAGCGGGATTTGCTTCGAAGAGTAGCTTCTTTGTGAGTTTTAAAAGTCAAACTGGGATGACTCCTTCAGAATACAGAGACAATAATTCATAAAAAAAGCTGGAATTTAGTTCCAGCTTTTCAAGTACCTTGGGTGGGAATCGAACCCACACTTCCGAAGAAACTGGATTTTGAATCCAGCGCGTCTCCCAATTCCGCCACCAAGGCTCGTAGTGAGGGCACAAAATTAGAAAAATATTCTAATTATCAATTAAAAAATATCTTTAAAATATCTTGAGCAACTCAAATAATTGTATAAATTTGCAGTCCCATTTATTTTGGGATATAAATTATTAATTAACAACAGCTTACAGATGTCAGTTCCAGTTCCTCAGCCAAAGATTTTTGCTTGTACTCAAAGCATGGACTTAGGAGAACGTATAGCAAAGGCCTTTGGGTCTCCACTAGGAAAAGTTAAATTCTCAAGATATTCTGATGGTGAATTTCAACCATCCTTTGAAGAATCGGTTCGTGGATCAAGGGTGTTTTTAGTAGGATCAACGCATCCCAACTCAGAACACTTAATGGAATTATTACTGATGATCGATGCTGCTAAAAGAGCTTCAGCTAGGCACATCACAGCGGTACTTCCCTATTTTGGATGGGCGAGACAAGATCGCAAGGATAAGCCTAGAGTTCCGATCGCTGCTAAGATGGTTGCAAAGATGTTAGAAGTTGCAGGTGCTACTCGAATCATCACTATGGATTTACACGCAGATCAAATCCAAGGGTTTTTCGAAATTCCTGTAGACCACTTGTTTGCATCCACCTTGTTTTTCCCTTACTTAAAAGAACTGAATTTAGAAAACCTCACGATTGCATCACCAGATATGGGTGGTTCAAAAAGAGCATATGCTTACTCAAAGGCATTGGAATCTGATGTGGTTGTTTGTTACAAACAACGTGAAAAAGCCAATGTGATTTCACATATGGAGCTTATCGGTGAAGTTAAAGGTAAAAACGTAGTGTTAGTAGACGATATGGTCGATACTGCTGGAACCTTAACTAAAGCTGCAGACCTGATGATCGAAAGAGGTGCTAAAAGCGTTAGAGCAATTTGTACCCACGCAATTCTTTCAGGAGAAGCTTATAACAGAATTGAAAATTCAAAACTAGAAGAATTAATCGTAACGGATTCGATTCCTCTAAAACAACAATCAAATAAAATTAGAGTTCTTGAATCTGCTCAACTCATTGCTGATGTAATGCAACGAGTTCAAGCTAATGAATCGATTTCATCTAAGTTTATTATATAATTTTAAATAACTATTTAACTATTACACATGCAATCAATTACAATTAAAGGATCAGAAAGAGAAAGCGTGGGCAAGAAATCAACAAAAGCCCTACGTAATGCTGGAAAGGTTCCTTGCGTGATCTACGGAGGAGAACAACCAGTACATTTTTATGCAGATGAAATCGCATTTAAAAACCTAGTTTATACTCCGAATGCATATACGGCAGTAATTGACTTAGGTGATAAAGGATCATTCAAAGCTGTGATGCAAGACATTCAGTTTCACCCAGTGACTGATGCGATCTTACACATCGACTTCTACCAATTATTTGATGACAAACCAGTAACTATGAGAATTCCTGTACGTTTGGAAGGAAACTCTCCTGGAGTTAGAAACGGTGGACGTCTCTTATTTAGAAGAAGAAAACTTACTATTAAAGCACTTCCTGGTAACTTACCAGATTTCTTCAATGTAGACATCTCTAAACTTAGAATTGGTGGTAACATCACTGTTGCTCAGTTAATGAGTGATGAGTACACAATTCTTCACCCAGAATCTAACGTAGTTGTTCAGGTTAAAGCTTCTAGAACTTCTGTTGATGATTCAGCTGAAGATGAAGAAGAAGAAGGAGAAGAAGGAAGTGAGGCTGCTGCTGAAAGCTCAGAAGCTCCTGCTGCAGAATAATTTAAAACTTATTCCAATAAAAAGCACTGCTTCAAAAGAAGTGGTGCTTTTGTTTTTTATATATTTATTCAAACTTTATTAGAGTGAAGAAATTTCTAATTGTAGGACTAGGCAACATTGGGAGTGAATACGAAAACACTAGACACAATATTGGTTTTAAGGTAGTCGACCTTTTAGCTAAAGAACTCGACACCCATTTTGAAACCAAAAAACTAGGATCCTTAGCTTGGACGAAATACAAAGGTAAAACCTTAGTGCTTCTCAAACCCAGCACGTACATGAATCTCAGTGGAAAAGCAATTTCATATTGGCTCCAACAAGAAGAAATACCCCTTGAAAACTTACTTGTAATCACCGATGATATTCATTTGGATTTTGGAAGTTTTAGACTAAAAGCCAAAGGTTCTGACGGTGGTCATAACGGACTTAAAGACATCCAAGAAAAACTCAATACAACTTCATACTACCGATTTCGATTTGGAGTCGGAAATCGTTTTAGCCAAGGCAAACTAGTTGATTACGTGCTAGGAACATGGAGTCCTGAAGAAGAGAAAGGACTCGTTATGAGAATTGGAGAAGCAACCGAACTCGTTAAATCGTTTGTATTTGCAGGTGCTGCCAATACGATGAATCAATTTAACGGACCAATGCCTAGTTAACCTTAAAATCAAAAACAGGAGATAGCGAACTGTTTCCCTGCTGGTCAATTACTTTAATTTTCCAGTAATAACGGGTGTTCGAACTCACATCGACAAAGGTGTTGGTCGTAAATCCACTTCCTAAATCCAATAGAGTAACTGGAGGGTTTTGGGTGTCAAAATAGACTTCAAATCCACTGATATCATTATCACTATCTGCAGCAATCCACTGTAAATACACCTGATTGTTTTCATTGGCGTCAATAAATGAGCCGGGAACAGGAGCTATTGGATAGGCCTGATATGGAATATGAGACAGCGAGGCGCCTGCTACATAGAAATACCAATCTTCAGATACAGATGTCTCAATCACTTCTTGATTTGATGCTGTAACGTTCCAAGAATAAGCTTTTCGCGTATCGAGGGTAATCTCGATCGCTGTAGAAGAAGTTGTTCTAGAATAACGCAAACCTGACTCTAAATCAACAACACTCAATCGGTATTGATCGGTATGTGTGGCTGTAGCCCATTGAAAGTTAATCGCTCTGGTTTTATCTGCCACCACAGTTCCTTCTGTACATTCTAGATTCTTAGAAGGGTACACCAAACTTACAGGACCAGGAGGGCTTGGTGGTTTCGAACAAGAAACACCCACCAAAATCAACAGTAACACAACTATCTTGTTCATTCTTTTATCAATTTATAGATTACGGTAGTACCTTCAAATTTTAACTGCATCACATAAATTCCCTTTGACCAATATTTGGTGTCAAATCCAAATTCATCTTCTATCATTAGCCCTTTATAACGATACATTTGATTCGCATTCATATCCTTAATCTGAATCAAAACATTTTTATTCTTTAAGAGTTCTGTATTGATAAAAAACTGTTCTTTAATAGGGTTAGGATACGCTACTGGTAATTTTGAAAAATAAATCTCTTCCTCATAGCTACCCATACAACTTAAATCACCTGTAACTTTTATCTTGTTATACCCTTCTTCCAATGGCACGTCTAAGTTTTTACCACTTACAAAATACGATTGATCATTGACCTCAACCGTATAAAATGAGGAACCGTCAAGGGAAAGATTTAATTCTTGATTTTCATAGGTCACTGCTGTTAAAACACTCAGAGGTTCTGGCTGAGTGATTCGAGCCGATAGGCAAACCTGATCGTACTGGATTCCATTGTCCGACCCCACAATGCATATCTGATAATCTCCAACTGCAAGATTGACAATATTTGTATTGGATGTAAAGCTTCCATTTTTAGAATATCCATTAGGACCACTAACACTGTAACTATAATTCATCGAACTTACAGCACTGAGTTCGATAATACCATCTGATTGATCTCTACAAGATTGAGAACTTACAGAGGCTAAGAAATTATTTTTATCCAACTGATACACCGGACATCCATGAGTATCTACTTTTTGTCCAAACGGCGTATCTAAACACAAATCATCACCATCGTCGAACACTCCATCCCCATCGGCATCTGGCCTGATAGTTCCTTGAAAACAAGCATTTATAGAAAATGCCTCAATACTTCCACCGTCTAGTTCAGCAGCATCTTTTACTTCAAGAGTCCAAATCCCTTTACTACTCTCTCCTTTGAGTAATGAAAGCGGTGAAATTGGAATGACTGTTCCACTGACTGCAGTTCCACTACTCGAACAATTTAAAGCTACTCCATCGTCACTAAATACCGCATCGATATCGGCATCGTAATTACCGCAAGAATAGTTTAATAGTTGAACAATAGTTCCAGAAGGAGAAATTAAGCTAACCGATATATCTGGAATCCATGTGTGATTAATTTTAACAGCTACACTGATGGATGAAATCGGCAAATCCTGTTCAAAATTGATTTGTGAACGAACGGTCGAAATTCTAGAATCAGAAATAGGTTTTGGCAAATCTGTTGCTGTTAAGGTTGTACATTCTGTTGCTGTCACTTGAAAACTATAGACAGAATCGTAATCACCAGACCCACAACTATTAATACCTCGAACTCTCCAATAATAAATAGTGTCAGGACTTAGATCGTGAATATCAATCGAGTTAAAGGTTGTACTCACCGTTGAAACAATAGATGTAAAGTTTTCATCAGTAGACAACTGCAACTCGTAATACTCAACATTGAAGTTCGGATTCCATTTTAAATCCACGTCTTGCAAAACTCCCTGCTGCATATGCTGAGGACTCACAAGATCAACAGTTCCAACAGCCGCGTCTCTAATGACTAATTTTAAAGGAATGGTTTGGCTAGCTGTGGTAGATTCCGCGTTGAGATTAAATGAATACACTCCTGCAGCGACCGTAGCATCTGAATTGATTGTCAAACTAAAAGCGGCTCCATCTTCACTTAAAGTGGAAGCAGATAAATTTGCTGTGACTCCATCGGGAAGACCACTTACAGAAATAGCTGCTGTTTGAGAAGTAGTCGATGAAACTTCATATGTAAAATCAATTGAAGTACTAGCTTCTTTACAAAGACTCAATTCGCTAGTTTTACCAACTAAGGCAAAGTCTTTCGCTACAATGGTAAAATCTGAAGTATTCATACTAAAGAAAATATTCTTGTGAGCTGCAACCATAATACGAGCCTGTGTAGTGGCTATATTGGGTATAATCACTTGTGCATTTCCATCATTGGCAACTTCCTCCGCAATTTTAATTGGAAAGGTATTTCCACCATCGGTAGACAAATACAAATCAACTGTCGCCTCTGCAATAGCCGAACGATTGGTACCTGCCACATCCCATGAAACCTCTTGAAGACTACCACCATCATAAGTTAGTTGACTACTTTGAGAAGTAACTTTAAAAGGCCCTGCATCCTTAGTAACCGAAACCTTTGTGGTGATTTGATCTACTCCTCCATAAGGATCATTATCTCTTGCTGTAGCCATAAAATTATAGACTCTTGGGACCTCTGATAGGGTTTCCCAACTATCTCCTAATTTTGGATTAATGAGCTTTAATTCATTTTTTTTAACACTGCTCAATCCAGGAAAATAACGAACTCCAACTGCTTTAGGAGGAAGTGATCTAAAAGCAGCTCCACTGCTATTTGTAGGTCCAAAATCCGCCGAAGCGACTACTCCTGCATCAATTTGTTCCCAACAATACGTGACATTCGATTGCGTTTCTTGATCCACTGCAACAGTCTCAAGCTTGAAGGGCGTTCCTAAAGGAATCGTATAATTGGGCACTGAACTTAATTCAGGAGTTGTATTTTCAACACTTTGAACGGTCCCGCAAGAACGATTCGCAAGGGTTGCATTGATCTGATCTATACTAATTCCATGAAAATAATCAGAAGCCTGAGAAGCGATATTTTCTCCTGCCACAATTCCAGCATAACTCATCAGGGTAGTTCCCGAACCGGGTTCTACTTGAGCACGTGTTCCCTCAGACTGATAGGACCAAGTGTGATTAGCCCCTAATTGATGTCCGATCTCGTGAGCTACGTAATCAATATCAAATGAATCTCCTTGAGGACTTGCACCCGAGGTAAAACCTGATCCTTTTTTACCGTCCAAACAAATTCCACCTATATAGCCAGCATTACCATTACTGGATCCCTGTAAAAATAAATGACCTATATCGTAATTATCGACTCCAATCACTTCATCTAATGTCGATTGTAGCTCTGAATTGTAATCACTCGAATAAGGATCTGTTTCAGCATCCGTATAAATGACAGAAACTGTGGAGCTGATGAGTTCTAACTTCACAGATAAATCCCGACTCAAAATCCCATTTACCCTGGTAAGTGTTGCATTAATGGCCGATAATGCTCCCTCGACTGTTCCTCCAAAATAAGTCGTGTATTCACCAGAAACAGAGATTGCTAAACGATAAGTCGTGTAGACCACCTGTTCGTTTGCTAAAGTCGAAGCAATCGATCGAGCAACTTGATCGTAATCTTTGGTCGAACAAACAAAATGATCCTCTGCCTCCTTATCCTTACTAGAGTACCAAGTATAATAGTTTGAATGCTCTCTAGAAGGCTCGACATACGTATGATAACTACTTTTTGGATTCATAATCATCATCTGAATCCCCTCTTTTGAAATTGAAATCCAAATCAACTCATTAGACCCTGCTCTTTTTGCTTTAAACGATCGTATCGCAGGATAGGCTTTCGCTAATTCTGGAGCTAATTGATTAAAAGGTTCTAAAGTAAATTCTTTTAATTCTCCATCACTATCTGGCAATAGGACTTCACTTGAACCTTTGATATTGATATGTGATAGAAACTCTTTTAAATTGAGTTCGTACAATTTTGCCTTATCACTTTTGACATTAGATTTGAGATAGGATTGATTTTTAGAAGTCATTTGAACTTCTTTCCAATACCCTTCCTGTGCAAAAAGAGAAAAGCTTAAAAAAATTAAGGCTATTGATAAAACAAAGGTTATTTTTGCTTTCATAGATTTGATTGTCAAATCAAATATAAGATAAAGAATTCATTTTAAAAGAGCACTAACGTTGATTACCACCTTTGAGATTCCTGAATTAGATCACCAAACACAGTGTTGTGTTACTATTGGTTCTTTTGACGGCTTACACAAAGGCCACATGAGCATTCTCAAACAATTAGTTGAGGAAGCATCGCAAAAAGGATTAAAATCATTGGTGTTTACTTTTGATCCACACCCTAGAACGGTGCTCTCTCAGGGCGATCCACTTCAATTACTCTCAACCTTAGAGGAAAAAAAGAACAGCTTAGAACAACTTGGAATTGACTACCTGGTTATCTTTCCTTTTGATTTGGAATTTTCGAGACTATCTGCTAGAGATTTTGTAACAACTATCCTTGTAAAGGGATTACACACTAAGAAAATCATCATCGGATACGATCACCGATTCGGAAGAAACAGAAATGCCGACATCGATGATTTGATTGAATTTGGCAGAGAATTTAAATTTGAAGTTCAGCAAATTCAGGCCAAACAAATCGATGCCATTTCCATCAGTTCAACAAAAATCAGAAACGCACTCCAAGAAGGTGCTATTTCAACTGCAAATTCCTATCTAGGTTATCATTACAGTCTAAGTGGAACTGTTGTCAAGGGAAATCAACTCGGAAGAACCTTGGGTTATCCAACGGCCAACATCCAAGTAGATGAATCTTTGAAACTCATTCCCTATCAAGGAGTCTATATCGCAAAGTCTACAATAGACAACGAAGAAGTCTATGGGATGATGAATATAGGAACTAAACCCACTGTTGATGGAAAAGTTCAATCCATAGAAATTCACTATTTTAACTTTGAACAGAACCTCTATGATAGGAGTCTAAAAATAGAACTCTTACATCGTCTTCGAGATGAACAAAAGTTTGAAACTATCAAACAGTTAGAAGAGCAACTTCAAATAGACAAAGCCCAATCTCTTCAGTGGATAAAGCAAAAAAAGGCTTAATTCCAATCCCCTATTTATTATCTTTGCCCCCAGAATTGAATTATTATGTTGCAACTCCAATACATTAGAGATCACCAAGAAGCAATCATTGAAGCTTTAGACAAAAGAACTATCGATGCCAAGCCAATGCTCGATCGCGTTCTAGAACTCGATAGCAATCGCAGAAAAACTCAAACCGAACTCGATGAGTCCTCTGCGAGAATGAACCAACTCTCCAAAGAAATTGGAGGATTGTACAAAAGTGGAAAAGCTGCTGAAGCAGAGGCTTTAAAAGAAGAGACCGCTAGTCTAAAACAACAGATCAAAAAATTGACAGATCAATTAAACGATTTTGTAGACTCACTCAACAACGAACTCTATCAGATTCCTAATGTACCACATCAAAGTGTTGTCAAAGGAAACTCTGAGGATGATAACGAAATTGTCTTAAATGAAGGAGAACTTCCAACTTTAGGATCGAATGCGCTTCCACACTGGGAACTCGCAAAGAAATACGACCTCATCGATTTTGAACTCGGAGTTAAGATAGCAGGTGCTGGTTTTCCTGTATACAAAGGAAAAGGAGCTAGATTACAAAGAGCGCTCATCAGTTATTTCTTAGATAAGAATACAGAAGCTGGATATACAGAAGTTCAACCACCTCTAGTAGTTAACGAGGCTTCTGGATATGGAACCGGTCAATTACCAGATAAAGAAGGACAGATGTATCACATTGGAATTGACGATCTCTATTTGATTCCAACTGCTGAAGTACCTGTGACCAATATCTTTAGAGACAGCATTGTTTCTGAAAAAGAATTACCCATACAATATACAGCCTATACTCCTTGTTTTAGAAGAGAGGCAGGATCTTATGGAGCACATGTTAGAGGTCTCAACAGACTTCATCAATTCGACAAAGTTGAAATCGTTCGAGTAGAACACCCTGATCGTTCTTACCAAGCTCTAGAAGAGATGGTAGTACATGTTCAAAACATCCTCAGAGAATTAAAACTTCCCTATAGAATTCTTAGACTCTGTGGAGGAGATCTAGGATTTACTTCTGCCCTTACCTATGATTTTGAACTCTTTTCAGCAGGACAAGATCGCTGGTTAGAAATTAGCTCTGTATCGAACTTTGAAACCTTTCAGGCGAATCGTTTAAAACTTCGTTATAAAGATGAAAACGGTAAAAATCAATTAGCACATACCCTCAATGGAAGTTCTTTAGCGCTCCCTAGAGTGATGGCCGGCATTTTAGAAAATTACCAAACAGAGGACGGAATCATCATTCCAGAAGTACTTAGACCTTACACTGGATTCGATAAAATAGACTGAGATGTATATTTACAATGTAACCACTAATGTGGACGAAAGTATCCAAGAAGAGTGGATGGAATGGATGCAAAACACACATATTCCATCAGTTCTAAATACTGGAAAATTCACTGAGGCAAAAATATGCAGAGTGATGATCAACGAGGAAATGGGAGGCACTACCTTCTCAGTTCAATATACTGCTGAGTCACTCGAAGCCATCAACTCTTTTACCAAAAATGAAGGAATCCGAATCGAAAATGAAGCCTTTATCAAATTTGGAGAAAAGCAACTTTCTTTTAGAACCAATTTAGAATTGATCAGTACTCACTAAAATTTAAACTATGGCCAGAGGTAAAAAACACACAAGCAGCCATAGATCAAAGGCCAGCTCACAAGGAGTTCAAGCTAAAAAACACTTAGGTCAGCACTTTTTAAAGGACGAGTATATCGCTAAAAAGATCGCGAGCATTTTAGTCTTAGACCAAACGAATAATGTTCTCGAAATAGGCCCAGGAACTGGCGTGATGACCAAATACCTAGTGGAACAACCCATTGATTTGATCGCCATGGATCTCGATCGTGAATCCATCGATTATCTCAACAGAGAATTGAAGCCCCTTGTCGATTTAAAATCTTCAATAAATTCATTTGAAGTTATTTACGGTGATTTTTTAAAATTTGATTTAGACCAATTATTTACTAATCAACAGTTTGCAATCATCGGAAACTTCCCTTACAATATCTCTTCTCAAATTGTGTTTAAAACATTGGAACACAAAGAACGGATCCCTGAATTCAGTGGAATGTTTCAAAAGGAAGTGGCCAAGAGAATCTGTGCAGAACCTGGCTCTAAGACCTATGGAATTCTATCGGTATTGGTACAAGCATATTACAATGCCGAATACTTATTCACAGTTCCTCCAGGTGTATTCAATCCTCCTCCCAAAGTAGATTCTGGAGTGTTGCGACTCATTCGCAAAGACCATCTCGATTTAGGATGTGACGATCGCATGTTTTTTAAGGTAGTCAAAACTGCCTTTAATCAGAGAAGAAAAACACTTAGAAATAGCTTAAAATCTTTGATTCCTAATGCTATTGTAAAAGAAGATGCTATCTTTGACAAAAGACCCGAAGCATTAGGGGTAAATGATTTTGTATCCTTAACTAAGATTTTAAGCGATGACACCATTTAAACTCAGCGAAGAACTCATCGATGAAATTAAACAACTCATCGAAACGGGAAGTGATAAAAAGTTAAAGAAACTCTTTGACGAATATCACTTTGCAGATATTGCTGAAATCATCAATGAGATCGATACTATTGAAGCGGGTACCTACATCATTAAACTCCTCGATTCAGAACTCACCTCCGAAGTTCTTACCGAATTAGAAGAAGATCTTAGAGAGGGGATTCTCTCTAATTTAACAGCTAAAGAAATCGCGATTGAGATTGCAGAACTCGATACCGATGACGCGGCTGATATCGTTGCTGAGCTTCCTAAAAACATGCTCAAAAAGGTAATCCTCAATATCGATGACCGAGAGCATGCTCAGGATATTGTAGACCTACTTCGCTATGACGAAAACTCAGCAGGTGGTCTGATGGCAAAAGAATTGGTGAAAGTCAGTGCTGACTGGACCGTGACTAAGTGCATTAAAGAAATGAGAGCTCAGGCAGAAAATGTCACTAGAGTTCACTCCATCTATGTGGTAAATGAAAAGGAAGAACTCATCGGAAGACTCTCTTTAAAAGACTTACTTACGACTCCTGCAAGGGCTAATATCAAAGAAGTATACATCCCTAAGGTGGATTATGTCAATGTACATGACAAACCTGAGGAGGTAGCTAATATTATGTCTAAATACGACCTAGAAGCCATTCCAGTAGTAGATGAAATTGGACGATTGGTTGGAAGAATTACCATTGATGATATCGTCGATGTCATCAAAGAAGAAGCTGAAAAGGATTACCAATTAGCAGCAGGTATTGCTCAAGACGTCGATACAAATGACAGTATTCTTGAACACACTAAGGCTCGAATTCCATGGTTGTTCCTCGGATTGGTCGGTGGATTTGGAGCAGCACTCATTATGGGAGGTTTTGAATCGCTATTAAGTGATCACGCTGTTCTATTTTTCTTTACTCCCCTAATTGCTGCGATGGCAGGAAATGTAGGAGTACAATCATCTGCGATTATCGTTCAAGGACTGGCCTATGAAAATATCAAAGGAAGCAACTTGAGCCGATTGATTAAAGAGCTTCTTTTAGCACTCCTCAATGGAACCATACTGTCGATCATCCTCATGGTACTTACCTGGATGTGGAAAGGCGACCTACTAATATCGCTATCAATATCCATCTCATTGATTACAGTAACTGTTACCGCTGGAATTATCGGAACCTTTATTCCACTTCTTCTTCACAAGCGAGGAATCGATCCAGCCATCGCTACAGGCCCCTTTATTACCACTAGTAATGATATCTTCGGGATCTTGATTTATTTCTTTATTGCAAAAACCATCCTTGGAATTTAATATATTTTATACCTATGAAGGTACTCCACCTCGATAGCAACCATCCTATCCTCGAACAAGGTTTAGCCCAAATGGGAATAGAAAATCACTTCGATTACAAAAGTTCAAAAGAAGCTGTTTTAAAAACCATTGATCAATACCATGGAATTATTATCCGCTCGAGATTCAGCATTGATAAATCTTTTTTGGATGCAGCAACCAGGCTCAAATTTATCGGAAGAGTTGGAGCTGGATTGGAAAATATAGATATACAGTACGCTAAATCAAAAGGAATTGTATTGATTTCTGCTCCTGAGGGAAACAGAAATGCTGTTGGTGAACACGCCTTGGGAATGCTGCTCTCTTTGTTTAACAATCTCAACAAAGGAGACCGTGAGGTTAAAAATGGCATTTGGGACCGCGAAGGTAACCGAGGCTATGAGATCGAAGGGAAAACCATAGGAATTATAGGCTATGGCAATATGGGAAAAGCATTTGCAAAAACACTAGCTGGTTTTGATTGCGAGGTTCTCTGTTACGATATTGATACTTCTGTAGGTGATCATAACGCCAAACAGGTTTCATTAGCTGAATTTCAATCATTTGTCGATGTGGTGAGCATGCACCTTCCTCAAGACGACTCGACTATCAATTTAATGAACGCTTCATTCATAAAAGGATTTTCCAAACCCTTTTGGCTAATTAATACCGGTAGAGGAAAAACAGTTCAAACAGCAGACCTTGTTGAGGCCTTAAAAACAGGTCAAATCTTAGGTGCTGGATTGGATGTTTTGGAATACGAAAAAACCTCTTTTGAGCAATTAAATCCCAATGAAATTCCTTTGCCTTTACAATACCTAAGAAAGGCTGAAAACGTATTACTCAGCCCTCATGTAGCAGGTTGGACCTTTGAAAGCCATCGTAAATTAGCTCAAACTATTGTCGATAAAGTAAAAAGCACCTTTTTCTAAGCCACTACCAGTTGCAGTGTTTCTTTACCGCGTTGCTCTAAAAGCACATCTTTTCCATTTTGAAGTTTATTGATCGCATCTTGATCAAAGTGACGTATGGTATACAATGAAACATCTCTGTGAACGCTTATTTTGTACTTGTTTTTGAGAATCAACAGTAACTCATCTAGCTTTTTAAACTTATTGTCGACACAGACCGAAAATGAAATGGCAGAGTTTTGAATGAGCTCTACTTTTGTTTGGTATTTGTGAAACAATTTAAAGAGTTCACTCATCGAATCTTCGACTATAAATGAGAAATCCAAAGAAGATAACTTAATCAATACTTGATCTTTTTTCACTATAAAACAAGGAACCTTCGGTTCAATTCCCTTTCCTTTTCCAACAACTGTACCCACCTCATTAGGTTTTACAAAAGACTTAACGCGAAGAGGAATTTCTTTGCGTTGTAAAGGCTGTAATGTTTTAGGGTGAATCACAGAAGCTCCGTAAAATGCTAATTCAATTGCTTCTCTATAAGATATACTATTGAGCAATTCTGCATCTTCAAAATACCTTGGATCGGCATTTAAAACCCCAGGAACGTCTTTCCAAATGGTTACTGAACTCGCATCCAAACAATAAGCTAGGATTGCAGCAGAATAATCGGACCCCTCTCTTCCCAAAGTCGTAGTGAAGTTGTTTTCATCAGATCCTAAAAATCCTTGA
>Ga0181558_10003376_pt1 | contig 14735 bp, 21 predicted proteins | sample 011ome_22_FD_133754 | JGI IMG/M metagenome (GOLD analysis project Ga0181558, IMG submission 133754) | Coastal salt marsh microbial communities from the Groves Creek Marsh, Skidaway Island, Georgia - 011507BT metaG (megahit assembly) | ecosystem: Environmental > Aquatic > Marine > Intertidal...
CAATGATGCCCTTCAAGCGCGCGATCCCGACGGCGCCCGCGACGCGGTGGTCGCCCATCTCAATTTCGTCGAACGTTCGCTTCTTGAGCAGCAGAAAGCCGATCGCAACGAGGCCATCGCCCGCAAGCGTTTCGAACACGAAATGAGCCGCTAGTCCCGAATAGAAAAGGCCCGGTCGCGAACGCGCCGGGCCTTTCTGATTTCCTGACCGGCCTATTAGTGGAGGCGGGCCTCGACGGTCGCGATCGAGTCGTCGATCAGCTTGTTCGCCTCGGTCGCGGTCATCTGCGCAGCGAGAAGGTCGCGAGCGGCGCCCACAGCCACGTTGACAGCGCGATCACGGATCTCGCGAATGGCAGCAGCCTCGGCGCTGGCGATCTGGTCTTCGGCGGCGGCCAGACGACGCACCACGGAAGCCTTGATGTCGGCTTTCGCCTGCTCGGCGGCCTTCACGGCCTCGTCACGGGCAGATTCGACGATGCGCTCGGCCTGAGCCTGAACTTCCCGCTGCTTGCGCTCATACGAGGCGAGCAGCGTCTGGGCTTCTTCACGAAGCGCTTTGGCCTCTTCAAGCTCGGCGCGGATAGTCTCGGCCCGCTTGTCGAGAAGACCGCCGACCATCGCCGGCACTTTGAAGTAGAACAGGATACCCACAAAGACGATGAACGCCAGAAGCACGATGAAGTTCGTGTTGTGGAGCGAGAGGAACGGGCCGGACGCCGCAAACGCGGGCGAGGCGGCCAGCGAAAGAAGCGCGGTGGTTGCGAGCTTTTTCATCTGATTACCCCTTCATCCGGGCGGTTACAGCCGCGGTGACAGCTTTGGCATCAGCCTTGCCGCCCAGCGCCGAGACGATTTCCTTGGCGGCATCTTTGGCCACCGCGGTCACGCTCTTGACGGCACCGGCGCGAATTTCGGCGATTGCCTTTTCGCTTTCGGCGGTTTTGGCAGAGATTGCCGCGTCCGCCTTTTGCAGCTCGATATCAAGCTCGGCCTGAATCTCGGCCTTGGCCTCGGCGACAATGCGCGAGGCCTCAGTACGGGCATCGACGAGCGCCTTTTGATAGGCGGCTTCGGCGGCCTCGGCCTTTTGCTTGAGCTCTTCGGCTGCAGCAATATCGTTGGTGATCGTGCCCGAACGCTCCGCGAGGACCGCACTGATGCGCGGGATCGCAAAGCGCGAAAGCGCGAAATAGATCACGACGAGCGTGACCAGAAGCCAGAAAATCTGGTTGGGGAAGGTCGAAAAATCGAGCTGCGGCATACCAGCACCCGAGGCTTCAGCCCCGTGCGCGGCAGCATCAGCTGCGTGTTCGACCGATGTCGTTCCGCTTGCCATCTCGTCTCTCCGTCGGACCTGAAAGTGTCATCGGGGGCGCGGATTGGTCCGCGCGCCCCGACCGTAAGGACACGTCTTTGGTCTTAGACGGCGAACATCAGCAGAAGCGCGACGAGGAACGAGAAGATCCCGAGCGCTTCGGCGAAGGCGATGCCGATGAAGAGAGTGGCGGTCTGCGAAGCAGCAGCCGACGGGTTGCGGAGGGCGCCAGCAAGGTAGTTGCCAGCGACGTGGCCCACGCCGATAGCGGCGGCGCCGGAACCGATGCCGGCAAGACCAGCACCAATGAATTGACCGAGTTGAGCGATATCGCCTTCCATGATTTTCTCCTTACGATGGAATTGCGGTGATAGATGTCCTGGCCCTAGTGCCCCGGATGGAGCGCGTCTTTCAGATAGACGCAGGTCAGGATGGTGAAAACGTAGGCCTGAACGCCGGCAACCAGCATCTCAAGACCATAGATCGCGCTAATCGCACCGACCGAAACCGGGCTGATGACAGCCACGGCGGCGAAGCCCGCGAAAACTTTCATAACAGCGTGGCCGGCCATGATGTTGCCGCCAAGACGGATCGAGTGGCTGACGGGGCGCACGAAGTAGGAAATCAGCTCGATCACGGCGAGGATCGGGCGCAGCGCCAGCGGTGCCGACGAGACCCAGAAGAGCCCAAGGAAGTGGGTGCCGTTCTTGACGAATCCAACGATGGTCACAGTCAGGAACACAGCCATCGCCAGAACCGCCGTGACGGCGATGTGCGAGGTGGTCGCAAAGCTCATCGGCAGGAGGCCGAGGTAGTTCGAGAACAGAACGAACATGAAGAGCGTCAGGACATAGGGGAAGAATTTGATGGCGTCCTTGCCAGCGACGTCTTCGACCATCTTGTAGGTGAAGCCATAAATCAGCTCGCCGATCGACTGGGTGCGGGTCGGCACGATCGCGCGGCCACGGCTTCCCAAGACAAACAAGGCAACGATGGCAACCACGGTCAGAGCCATCCAAAGGGTCACGTTGGTGATCGTGTACCAATGGATCGGGCCGTCACCAAAAAGCGGCTTTACGATGAACTGATCCAGCGGGTGGAAAACCAGACCGGTGCTTTCTTCATGCGCTTCAGTCGCCACGTTCGTCGTCCTCGTCTTTGCTGGCCTCTTTGGCCAGCTGTTTCGTCTGCATCTCCTGCGCCGAGGCCAGCATCGTTTTCACGCCCGCGGCCAGGCCCAGAAATATGAACAGCACCAGAAAAATCGGCATGGTCCCAAGGAGGGTATCCAGGCCGTATCCGATGCCGAAACCGATCCCAAGACCGGCTACAAGCTCGATGACCATCCGCCAGGCCAGCTGGGCCTGAGAATAGTCCTTCTTCATGTGGTGCACTTCAGCGTCCTTGTGTCTGGCCGCGGCGATCTTGGCTTCCAGCGCCTTAAGTCGGTCGGCGTCGGTGCTCGAATGCGGGTCAGACACGGGCTTTGGCCCCTCATGAATCCTGCGCCTTGCTATTTCGGGGGGCTTAATGAGTCAAGCGTGGGAGAGAGGGCGCGAAATTGCACGCAACCATATGATATATAACTGTTTTTCTCAGTCGGCTCACCACCCTTGCGCGCCAGCCCTATCGCCCGCGGTCCAAACCGTTACAAAATCGTATATTCAACCAACTGGTTGACATTCTGTGGCTGCAGACGTTGACCTTCGCCATGGCCGCATCGCTCGACACCGTCTTTTCCGCCCTCGCCGACCCGACCCGCCGGGCGATCCTGGCCATGCTCCTTGAAGACGACATGGCAGTAACGGATGTGGCCGAGCCGTTCGAGATGTCGCTCGCAGCTGTGTCCAAACACCTGACGGTTCTGACCAACGCGGGCCTCATCAGCCAAGAGCGGCGCGGGCGTGTGAAATGGTGCAAGCTCGAGCCCGATGCGCTGCGCGAAGCGAGTGTCTGGATGCAGGGCTTTGGCATGATGGAAGGGCTCGATCTTGATGCTTTCGAGCGGTTCCTCGATGCCGAATTGGCTGGGCCGTCACTCCTTGAGGAGCAGGAGTAGCGCGCCGATCGTTACGGCAAAGCCGACGAGAACGACCGCCGAGGGCGCGCCTTCGCCCAGTGCCAGTTGCCACAGGATCACCCAGCTTGGCGTCAGATAGGTATAAGCCATGACCTTGGACGAAGGCAGGCGCAGGGTTGCGAATTGCAAGAGGACAAAGGTCGCCGCGCTGGCGAAGATCGCCGTATAGAACAGCGTGATCCAGACGATCGCCGGAAGATGCGCCCAGTCGGTCGCGCGGATATCGCCCCAAGCCCATATCGTCAGGATCAGGCCACCGGCCAACAGCATCCCGAGCGTGAAATGAAAGGCGCTCTCGCCTCGGTTCAGCTTGCGCACCATCGGAGTATAGATCGCGTGCGAGACGCAGCCCCAGAAATAGATCAGCTCGCCCTTGCCGATATCGAGCGTCAGGAATGCTGCAAGGTCGCCCCGGAAAATGACCCAGATCGCCCCTGCCCCGCCGACCGCAAGGGCAAACGCGATGCGCGGGGTCATCACCTGCCGCAACAGCAGCCAACCGAAAAAGCCCGACATGATTGGCGTAAGTGTAAAGACTGCCGCCGCGCTGACTGGCGCCGCGGTTTTCAGCCCCTCGAACATCATCACGAAATAGATCGAGAAAAGCCCGCCAAGGATCAGATAGCGCCAAGGCGCCCGAAAGGTTGACGCAGGGATGCCGCCTCGCGCCATCGATATCCCGGCGATTATTGCGGCTGCGATCCAGAACCGAACGGCATTGATCGCCGCCGGCGTGATCAGATCGCCCACCCTTGCGCCCAGCGAGAAGGAGCCCGCAACAAGCGCCGAGAAAAGGAACATCGCAAGATGCCCCTGATAGGCACGTGGGATCAAAGCGTCACCTCATGGGCGCGAGATTTCAGATAGTGCAAGAAGCCCTGAACCTTCGGCGTCCGGTGCAGATCCACATGAGTCACTAGCCAAAGCCTGACAGACCATTCCTCGCGAGAGGGAAGAACCCGATGCAGGCTTGGATCGTTCTCGGCCTCCCAGTTGGCGACAAAACCGAGGCCAGCCCCTTCCTGAATTGCGCCGCGCATGGCTTTGTCATCACTGGTGCGAAAGATGATGCGATCCGCGCCGACCAGCGCCTTGATCCAATCGCTCCAAGGTGCGCGGCCGCCAGTAACGTCGTTGGCCACGAACCAGTGGTTGGCAAGATCTGCCTCGTGTTTTGGCATCCCATGACGGGATACATAAGCGTCAGACGCCACAAGAGCGCCGCGGAACTGGCCGAAAAGCTGAACCACGTTATCGGGCTCCTGCGGCGTAGTGCCCGCACGAATAGCGACGTGTGCCTCGCCGTATTCGAGCCGAAACAGGCGGTCCGAGGTCAGGTATCGGATATGCAGGCCGGGGTTTTCCTGCTGAAATCCGACAAGGATCGGCGTCAGCACATGGCTAACCAGCGGCAAAGACGTGACCACGAGATCCCCGATCACCCCCTCGCCCTGCCCCCGTATTCGGCCGGCAAGCTGCTGGAATTGGTCGTCGGTCGCACCCGCCACGCGCAAAAGGTCGTGCCCCGCCTCGGTCGGCGTATAACCGCGAGCGTGGCGCTGAAAGAGCTTGGCCCCAAGCCGCGCTTCCAGCGCGTCGATGTGGCGGATCACGGTCGCATGATGCACACCCAAGACATCGGCCGCGCCACTGACGGTCCCCTGCTTGGCGACCTGATAGGCGGTTCTGATTTCGTCCCAGTGTTCCAAAGCGACCTTCTGTGCGGAGACTCACATCTACAGCACCAAAGCTAGCCTTTCTGTTCGCCAACGCAAGAAACTCGTCGGAGGCTTGGTTAATCTTGCTAGAGTTCTTCGTCGAGAAACTTAAGCATCCGATCCATCAAGCCCGTATCCGGCGCATTCCAAAAACAGTGGTCGGCCCCTTCGATCGGATCAAGCAGGTGACGGCCCCCAGCCACCTTCATCGCCTCGTGCAGTTCTTGGGCTTGCGAGAAAGGCACGACCCGATCGGCGGTTCCGTGCTGGGTCAATACCGCCGGTGATTTGGCGCTGATATGAGCGACCGGCGAGGCAGACCGCAGCCGAGAGGCATCTGCCGTTTCGCCAAACAACCGTTTGGCCAAACCACCATCTTCAACGTTCTCCAAGGCAATGGTCGAAAGGTCGGTCACGCCATACCAATTGACCACGGCACGAACCGCATTTGCGGGCGGGCTGGCATCACCCCCAACGGGAGGTCCTCCCGAGAGTCCGGCCATCAAGGCCAGATATCCGCCAGCGCTCTCGCCCAGCGCCGCGAACCGTTCAGGATCAAGGCCAAATTGACCCGACTTCGAACGCAGATAGCCAATGCAGGCTCGCACGTCGGCAAGCTGCGCCGGAAACTTTTCCTCGTTCAAAAGGCGATAGCTGATCCGCGCCAAGGCATAGCCCGCCCCGACAATCCGCTCGAAGGGATTGAACCGGAGCATTGTTCCGTTGGTGATCTTGGGCGAACCGATCACCCAGCCTCCGCCGTGAATATAGATCACAAGCGGATGCGGGCCGGGTCCGGCTGGAAGCGTCAGGTCGATCATCAAGGGGCGGTATCCGTCGAATTCGGCGGCGATGAGGCTAGGGTAAAGCCGCCCGCCGTCTGGGCACGGGATAACCTCTGCTTCCGAAAGCGTGGGAATATTTGCCAAATCCTGCCAAAAGGTATCAGTTATGAGGTGTCTCCATGGCGCAATTCCAGTCACGGTCTGGGCGGCGGCACAAGGGCGATGTGGATTGGCCGCGCTTGACTCTGTGGGCGCGTGCGCATACACGCCCCGCAACATCCGGAAGCATCGGCCTTCCGGTCCTCGCCCAATTGCGGGGATCGCCGTCCACCAGCGCGTCGCGCCCGTGGGCGCGCAATTCGTTTGGAACGTGGCCCGTGGGCGCGTTTTTCGTTTGAGCGCATTTCGGTGCGTTTGTGATATGAGCGGTCCCGACCTATCTGGGATCATGGTGCAACGGGTCAGAAGGAGACCAAGGCATGTTTGAATCACTTTCCGAACGCCTGTCAGGTGTCTTCGACCGGCTGACCAAGCAAGGCGCTCTTTCGGAAGATGATGTGAAGACTGCCCTGCGCGAGGTGCGCGTGGCGCTTCTCGAGGCTGACGTCTCGCTGCCTGTTGCCCGTGATTTCGTGACCGCCGTTCAGGCCAAGGCCACCGGCCAAGCGGTGACCAAGTCGATCACGCCGGGCCAGCAGGTCGTCAAAATCGTCCATGACGAGCTTGTCTCGGTCCTGACCGGCGCGGAAGACCCCGGTGCGCTCAAGATCGACAACCCGCCCGCGCCGATCCTGATGGTCGGCCTTCAGGGCTCGGGTAAGACGACCACCACCGCCAAGCTTGCCAAACGCCTCAAGGAGCGCGAAGGCAAGCGGGTTTTGATGGCGTCGCTCGACACCAACCGCCCCGCGGCTATGGAACAGCTGCAAATCCTCGGCGCGCAGATCGGCGTCGATACCCTGCCAATCGTCAAAGGCGAGACGCCGGTGCAGATCGCCAAGCGGGCCAAGACCCAGGCGAGCCTCGGCGGCTATGACGTCTATATGCTCGACACCGCGGGCCGCCTCCATATCGATGCCGAGTTGATCCAACAGGCTGCCGATGTGCGCGACGTGGTCAAGCCGCGCGAGACCCTTCTCGTGGTTGATGGCCTGACCGGTCAGGACGCGGTGAACGTTGCGACCGAGTTCGATGCCAAGATCGGCGTCACCGGCGTTGTGCTCACGCGTATGGACGGCGACGGCCGCGGCGGCGCGGCCCTGTCGATGCGCGCCGTGACCGGCAAGCCGATCCGTTTCGTCGGCCTCGGCGAAAAGATGGACGCGATCGAAACCTTCGAGCCGAGCCGCATCGCCGGCCGCATCCTCGGCATGGGCGATATCGTGGCCCTCGTCGAAAAGGCTCAGGCAACGATCGAGGCCGAACAGGCCGAAAAGATGATGAAACGGTTCCAGAAGGGCCGTTTCAACATGAACGATCTGAAGATGCAGCTTGAGCAGATGCTGAAGATGGGCGGCATGGAAAGCATGATGGGAATGCTTCCCGGCATGGGCAAAGCCGCCAAGCAGATGAGCGCTGCTGGCATGGACGACACCATGCTCAAGCGCCAGATCGCTCTCATCAATTCGATGACCAAAAAAGAACGCGCCAACCCCGACCTGATGCAGGCGAGCCGCAAGAAGCGCGTTGCCGCCGGCGCAGGCCTTGAAGTGTCGGAGCTGAACCGCCTCCTGAAGCAGCAGAAGCAGATGGCCGACATGATGAAGAAGATGGGCAAGATGGGCAAAGGCGGGATGCTCAAGCAGATGATGAAGGGGATGACGGGCAAAGGCGGCGGTATGCCCGATCTCAACGACCCCGCGGCGCTGGAAGAAGCGGCCAAGGCGATGGTCGCAAAACTTCCGGGCAACCTTCCCGGCCTTGGCGGCGGGATGCAGCTTCCCGGCAACCTCGCTGGCTTTGGCAAGAAAAAGTAACGTGATCGCTGGCTCGCTCATACCCACGCTGACGACAGAGCGTCTGACCCTCGGGCCCTTCACCATGGGCCATTACGAGGCGTTCGCCGATTTCTGCGCGACCGAGCGGAGCAAGTTTCTTGGTGGCCCGACGACGGATCGGCGCGAGGCGTGGGATAGCTGCATGATCCACCTCGGCCATTGGCAGGCCCGCGGCTATGGCGCGTTTTTTGCGACCGAAACAGCCACCGGCAAGCCGGCGGGCCGCATTTCGATTTGGCACCCGATCACACTTGATGAACCCGAGCTGAGCTGGATTGTCTTCGAAGGGTATGAGGGCAAAGGCTTGGCCGCAGAAGGCGCCCGCGCCGTTCGCAACTGGGCAGCGGCGCAAGGGATGTCTCCGCTGCAATCGTTGATCGCACCGGAGAACGGTGCCTCTATCCGCCTAGCTCAGCGCCTTGGCTGCGCCGAGGAAGGACGCCACACCTATCCATCCGGCGCCGAAGTGATCCGCTTTCGCCACCCATTGGGCGAGGCTGCGTGATGGCGACGATGCTTCCGAATGTGCCGGTGATCGAAACCGAGCGCCTGCGCCTTCGCGGCCCTGCCGTTCAGGATATCGAGCCGGTGATCGCCTTCTATGCCGATCCCGTCCGTTCGGCCGGCTTTGGCGGCCCTCTCAAGCGCGACGACGCCTGGCGCTGGTTTGCGCTGTCGGTCGGCCATTGGTGCCTGCATGGCTATGGCTTCTGGACGGTCGAAACCAAAGCAGGCGAGATCGTCGGAATTGTTGGGATTTGGAATCCCGAAGGCTGGCCCGAGCCGGAACTTGGCTGGGTCATGTTCGAAAACGGCGAGGGCAAGGGCTATGCCTTTGAAGCCGCGATGGCCGTTCGCGATTTTGCCTATGACGTGCTGGGCATGACCACCATGACCTCGAACATCCTGCCGTCGAACGAACGCTCCAAGGCGCTTGCCCGCAAGATGGGCGCCTTCTTTGAACGCACTTATGACAACCCCAACATGGGAACCGACGATCTTTGGCGTCACCCCGGACCGGAGGCCCGCGCATGACCGTGAAACCTTGGCAAAAACCGATGACAGGTCAGGCCGCCGTGGCGGTTGACCGGATTTGCGCCTCGCTTCCGCGTATCGCGCGGGGCCGCATCATCTTGCGTGCGCCTTATCTCGACGATTATCCGCTCTTTGAATCCATCGTCACCGGCGAGCGAGGACGCTGGATCGGCGGGCCGCTGACCTCCGAGACCGCATGGCTTGATTTCATCCAGATGGTCGCCGGCTGGGTTCTTCGCGGTGCCGGCCTCTGGACGGTCGAGCTGCAAGCCACCGGCGAGCGGGTCGGTTTTGTCGTTCTCAACCACGAGACCGGCGATCCAGAGATGGAGCTTGGCTTCCTTTTCCCCGCCCAGAACGAGGGTAAGGGCTATGCTTTTGAAGCTGGCGAGGCGGCGCGCAACAACGCCTTCTTCGCGCTCAACCGCGATACGCTCATCAGCTGGATCGACCCCGAAAACGCCCGCGCCATCAAACTGGTTGAACGCCTCGGCGCCCAGCGCGATCCGGCGTCGGATATCGATGGCAGCCTCGCCTACCGCTATCCCCGCCCCGAGTTCGAGATGTGAGGCCCGCCATGACCGACGCCACAACCCGCGCCGCAGAGCTCTTGAAATCGCACCGCGAGTCGATCGACCGGCTTGACGCGATCCTCGTCTTCACGTTGGCCGAGCGCTTCAAGCACACCCAGTCGGTCGGCCGTCTCAAGGCCGAACACGCCCTTCCCCCGTCCGATCCGGTCCGCCAAGAGGCCCAGATCGCACGGCTCACCGATCTTGCGAAACAGGCCGATCTCGACCCGGACTTCGCCAAGAAATTCCTGGCCTTCATCATCCAGGAAGTCATCAAACACCACGAACAACACCAATCCTGATGGGCATTCGCCCGTCACCACGCCATTCAAAGGAGAAATCGACATGGCTATGAAAATCCGTCTCGCCCGCGGCGGCTCGAAAAAGCGCCCCCATTACGCAATCGTTGCATCCGACAGCCGTATGCCGCGTGATGGCCGCTTCATCGAGAAGCTGGGCACCTACAACCCGCTCCTCGCCAAAGACAGCGAAGATCGCGTCAAGATGGACGTCGATCGCGTAAAGCATTGGCTGTCGCTCGGCGCCCAGCCGACCGACCGCGTTGCTCGTTTCCTCGAGGCCGCCGGCGTTGTTGCCAAGAAAGAGCGTAGCAACCCCAAGAAAGCCGTTCCGGGCAAAGCCGCCCAAGAACGCGCCGCTGCCAAAGCCGAAAAGGCTGCGGCTCCGGCCGAAGAGGCTTCGGAGTAATCCAAGTTCCAGGCCCGCGCCAATGGTGCGGGCCTTTTCCCTCTTACGAGGCCTTAGATGTTCTGGCTTCTTCGCAAACTCCTCATTCCGGTTGCGGCCTTCGGCTTTGGCATGGCGCTGCAACTCCAGATCGACACCGACCGGTGCCACGCGGCCGGCGGCATCTGGTGGGAAGGGGTTTGCCAAGGCGCCATAGCCGATTGATAGTGCCTTAGCGGCTAACAAGGACCAGCCATGTCTGACTCGCGCGTGATTGTCGGTGCCATTGCCGGAGCTTTCGGGGTGAAGGGCGAGGTACGCCTCAAGTCCTTCTGCGCCGATCCCGCCGCGATCGCCAATTACACGCCGCTCTATTCCAAGGACGGACGCCGATTTGCCACTGTGGTTCTAACCGGTGCTGCGTCCAACGCCCTGACCTCCCGCATCGACGGCGTAACCACCAAGGGAGAGGCCGACGCGCTGAAAGGCACCGAGCTTTATGCCGAGCGCGATCAGCTTCCCTCGCTGCCGGACGACGAGTTCTATCACGCCGACCTTATCGGCCTGCCGGTCTATGACGCGGGCGGGCAGCTTCTGGGCAAGGTGAAGGCCGTCCTCAATCACGGCGCTTCGGATCTTCTGGAAATCCATATCCCCGGCGCGAAATCGACTGTGCTTTTGCCCTTCACCAATGCTGCGGTGCCGACGGTTAATCTTGCGGCTGGCCGGATTGTCGCTGATCCGCCCGCCGGCCTTTTCGACAGCTGAGGCCGAAATGGCGGACGCTCCTCTCACCGGCAAATCCCACGGCCGCAAGTCGATCACGGCCTCGCTCAAGCCACGCGACCTCATGGAAGAGCCCGCGACCCTCGCCCGCGCATTCCAAGCGCAGGTGATCACGCTGTTTCCCGGCGCCTTTCCGGGCGTTCTGGGCGAGAGCCTGACCGGCAAGGCGCTGAACGAGGGGCTGTGGCAGCTCAAAACCTATGATTTGCGGCAATACGGCGAGGGGCGGCACCGCAACGTCGACGACACGCCCGCCGGTGGCGGCGCGGGCATGGTTCTGCGGCCCGATGTTCTGGAAAAGGCGATCACCGCCGCCCGATCCGAGGCGCGGGGCGTGATGCCGCTCATCTATCTCTCGCCGCGCGGCAAGCCGATGGATCAGGCGATGATGCGTAGGCTGGCTGGCTGCGATGGCGTCACGCTTCTGTGCGGACGGTTCGAGGGGGTCGACCAGCGCGTCCTCGATCATTTCGATATTCAAGAGGTCAGCCTTGGCGATTTCGTCCTGACCGGCGGAGAGATCGCCGCGCAGGCGCTTCTCGATGCCACTGTGCGCCTGTTGCCCGGCGTTCTTGGCAATGCCGCTTCGACCGAAGAGGAAAGCTTTTCGGCGGGCCTTCTCGAGCATCCGCAATACACCCGCCCCGCCGTCTGGCAGGGCCGCGAGATCCCGCCTGTCCTGATGTCGGGCCACCACGCCGAGATCGAGAAATGGCGCAAGGCCGAGGCGGAGAAGATCACCAAAGCGCGCCGCCCCGACCTTTGGTCTGCGCATCAGGCGAAGAAGAAGCCCTAGTCCTTTACCATCGCCGACATCTGCTTGGTGATATAGCGGATCGCTCTCTCCGGCATGATCCGGATGAGTGCGTTCAGCATCTTCGCATCCTTGCCGACGAGAACGTGGAGCTTGTTGGCCTCGATCCCGTCAAGAATGATGCGCGCGGCCTCGGGCGCGGGCACTGGCTTCATACTTTTCGAGGCCTCCTCAGCACCCTTGGGCATCGGAACGCCTGAATTCTGAGAGATGTTGGTATCGACCCCGCCGGGCATTACCACCGTGACACGGATATTGGTGCCCAGCGTTTCCGCATAGATCCCTTCGGAGAGGAGCTTCACCGCCGCTTTGGAGGCGCCATACATTGTTTGGCCCGGAAACGGGATAAAGCCGCCCATACTCGAGACATTGCAGATATGCGCCTCGGGCCGCGCCTTGAGGTGCGGAAAGAAGGCCTTGATCATGTGAATCTGGCTCCACAGGTTCACATTGATCATGCGTTCGATCAGCTCATAGCTCAGATCGGCAAAATCGATGAACGGCTGGATGACGCCGGCACAGTTGATGATCGCATCGACAGCGCCATGTTCGGCAATTACCTCATCGGGCAGCTCCTCAACCCGCTTGCGATCCGAGACATCGGCCACATGTGTGGAAAGCTTGTCGCCTGCGGCCAAACTGGTGAATTCTGCAAGGCCTTCGGGCCTGAGATCGACGGCCGCAACCCGCGCGCCGCGCGCCAAAAGAGCCACCACGAGGGCGCGCCCAATACCGCTGCCGCCGCCGGTGACAACAAAGACTTTGTCCTTTATTTTCATGGTTCGCCCCTCCAAGATGCTGACGCAGCCTAACATATCGGCAGATCGAAGAACTTGACCTTGCTCAAGCCGCAATCCGGGGCTTGAACGGCAGGCACAACCCGCCTATACACCGCCCGTCCGGGGCTCGGCCGAGTCGTCCGGATTTCTTTCTTTGCTCATCGACCTGCTTTCTTCGGCGGGGTGGGGCGGAAGGAACGATAATAGAAGGAACGTTGCCTGATCTCTGGCGGGCGCTGCGGCGACCCGGAAGAAGACCGAGAGCTCTGAGGCACATCACCTTTGCGGAAAAAACCGCAAGCAGAATAGGAGCGCATCAGATGGACCTGATCGCACAACTCGAGGCGGAGCAAATCGCCGCCCTTGGGAAGGAAATTCCCGATTTCAAAGCCGGTGACACCATCCGCGTCGGCTATAAAGTGACCGAAGGCACCCGCACCCGCGTTCAGATGTATGAAGGCGTTTGCATCAGCCGCAAGAATGGCTCGGGTATTGCCGGTTCGTTCACCGTTCGCAAAATCTCGTTCGGCGAAGGCGTGGAGCGTGTGTTCCCGCTGCACGCGACCAACATCGACAGCATCACTGTTGTTCGTCGTGGTCGTGTCCGCCGCGCCAAGCTCTACTACCTCCGTTCGCGTCGTGGCAAATCTGCCCGTATCGCCGAGGTGAGCAACTACAAGGCGCTGGACAGCGCCGCTGACGCATAAGGAGCACCACTATGCGCAAAGGTATTCACCCCGACTATCACCTCATCGACGTCAAGATGGTCGATGGCACCGTGGTGCAGATGAAATCGACCTGGGGCAAAGAGGGCGAGCAGATGTCGCTCGATATCGACCCCACTGTTCACCCGGCTTGGACCGGCGGCTCGTCCCGCCTGCTCGACACCGGTGGCCGCGTGTCGAAGTTTAAGAACAAATACGCCGGTCTCGGCTTCTGAGGCTTACGACCAGTCAAAGCGAAACGCCGCCCTTTGGGGCGGCGTTTTGCTTTTCGGGAAGTTGTCGTTAGGGTCTTGGCGATTCCAAAGAAAAGGCCCGCACCATGCCGCTCCCTGCGTTTTTCGATCAGTTCCCGCTTCTCGATGTTCCGATCTCGCCCGATATCGTCACCATCCGTGCAATCCGGTCGGATCAGGGGCTCGTCGCCTTCTTCACCTTTCATCAGGATTTCGAGATGCCGCCGCATTCCCACGGATTTCAGTGGGGCACGGTGATCGAAGGCGCACTGACCTTTACAATCGAGGGCACCTCCAAAACCTACGGCCCCGGCGAGACCTATCTGCTGGGGCGCGGCGAGGTCCACGCGGTCAGGGCGACCGCGTGGACTGTGGCTGTGGACGTATTCGAGGAACCGGACCGTTATCCGCTCAAGGCCTAGGCCTTTGCGGCGTGCTTTCCGCCGTTGCCACGGCGCTTGAAACCACCGGGACGCCCCGGCGCTGACGCTGGTTTCGCTCCTGCCGGACGCCCGCTGTGGGACGCTCCGGACGGCTTGCCTCCGCCACGGCGCGGACCGCCACGGCGCTTGCGCTGCTCGGGCGCGACCGGATCCCATGGGCGGCCAGTGGCGACCGGGATCGAGGCTTTCATCGCCTTCTCGATATCGCGCAGATAGCCCATCTCGTCGGGCGCACAGAGCGCAATCGCCATACCATCGGCGCCAGCGCGCGCGGTGCGGCCGATGCGGTGGACATAGTTCTCGGCCACGTTTGGCAGCTCATAGTTATAGACGTGCTTCACGCCCGGAATGTCGAGGCCGCGGGCGGCCACGTCGGTCGCCACCAGCACCCGAACCTTCCCGTCGCGGAATTCCTGAATGGCCCGCTCGCGCTGGCCCTGGCTCTTGTTGCCGTGGATCGCGGTGACGGCAAATCCTTTTGCAGCGAGGTTGCGCGAGAGCTTTTCCATCCCGTGCTTGGTGCGGCCAAAGACAAGGGCCAGCTCGTCGCGGTGCTTGTCCAGAAGCTCGACCAGAAGTTCCATCTTGGCGGCCGCGCCGACGAAATGGACGCATTGCTCGATATTGTCAGCGGCTTTGCCCGGCGGGTTGACCTGCACGCGGATCGGGTTCGACAGATAGGCCTCGCTCAACTCGGCCATCTGCTTGGGCATGGTGGCCGAGAAGAGCATCGTCTGACGCTCTTTCGCCAGAAGCGGCGCAA
>Ga0181558_10003377_pt1 | contig 14734 bp, 8 predicted proteins | sample 011ome_22_FD_133754 | JGI IMG/M metagenome (GOLD analysis project Ga0181558, IMG submission 133754) | Coastal salt marsh microbial communities from the Groves Creek Marsh, Skidaway Island, Georgia - 011507BT metaG (megahit assembly) | ecosystem: Environmental > Aquatic > Marine > Intertidal zone...
CAAGATGAAGCGCGAGGAGCGCGCCGCGAACTTGTACCTGTGAGCGCGACGCGCGGTGAGCACGGGTTCGAGCGTGGGTGGGTACGGGTCACGGAGACTCTTTTAGCGCGTCATTCTTTGAATAAAGCATAGCCTCAGAACGAATACCGCCACGAATCGCGCGCATCATGTTTTTTTACACTCTCGCGCCGCGCGTTTCGGCTTGGACCGAACGCGCGACCGATTCCCCCCGGCGCTACTTCGCGCTACTTCCCGTTGAACAGGTTGAGCGTGTCCCTGAGTATGAGGAACATCCCCGAGCCCAGCAGCAGGAGCACGCCCGAGGCGGTGATGCTCTGCTCCACCTCCGTGGGAAGCTTCTTCCCCCCGCGCGCCGCTTCGATGGCGATGAGCAGCAGGAACCCGCCGTCCAGCGCCGGCAACGGAAGGATGTTCACGATGGCCAGATTGATGTTGATCACGGACGCGAACTGGTACAGACCCGTCAGGTCGCTTGTGCGCATCACCTCCGCGCCGACGCCCACGATGGCGATCGGGCCGCTCACGTTCTCCTTAGCTTTGTCGAAGTCCGAGACGAGCGAAAACAGCGACGCGCTGACGAGTCGCGTCAGCCGCGCGAATTCGCGCGCCGCCAGACTCGCCGCCTCCGCCGGGTCGCGCGCGACGCGTTTGGAAACCTCCGCGTTCGCCTCGAGCTGCGCGCCGATGCGCCCCTCCCCGGAGGGCGACAGCCGGGGCGTCACGACGATGCGCAGCGATTCCACCTCGGCTTCTGACACACGCACGCCGGGGGCGGTCAGGGCGTCGCCCGCGCGTCTCTCCGCGCGGCGGCGCACGTCGAAGCGCACCGGCTCGCTCCCGCTTTCGCGCACGGCGTCCACCACGCGCGCGACGGCGTTTCGGTCCGGGAGCAGCGCCTCGCCGTTCACGGCGGTGATGACGTCCCCCTGCCGCACGCCGAAGTCGCGCGCCGCGGACGTCCCGAGAAGCGAGGTGACCTTGACGCCGGGCGCGTAGCTCTGCTCCACCAGGCCCACGGTGCTCACCTGCGCGAACAGGATGGCGAGCGCGAACGCCACGTTGGCGGCGACCCCCGCCGAAACCACCAGCGCTCGATCGGACGCGGGGCGGTTCCGCAGGAGGTCCGGGTCGTCCTCCGGGTACGGGCAGTCCGGGTCGTCGTCCGGGAACGCCACGAAGCCCCCGAGCGGGATCGCGCGCAGCGAGTACTCCACCTCCGGGCCCTGGTACGAAAGCAGGTTGGGCCCGAACCCGACCGAGAACTTGCTGACGTGGATGTTCTGCGAGCGCGCGGCGAAGAAGTGCCCGCACTCGTGCACGAAGATGATGGACGCCAGCACCGCCACCGCCTCCAGGTTGGACGCGGGGCCGTCCAGCGCGAAACCGCCGCCGAACACACCCGCGCCGCCGAACGCGAGGCCCAAAGGCGGGAGCAGGCGTCTCACGCTCGGGGGAAGGTCGATGAACGGAGGACGCGTCGTCGTCGGCGTCGACGACGGATCCGACGAGACCGAGGAGGAACAGACGCGAGGAAGCGATTCGTTCGCGAGTCTCACGCCGTCCGATCCGGCGCGCGAGGGCGAGGGCGTCGCCGATTCCAGGCGCTCCACCGCCGCGTCCCCGCGCTCGAGCGCGGGGAGGCGCGACGCGAGGGAGGCGTGCCTCCCGAGGCGGCGGGGAACCAAAGGGCGGGGGCTCGACGCGGCGGAGCCTGAGACGCGCGCGCGAGCGATCGCGACACCCGTCGACGTGGCGCCTCTCGACGTGGTGGCGCGGCGTCGCGAGGCGACCGCGAGCGGACGCGCCGCAGCCGTCATCGACGCCGTCGTCGCCATCGTCGCCATCGTCGCGGCCGTCTCTTCAGACGAAGGCGCGCGGTGTTTTGCCCGACCCGGTGCGGCGAAGGCGAAGGCACCTTCGACTCCGTTGGCGCGAGACGTCGTTTTTCCAACCGGCCAACGCCACCCCGATCGATCGATGATGGCCCGGATTCATTTGGCCAAAGATGCCAAAGAGCAAAGATCTCTTTGGCCGCCAGTCTGCGCGAAATCCCACGTTTTTGAGTTCTCTCGGGGTGACCGAGAGGCACTCCGACGCGCACGCGACTCGCGCCACGCCCGCCCGCGGTGCCGCAGACGCCGCCTCGCGCGCGGGAAGCTGCACGATCCGCGCACGACACACGTTTCGGCGCGCACGTCGCCCCGAGCGCGACCCTCCGTGCCGGGAGGCGCTCGAGAACCGCCCCGCCCGTGGACCTCCATTTTTCGCGCGAGCTGACGTTGCAAGCCAACGTTGCCCTCTCAAAATCCTTTGAAGCGCCGCGTCCCGCGCCGATGGCGGCCGCCCCGCCGAGGCGCGTGATCGGCGGGCGATGGGAGCTGGACAAGCAGATCGGCAAGGGCTCGTTCGCGGTGGTGTGGCGCGCGCGGGAGGTTCCCGCGCGCGTCGCGCCCGACCGCGAAGCGACGGGGCGCCCGACACGCGAGGTGCCCCCCGCGCCACCAACGGCGTCGCCTCCGACGACGGCGTTCGCGGATGAAGCCTCTTCGAGCCTCCGGGACGAAAAAGGCGTGATACGCGGCGAAACCGAAACCGAAACCGGCGCGTCAAAGTGGGTCGCCGTCAAGGAGATCAGCACGCGTCGTCTGAACCGCAAGCTCCTGCGCTCGCTGGAGTCCGAGATCGACGTGCTGCGCTCGTGCGAACACGAGAACATCATCGCGCTGCTGGACATCGTGAAGGACGAGCCCAACCAGACGGTGTTCCTGGTGCTCGAGCACTGCGCGCTCGGCGACCTGTCGCAGTACCTGCGGCGCGTCCGCCGCGTCGCTGAGCCCGTCGCGCGAACGTTCGCCGCGCAGATCGCGGGCGGTCTGCGGGAGATGCGCGCGAGGAACCTCATACACCGCGACCTGAAGCCGCAGAACCTGCTGCTGTGCCGCGCGCCCGCGACGGACGTCCGCGCGGAGGTCAAAAGCGGAACGGCTTCCGAGAACGCGTCGCTCGGCTCCGAGAAGGACGCGTCGTATACCTCCGCGACGCTCAAGATCGCCGACTTTGGCTTCGCGCGGTACGTGCACCCGAGCGGTCTGGCCGAGACGTTGTGCGGCTCGCCCCTGTACATGGCGCCTGAGATCCTGAGCTACCAGAAGTACGACGCCAAGGCGGACCTCTGGAGCGTCGGGTGCATCCTGTTCGAGCTCGTGTGCGGCGCGCCGCCGTTCGCGGGCGCCAACCCGATGGCGCTCCTGCGCAACATCACGCGCGGGGACGCGCGCATCCCGGGGTGCGTCGCCGGCGAGCTGTCGCGCGAGTGCGTGGACTTGATGCGCGGGCTGCTGCAGAAGGACCCGGCGCGACGCATGTCCCACGAGCAGTTCTTCGAGCACCCGTTCCTGAAGACGAACGTCCGCGCGCGTCGCGACGAGGGAGCCCCCGAGTCGTTTCCGAGGACGGAGGCGTTCGCGCTTCGCGACGACGCGCGCGACAAAAGCGCCGACTCGGACTCGGACTCGGACGCGTCCGAGTCGTCCGAGACGCTCGCCGCGCGCGACCCGCGCGCGATCGCGCTGGGGACGGACGGGGGCGGAGAAAACGTACGCGACGGGACGCGTTCCCCGACGCGCGCCGGAGTCCCGGGGAGCGCCCCGAAGGACAAGACGTTTTCGTTGCCGGCGGCGGCGGAGCGCGCGCGCGACGCCGCCGCCGCGGCGGGTGCGTGGCTGGGGGCGTCGCCGCTCGGACTGAAAAGGGGGGGCTCGACGTTCTCCAAGCTCCTCTCGAGCTCGCCTCTGTCCGCGAGGAAGGGCATGGGCCTCTCCGGCCGGTCACCGCGCGCGCCGCGGCCGCCGCGCGATGCCCTCGCGGCGCCCCTCGCGGCGCCTCGCGACGCGGACGCGGCGGATGAGATGGACGCCGAGTACGTGCTGGTGGAGACGGAGACGAGGCGCGCGGCGGCGGTCGATGCCGAGATCGGGCCCGAAGCGGTAAGTCCGGGACCCGGACCCGTCGTCGCGGACGCGAGGGGGAGAAACGCAGAAAACGCAGAAAACGCAGAAAACGCAGAAAACGCAGAAAACGAAAAAGGCGTCTTCCCGGTCGCCCCGGCGCGCGGCGAGGAGCCGCGCCTGCGCCGCGCGGCGCTTCTCGAGCGCGCCGCGCGCGCGCTCCGAGACGCCGCCGGCGAGGCGTGGGACGCGGGCGAGCGGCTGGATGCCGTCGCGCTGTCGCTGGCGGCGACGGCGGCGCTGCGCCGAGCGGCGGCGCTCGCGTGGGAGACGAGTCTCCGAAACGAGGGGGAGCGGAATTTTCCCTCCGCCGAGGACGTCGCCGAAGCGTCCCGCCGCCTGGATGCCGCGTTCGAGGCTGCGCTGCGCCGCGCGGAGCGCGCGGCGAGCGCCGCGGAGAGAGACGCGCGTTCGTCTTTGACGTCCCCGTCGTCGCGCGACGGCGTCGTCCCCGACGGCATGCGCGCGACGTACGCGGCGGCGCTCGGGTGGGGCCGCGCCGCCGCCGCCGCCGAGCTCGTGGGCGACGCGCGCGAGGCGGCCTCGACGTACGCGCGCGCGCACGTCTTGTTGTCGTTCCTGCTCTCGGAAGGGCCGGGGTTTTGCCGCGACGAAGAAGAAGCGTCGAAACAGTTCGAAACGTGTTTCGAACCGGAATCGGCGATTCCGGAATCGCGCGAACGCGACGACGGCGGGTCCCGCTCCGCGTCCGCCTGGCGAAGCGCCGAGGAGAGGGACCGCGTCGCGCGCTTCGCCGACGCCTTCGCGACGAGGCGCGCGGCGTGCCTCGAGCGCACGTAGGGTTGTTTTGGTGACCGCGGACGCGTCCTCGGACGCGTTCGTCGACCAACTCCGCCCCGTCGCTCGCGAGGCGCGTACGGGTGCGTGTGTCCGGCGCCGTCGCTGCGGGAGAGGGCTATTTTCACTAAAAACGAGATGGTGAAGACGGCAAGAAAACCAACACCCGCACTGAGCATTCAGTCATGACGTCTCGATACGTGTCGCGCGTGTTCGACCGAGGTTGTTTGAGATGGTGTCTCTGTTTTGCAATTCCTCAAAAAAACGATATGTTTTCGTTTCACCGCACGGTGACCACCTCCACCAGCTCCCCCGCGTCCTGCCCCTCGGCGGGGGGGCGCAAAAGCTCCTCCGCGGGGACGGTCCCGGCCGCCGCAGCTGCGAACGCCGCCGCGGTCGCTCGGCTCGACCCCGCGAGCAGCGCGCCGCGCAGGCTGGCGGGCGTGAACCGCGACCGCGCCGCCGGCGGCGTCGGCGGCGGCGCCGCCGTGGACTCCGAAACGCGCGGGCGCCGCGGGAGCGATTCCAAATCGAGCTGCTCGGACGCGAGCGCAGAGGCGAGCACGCCGCGGAGCGCGGCGGACCCGAAAAGGTTTTTCTCGGACTCGAGAACCAGCCCCGCCAGCGCGCGCGAGCTCGGCAAAAGCTCGGTCCCCCTCGCCGCGCAGCGTCCGGGCGCGTTTTCCGCGCGCGCGTCCGCGGCGCTCGCCGCCTCGGCCTCGGCGCGCGCCGCCAGCAGGCGCGCGGCGGGCTCGACGCACGCGAAGAACCGGCGCGACCGCGTCGACGCCGCCAGCGCCGCTTCCAGAAACCGCGCCCCCGCGCCGCCCTCGCGCGCGAGCGCCGCCGCGACGGATTTTTCGTTTTCGTTTTCGTTCACGACGAAAGATCTTTCGTCTCCCGGTACGCCGCGTCGTCGATGCCTCCCCGGCGTGCCCTCGCCGTCGTCGCGCGCGAGCGCGTCGAGCGCTCGCAGCGCGGCCGCGCACACCTCCGGGTCGTTCCAAGGCGCGTCGCCGGGGACGAAGCGGAACGCGAAGTCGTCCGCCGCGTCTTCCGCGTCATCCGCGGGTTCCGCGCAGAAATCCAGCCGCGCCGCCGACGCGAGCCCGCGCGCGCGGAGCGCGCGCCAGTCGCGCAGTGCGTCGCGCACATTCGCGTCGTCTTTCATCGCGTCGTGCTCTTCCTTCGGTCGGTCGGTCGCCTCCCCCGTTCCTCGCTCCTCCGTTCCCGCGAAGTCCCGACCGTCCGTCAGCGCGGAGGCGCGCGGCGGGAAACGCGCGAACCGTTCCGGAAACGAAAAAGGCGAGGCGGAGAGGCTGGAGGCGGGATCCGCGCCCGCCGCCGCCGCCCCCGCGTCGCCGTCATCCCCCCCCGAGACCTGCGACGAGGGTCCCGCGTCGACGACGTCCTCGCTCTCGCCCTCGCCGGCGGGATCCGCACCGTCCGCCGCCGCAGCCGCCGGCGCGGCAGGCGCGCCGGCGAGGGGATCCGCCGCGCCGGCGTCCGTCTCGTCGCCCGCGCGCTTCGACTTCGCGCTTCCAAACTCAGCCGCCTCGGGCGTTCCCGCGTCCGCGGGCGGCGCCGAGGCGGAGGCGTCCGCCTCGGCGCCCGCCGCGGGCATCGCCTGGTGCAGCAGCGTCCACGCCCACGAAAACATCTCGCCTTTTTTTTTCCGCTCGCGCTCGAATTCGCGCGCCGCCTCTCGCGCGAACGCGTGCGCGGCGAGCGCCTCGAGCAAGCCCAACGCGGCGGCGGCGAACGACGCCGTCGCGGGAACGTTCATTCGCGTGTCTCTACGCGGCGGCGTCTCCTCCGCCTCGGCGTCTGAAAAGGCGTCGGAACCGCGGACGGACCCGTTTCGCGAGACGGACGTCTCGCGTGTGTGCGGGTGTCCGGCGCCGAACGCCTCCGCGAACAGAGTGTTCGCGGAGGCGTCGCCCCCGAGGTCTGAGGTTCCGTCGCGCTCGAGCCGGTCGGCGGCCGGCAGCGCGGCTGCGATGGCCGCGAGCGCGCCCGAGGCGACGCACGCCTCGGCGGCGCGCGCGTCGGCGGCGACGAGTTTCGCGAGCGCCTCGCCGGCGACGGCGCGCGCCGCCGCCGGAACCTCCGGCGGCGCGCGGAAGAACAGCTCGTACATCCCGGTCGCCGCGCGCGTTCGCGCGGCGTCCGCGGCGATGGCGACGGTCTCGAACGCGGGGTCGTGCGTTTGGGACGACTCCAGCGACCCGAGGAGACGCGCGCACGTCGCCGCGACGCGCGCATCGGTGAGACGCGTTTTTTTTTCGAGCGTCGCGCGTCGCGCGTTTGGCGAGCGTCGTTCGGCATCCGCCGCCCCCGCCTCCGTCTCCGCCTCTTCCGCCTCTTCCGTCTCTTCTGTTCCGAACTGACCCCTCAACGCGCCGCCCGCCTCTACGGCAGCCGCGAGCGCGTCCGGGAGGTTCGCGCCCTCCTCGTGGCACAGCGCCGCGCGGCCGTGCGCCGTGCGCGCCAGGAGAAAGAGCAGCCTCGCCGCCTTCTCGCGCGTCGCCGCCCCGACGCGCTCGGCGTCTGAAGTTTCAGACTGATTGCTCTTGGGCGCCGAAAGCGCCGCCGGGCGCACCAGCCGCGCGAGCGGCGAGAGGTCGCGGTGGAACGCGGGCGCGCGAGCGCCGCGCGATGTGTCCGGCGCGCCACCCACCAGCAGCTCGGCGCCGCGCCAGCTCGCGGAGACGATCGCGATGAGCGCGCGCAACGCGTGGAAACGCGAGCGCGCGTCGACGTTTCGTCGCGGGCGCGTCGCCGTCGTCGTCGTCGTCGCCTCGTCGTCCTCATCGTCCTTTTCCGTCTCTTCTGCTTCGTCGGGAGACGCCTCGGGGTCGCCGACGGCGATGCCGCCGCCAGCCGAGGGGGCGTCCCCCGCGACGTTCGGCGGGTCCGCGACCGCGTCGGGGGAGGCGACGCCGGAGGCGCGCGCGTCGGGCGCCACGAGCGCCCAGAGCGCCTCCACGAACGCGGGCACGCCGATCTTCCGCCTCGCCAGGTGGCCTCGGCGGGACGCGAGCGCGCGTGTCGCTCGGAGCGACGCGACTCTCGTCGCCGCTCGTTCCGAGCGCAACATGGCGACGAGAGGCGCGAAGATATCCGAATCCAGGAGCGCCTCTTCGTTCCTGCGCGCGTCAAGGGGTCAAGGGGTCAGGGTCGCGCGAGGTGGAGGCGAATGTGGCGTTCCAATTTAGGGTGGCGATGTGCCGAAAGAAACCGCGCGCACCTCGGATCGGACGCGAGCTTCTCCACGCTCGCCGCGCCCTCTTCGCGCTTGGAGTCCTCATCCGACACGAGGAGCTCCTGGGCGGACGCCACCGCCGCGAGGGGGTCTTCCTCCTCGGGGGGCGCCTCCTCGCTCATCGCGCACTGCCGACGCCGTCCCGAGTTCCGACACCAAACCCGACGAACGCTGGACGTCGTCGAGACGATTTTCGCCTTTTTCAGCGGTGTCAGCGATGTCGTCGCGTGTCAGTCGACGTCCCGCGCGGCCGGGACTCGGCTCCGCGCCCCTTCGGACCGCCATGGGCCGCGGCGGCCACTCCGACGATGAGGCGACCCCCTACGACCAGAGCCTGGAGGAGCTGGAGTTCATGCGCGGCGCGTGCGCGGCGGCGCAGCGCGGCGATCTGCGGACGCTCCGAGACGCCGTGGCGCGCCGACCGCATCTTCTGGCGGACGACGGCGTGGGGGGGGACAGCGGGTACGCGCCACTGCACTACGCCGCGCGCGAGGGACACGCCGCGTGCGTCTCCTTCCTGCTCGAGGCGGGCGCGCGCGTGGACCGTGCCACCAAAGAGGGCCGCGCCACCGCGCTGCCCCGCGCCGCGTACACCGGGCGGAGCGACGTCATCGCCATCTTGCTGCGCGCCGGCGCGGACGCGAGCGCCCCCGACGCCGACGGCGAGACCGCGCTGCACAAGGCGGCGGCGCGGGGCTGGGCGGATTCGTGCGCGCTGCTGCTGCGCGCGTGTCCGAAGGCGGCCGAGGCGCGAGATAGGCGCGGCGCGGTGCCGCTGGAACGTGTGCCGGAAGGAGACCGAGCGACGCGCGACGCAATCCGCGGCGCGCGCCGCGTTTTTTAAACCGACGCGAGCGTTTTTTAACGAAGCGTCTTCGTTCGCGGAGCGTCTTAATAGACGCGACGTATTAGAATAGGCCCTAATACGGGTGCTCCCTTCGAAATAGACTCGACTAGCTAGCTAGACTCAACTAGACTCAACGAACTAGAACGTTCGCGTCGTGTCACGTCGTCTGGCTTAAGTGTCTCCGTACCCGTCTTCCTCGACGCACGGGTGGACGCTCTCGTCCCCGTTCGGGTCGAACGCGAGCAACAAAGAGACGGAGACGGTTTCCGTTTTTTCCTCCACCCGCGTCTGGACGAGTGGATCCAGGGTCACGACGTGGTGCCACCAGAACGGCGGTATGTACAGCGTGTCCCCCGGCTCAAGCGTCACCTCGCGGATCTCCCCGAGCGCGACTCGAAGCTTTGAAAACCGCGCGCGCTCGCGTTCGGCGTCTTCGTTCGTTTCTTTCGACGTCTCGTCGCGAAACCCGCGACCCGGACCCGCGAGGCCCGTCACGAACAGCGCGAGGTCCACCGGCGAGGAGTTCCCGTTGACGCCGCTCGGGTCGGCCCGGTACATCGACCGCGTGTGCTCGGGGGGCACGAGGAGCACTCGCTTTCGGCCCGCGATCTGCGTCAGGAGCCCGTGGCACAGGTCGAAGTGCGTGGGCGTGACACACCCGAACGAAGAGCACCACAGGCTCGCCGTCTTCGCCGAGAACGGGAACGGCGGGGCGTTCCCGACATTTTTAACGCATTCGTTTTTTTGGTTCGAGCTCGAGTCGCCCCCGAAGACGGTCCGCGCGGCTCGGAAGTCGAGGTCCTCCCAGAGCTCAGGGCTGAGCGGCGCTCTGAAGTAACACCGCTCGGAGGCTGCGGACGCGCGTGCGGATGCGCGCGGCTCGTTACCTCGGCGCACGCGAGCCCACGCCTCGTGCGCGGGCACCCCGTCCACGCGCGAGCAGCGCTCGCCAACTCCCAGGAAGGTTTTTCCATCAATCGGTTTCTCGAGGAGCACCACCGGCACGTCACGCGCCGCGCCTCGTGCCCCGAAGACAGCTTCGCCCCCCCCGCACCCGATGCGCGATTCTGACATCCACTGCGCGGCCGCGCGCCGCGTGACGCACGGCGACTTCGAGCGGAAATCGCTCGCGAAGCGAGTCGCGAGCGACTCGAGCGATTCGGTGCCGAACGCGGCTTTGTGCGCGACCCTCTCGAGCACCGGCACGGGCACCGACGCCGAAGCGTCGCGGGCGGTCTCGCCGGGGTCCCCGAAGTCGAAGGCATCCGCCATGGAAGCCCAGCATTCTGCCTCATCCGCATCCGCCATCGCCGCGGCGACCCCTCGGAGTGACGGATCGAATGGCCACCGGTCGCTCTCGGTGACCGAGGTGCGATGAATGTCGACACCTGCGAACCGCACGAAATGGAAGCGCGCGACGGGCGTGATAATTTCAACTCGACTCGCGCTCGGGCCGCGCGGGACCTATACGCGCCACGTGCGCTTCGCTTTTCTCGCCGCTCGCCCGCATCGCTCACTGCTCTCACTGCTTCCCCGCGTTCAGGCCCTGCAGCTGGGACATCAGGTCATCCAGGCCCGCGCCGGTGTCCCGCACCTTGAACGCGTCGAGAGTCTCCTGGTCGAGCTTTTCGCTTCGGGGCATGGCGAACGAGACGCCGGCGGTGCCTGTCTCGTCCGCTTTCCCACTCGTCGCCTCCGCCTCGCCCTCGTCCCCGCCGCTGACGGAGATGTCCCACTCGTTCGCCTCGTGCAGCGGCCTGGCCGCCTCCTCCGCGGCGGCCACCGCGGCGAGCCGCGCCTCCTCCGCGCGCGCCGCGAGGTACTCGGGCGAGGCGACGGTTTTCGCGCGGCGCGCCTGCGCGGCGCGGCACGCCGCGTTTTCGCACTCCGCCGCGCAGCCGACCGTCATGGTGGGGAAGAAGTCCTTCAGCGCGGCGTACCCCAGGTACTTGGTGACTGTCCCGAAGTTGAGTAAGAACTTCAGCGCGTTCTGCACGAGCATCCCCGCGACCATCCCCATGGTGGTCGGGAGGCTGGCGGCGCACACGCCCTCGCGCTTGAGTGTCTTCTCGTCCACCCCGCTCGCGACGACGAGCGGCGGGACGCACGCGAAGCACGCGGTCTCGCCGGGAATCATCACCTGCACGTGCCCCGAGACGGCGTCCTCGCTCACGCCGCTCTCCATCCAGGTCTGGCCGAGCTCCAGGCACGCCTGGTTGATGGCCATGCGCGCTTCGTAATTATCCACGCACGCGAACACGAGGTCGACGCGCGACGCTTTGGTCGCCGGGTCAATCAGCGAGTCCGCGAAGCGCTTGAATCCGTCCACGGTGGTGATGTTCATGTGGTACGACTCGTACGTCACGTCGGGGTTGATCTCGCGCAGCGTCTTGACCGCGGCGTCCGTCTTGGTCAAACCGGCGTGCTCGGGGCGGAAGAAGAGCCGGTTCATGTTGGCGATCTCGACGGTGTCGAAGTCGTACAGCTGCAGGCGCCCGACGCCGCACCGCGTCAGCATCTCCGCGGCCACCGACCCGACGCCGCCGACGCCCACGACGGCGACAGCCTTCTCGCGGATCTTGCGGTACTCGCTGACGATGCCCATGCGCTGCAGCGCCATCAGGCGCGAGTAAGGGTTGGAGTCCACCACCTCCGCGCTCATCTCGTCCGCGGAGATCTTCGCGCGCGCCGAGGGCGCGGAGGACGCCACCACGGAGGCGCACCGAGAGCGGAGCTCGGCGATCGCGGACGCGTCCGCATCGCCGGCGGCATCGGCCGCGTCGAGCGCGCGGCGAAGCGCCGCGAGGTCATCGCGAAGGGTGGACATATGGCGTGAGCGACATGCACTGGTGGCTTCTCATACGCGGCCCAAATAGTTACGAGAGGTGCGTTCTGGAAGCTCCAACTGCACGCCACTGTCCGCCAAGGCTCACGTCTACGTGGGAGATCGCGAGAAAAAGTCGTAGCTTTTGTCGCACAACTTCCGGGTGCAAGCCCGCGCGGTGCACCCTCCCCCGCACTCCGGGAGTCGCACGAGCGACCCGATCGGCGCGTCGGAGCTCGCTCAGTAAGGACATGCGTTCTTTCTATGACGCAATTCCTCAAGAGGGCGAGGTGCGCGCAGCCCCGCCTCCGCCCCGGCTCTCATCGTGAACCTCCCGACTTTCCCGAATCGCGGTGGTTACACGGGAAAAAACATTGCCGCGCGCCTGCTCCTTCGACGCCTGACCCGCCCCCCACGACACCGCCTCCTCGCACCAACCGCACGAAGGTATCCGCAACCGTGGCTGTCCCCGTATTCGACGCCGCCGATGCGGGCGAACGAACGGGCGCCGCCCGGTCGAGTACCTTCCGCTCCTTCCGCTCCTCGATCCTGGTCCTGGTCAGCCTCGCGACGCTCGGTTTGTTAGCCGCCGCCGCGACGTCCTTCAACGCGGCGTCGAAAACGACGCCGAACCCCACGCTTTCCCAGTCGGATTCGTATTCGAACGACCGGTGTATCGTGTACACGTACTTCGAGGACCAGGGCATGGGCCACGGTGCGACGGTGGAGATGTGGAAGACCCTCTGGGCGAACGCCGGCTGGAAGCCGGTTGTGTTGTCGGAGGAACACGCGAGCGCGCATCCCGACTACGACGACATGAAGGCGCGCTTCGCGACGTTCCCCACCACCAACCCGACGGGGTACGAGGTGGCGTGCTACCTGCGGTACCTCGCGATGGCCGTGGTGGGCGGCGGGTTCATGTCCGACTACGACGTCGCCAACGTGAACGTGCCGCCGCCGCCGCGGTGCGACTGGATGCCCAACGAGGGGCGCTTGACGACGCACGAGGAGTACACGCCGGCGGTGATGAGCGGGTCCGGGGAGGAGTACGAGCGCGTGGTCCGGGCGATGTACGACGCGGACATCGACGCCGTGATGGCGGCGGACGACGCGAGCATGGTGAGCGACATGTTCTTCCTGCAGTACTTCCGCGATCAGGGTTTGATCTGGACGACGCACGCCCTGTTCACGATGGCCAACTGGGTGAGCGACCCGCCCTGCGACGACGAGGGAGTCGAGCTCCCGATGCTGTTCCACTTCTCCACCGCCAACACGCACTACGAGCTGAAACTCCGAGACTTCGCGCAGACGCGCTACGAGCTGTACGACGACGACAAGCCCTCGGCGATGAACGCGAGCGTGACTGAGCTGAACGAGAAGAGAAAGCGATGCGCGCCGCTGCCGCGGGAAAGCGACGCAGAGTACCAGGCGAGCTACTTCGCGCCGCCGGGCACCAACGCGTTCCGCGACGCGATGTTCAAGTACAGGCAGTGCTTCATCCAAGAAATGTACCCGCAGACGGATTGCGCCGAGGCGGAGGCGCCCGCGGCGGAGCTGCTTCGCGCCGCGCGCGACGCGGATGGGAACGCGGCGGCGGTGAAGGAGCACGGCGGGCACGAAGAATCTGATCTGTTTGGCGGCGGCGCGGGAATAGAATCAGAAGAAGGATGGAACTCTAAAGCTGTATAAACGGTTGTATTACGTGATAAATTAGAGGTCATGTAGCCACGGCGCGCTCCGGCGACTACGTGTACGTACTTTGCGCGTGCGGCGACGCGCAGGGCGCTTTCTTGCTACTTTTATTACACTCACAGAAAAAATTCGCTCGCGGAACGGCCGAAGCGCGGAACCGGACAAAATGAAAAAAAAATCACATCGCATGACTGTTTGCTCATACGCACCGTCGTTTCTCGACTTGAAGTCGTATGCGTTCCAGTCTGCCGAAATCACCAGGCTGTGCGCCTGGCTGGCTACGATCTAGCCCGGCTAGAAACGGAAAAACCCGAAGGTACAACTTGTCGTATCGAAGCTCCGAGTCATCAACCTGACGCAGTGTTCGGTTGCGCGGCATCGCTTCGACCGCACGACATGGCACCGAGATATGGCACCGTCCCCGCGCGCGACGAGGTACGCGCGCGTCCCCACCTCCGTCCCGTCCCCGCGGTCCCTTTCTCCAGGCACGCGCGACGGTCACGCCGACGCATCCGACAAATGCTCCGAGTTGTACTAGGGAGTAGATCCGACCTGCGCGAATCCGACCCGCGCGCCATCCCCGCTGACCCCGACACCCTCCACTCGCGCCTCGCGAACCGCAGGAGACCGCGGCGGGCGTCCCCGGCGGCGGCCTCCCCGTGACTGGCTCGCGTGCGCGTTCGAACGTCTCCGCGCACGCGCGCGTCGCGGTGCTCGGCAGCCTCGCGGTGGTTGCCGCGTTCGCGCTGGGCGCTGCGGCGGCAGCGCTCGGGGGCGCGCGCCCCGAACTCGAGCAGCCGCGCGCGAAGGACGGCCGGTGCGCGGTGTACACGTACTTCGAGGACCAGGGCATGGGCGACGAGCCCGCGCTGGAGGTGTGGCGCGACGTCTGGGCCAAGGCGGGGTGGGACCCGGTGGTGCTCAGCCAGAAGGACGCGGAGCGGCACCCCCGGTACGACGAGATGGTGCGGCGGTTTTCGGAGTACCCGACGGTGAACCCCCCGGGGTACGAGCTGGCGTGCTACCTGCGGTACCTCGCGATGGCCGTGGTGGGCGGCGGGTTCATGACCGACTACGATGTGATCAACGTGAACGTCCCGCCGCCGCCGACGTGCGACTGGCTTCCCAACGACGGCGCGTTCACCACGCACGAGAAGTTTGTTCCCTCCGTCGCCACGGGCACGGCGGCGGAGTTTGACCGCGTCGTGAACGAGTTTTACGACGTCGACGTCGACGCCGTGCTCCAGGCGACGGGATCTGGTGACCAAGTCAGCGACATG
>Ga0181558_10003378_pt1 | contig 14732 bp, 6 predicted proteins | sample 011ome_22_FD_133754 | JGI IMG/M metagenome (GOLD analysis project Ga0181558, IMG submission 133754) | Coastal salt marsh microbial communities from the Groves Creek Marsh, Skidaway Island, Georgia - 011507BT metaG (megahit assembly) | ecosystem: Environmental > Aquatic > Marine > Intertidal zone...
CCCCCGACGCGCCGCGCCCTTCCCGCGCGCCTCACGCGCCTCGGCGTCGCTGCGCCGCAGGCGAGCCTGGAGCGCGAGCTCATCGGCGTGAAGAGCGAGTTGCGGAAAAAGGATTCGCAGCTCGAAGCGAGCCGCGACGAGAATCGCGCGCTCGCCGAGGAGCTGGCGCGCCGATCCCGGGACGAAAGCCCCGTTTCGGGCGGTGGCGATTCCGGGCGCGGCGATTCCCCTTCCTCCTCCGGAAGCGGGTCCGAGACGCGCGAGTCCGAGACGCGCGGCGGGTCCGACGACGAGCAGGTCGCAGGTCGCAGGTCGCTGCGCGCGGCGCTTGCGGAAAACGCGTCGCTCAAAAAGTTCCTCCGGGATTACGGCATGACCTGGGTGGGCGACGGCGACGCAGTGCTTTCGGCGAAGGAGAAGATGGGCGACGGCGAAGACGCCTTAGACGCGAAGCCGGAAAAGCCGGAAGTCAAGCGAGGCAAGAAAGTGGTGTCGAACCGACTGAAGGCACGCGCGGAGGCTGCGCGTTTGAATAAGCCAACCGCGAACGCCGTTCGTTCCGGTGAACCGAGCGGCGCGAGCGGCGCGGACGCCGCCGCGGAGCCTTTGAAAAAACACGACGACGAGTCGAAGAACCGTTCGGATGATCCTCCCGCGGTCTCTGACACGCACGATCACTTCGCCGTGGACGTGGAGAAGCTCCTGGCGTCCATCGCGGAGCTCAACGCTGTGGCGGGCGACGGGAAGAGCTCGGTGGTGGTGGGCGCGGGCGGCGAGCGGCGTCTCGAGCCGCGCCGCGCCAAGACGCTGACTTTGTTCCGGGACGGCTTTGTCGTCGACGACGCGCCGAAAACGTTTCGCGCATTCGCCACCTCGACGCGGAACCGGTCGTACGTCCGCGACCTCGCGGACGGGTTCTTCCCGTACGAGTACAAGGAGGCGTACCCCGAGGGCGTGCCGTTCAAGCTGCTGGACAGGAGCCACGAGTCGGGCGCGCCGCCGGGACACGCCTTCGTCGCCTTCACCGGGAACCGCGCGCGCCTGGACGGGAAGCGCGGCGAAGACAAGACACACGCGTCGGATCGAACGGCTTCCTCCGTAACGGACGTAACGGAAACGGAAGGGGAAAAGAAAAACCGCGATACCGCGTTCCTGGAGAAGCTCCCGCGCGTTGTCGTGCGCGACGGCGCGGTGGTGCGCGTGCGCGAGGGCGTCGGGGCGGCGATGCGCGGCGCGGGAGGCGCGCCGGCGCGGACGCAGACCGTCCTCGAGACCACCGTGGCGCGCGGGTGTTTCCGCGCGCTCCTCGAGGCGGAGGGCTGTTCGAACGGCGTCGACGCCGCGCGCGACGACGACGCCGTTCGAGCTCGCGACGCCGAGACGTGCGTGTCGACGCTCCGCGTGAAAGGCATGGACGGGCAGAAGATGTACATCGTGAAGCTCGCCGGCGACGACACCGTCGGGAAGCTGCGGCGGTACTTGCGGAGCGCCGGCGTCGGCGCCGACGACAAAGGGTGCGAATCTCAAAATTTTGAGATTCGCAACGCGTACCCGCCGAGGACGTTCGCAGACGACGCGTTGACTCTGCGAGACGCGGGGCTGGTGCCAAACGCGACGCTTCTGCTCAGACCGGCGTAGTAAGCGCGTAGACTCCTAGCGAGCGAGCTACGAAGGGGAGCTACGTTTTAAGGTATTATGCCTTCAAGGAAGGTACCTTCGTACGAATCGCTGTTTCGAAGGACTCGCCGTATAAACGACGGGACTCTTGAAAAATACCCCACTTCACTCCGACATGCACGCGGCACGCCAGGTGCTGTCCGTCCTCGCCGTCAGCCGCTCCGGTGCCCGCGCGCTTCGCCCGCGCATCTCCGCGCCCGTTCCTCGCGTCCGTTCCAGGACCGTCGCCATGGCCGCCCCCGGGGACGAGCAGACCGCCGCTCTGGAGGCGCACCTGCGAGGCATGGCCGACTCGGGCGAGCCCACGCTGTTCGACAAGATCGTCTCCGGGGACATCCCCGCGGACGTGATTCACGAGGACGCGCTGTGCATGGCGTTCCGCGACATCGCGCCGCAGGCGAAGACGCACTTCCTGGTGATCCCGAAGATCCGCGCCGGCCTGACCCAGCTCAGCAAGGCGAACGAGGACCACAAGCAGCTGCTGGGGCACCTCCTGTACACCGCGCAGCTTGTCGCGAAACAGGAAAAGCTGGAAAGGGGTTTCCGCGTCGTGGTGAACGACGGCGTCGAGGGGTGCCAGAGCGTGTACCACCTGCACCTGCACGTCGTGGGAGGGCAGCAGCTGAGCTGGCCGCCGGGATGCTGAGGCGAAGAGAGCATGTTGAGTGTGAAACGTGTGACGCGAACCCCCGAAGCGTGCGTTTCGATCCGTGTTACACGAACTTCGACGTCCTATAACTCGCTGGATTCACGCATCCGTCGCGTCGTTCGTCCTCCCGAGCACCTTCTCCAAGTCAAACGCCGGGTCGAACTGCTTGATGTCGTTCGCCCTCGCCTCCAGCGCCGTCTCCGCGTCCCGCACGAGCTGCTCCGCGGCGTGCACGATCGCGGGCACGCGTATCAGCACGTCCTCGTCCGCCTCGTGGTACAGCCGCGCGTTTTCCAGAATCTGCCGGACGTCGCGCATCCACGCGTCCACGCTCTCGTATCCCCCCGCGCGCTTGGCGGCGCGCGCGATGTGACCGAGGTCCATCTTGCGCGACACGAATTTGTGGTAGTCCGGGAGCGCCTTCTTCGTCACCGGCGCCGCGAACGCCGCGTACGCGGGGGCGCTCGCCAGACCCTCCGCGATCTGGCACAGCACGTCGTCCCGCGAGCTCGTCGCGCGGAAACGCGAGGTAGTCGGCTTCGTGGCGCGCGCCGGTTCACCGGGCGCGAACCGGGACGGACCGGCGCCGCCGGACGCCGCGCCGGCGCCTAGTTTGAACGAGAGCGCGACTTTCAGCTTCTTCGGCGCGCCGTCCTCCTGCTGCTGCTCCGCCTTCTCCGCCATCGCCGCGAGGTCCTGCTGCGACACGCCCGCCTCGGCGCGGAGCTGCTCCGCCTTCTTCTTGCGCCGCCGGAGGAGCTCCATCTTGCGCTTGCGGAGCCGCAGAAGGTCCGCCTTCTGGTCCGCCGTGCCCACGAAGTTGGGCGCCTTGATCGTGCGGTTGAGCGCGGCGTCCGCCGCGCCGACGCCGCCGCCGCCGCCGCCGCCGCCGCCGCCGCCGACGGTCCCGCCGGCGACGTAGGCAGGCGGATCCACGCCGTGCGGGTACAGGATCTTCATCACCGCGTCGCGGCTCGCGTCGACGTCGACGGACCCGTCCGGCTTGAACTTGCGGTGCTTCATCCAGGCGTCGCCGACATCCGCCGCGACGTCGTCCTCGATCTTCTCGACGCGGCCGTCGGGGTACGTCTTGGTCACCACGCGCTTCAAAACCAGCTTCTTGCCGGGCGGCACGGTCGAGGGGCCCATCTTCTCGACTCGAGGGGTAGGTTCAGCGCCCGCCGCGCCCGCGCCGGCGTCCATCATAGCGCGCATCTCGTCCAGCTCGCGGCGCTCCTCGTCCTCGTCCGGCTCCTTGCCCTCGGTGTCCTCGTCCATGGCGCCCTCCAGCTCATCCGCCAGCGAGTCCGGCTCGGACTCGGACTCGTCCGAGTCGTCGTCGTCGTTCGAGTCGTCGTCGTCCGAGTCGTCATCCTCGGAGGACCCCGCGTCCGCGGACCGCTGGAACGCGCGCAGGCCGCGCTGGCGCTTGTCCTGCAGCAGCCGCCGCGTGCGGTCGAAGATCTTGTTCGCGGTTTCGCGCTGCTCCGTCATCTGCTGCTGGATGCCCACTCTCAACGAGCGCGCGAAGCGCGACAAACCGACGTGCTCGGCGTTGCGGTCCGCCGTCGCCGCGCCGGAGAGCTCGCGGATCAAACCGATGCGTTTCCAGCGGTGCAGGGACTTGATCTGGCTCATCGCCACGCCGAACCCGGTCAGGATGCGCTCCGTCTGCGGCATCGTCAGCTTGCGCAAGTCCGCGTCCGTGCCCGTCACCGTCCCGGGCTTGATCTTGGGCTGCGCGGACGCGCCCTCCGGGTCCTTAGGGGGCTGCCGGCGCACGTAGTGGTAAAACTTGCCCGTCTTCTCGCGCAGGCGTCGCGACGCGTCCAGGTGGAGCACGGCGCGCCCGCCGACGGCAGCCAGGAACTCCGTGGTCTGCGCCCACGGCTGCAGCGCGAGCATGAGCTCGAGGTCCGTGAGACCCTCTCTCTGCGCTGGAGTAGCGCCTCTGAGTGTGGCTTGGAACGCCTGCAGCGCCTGCGTCTGCGAGGTTCCGGCGAGTCGCCGGATCCGCGCCGCGCCTCTCTCGTCTCTTCCCGCCTGAAGCCGCGCCAGCGCCGCGCGCATGGACTCGTACGCCACGACATCCTCGGGCGGACACATGCGGTGGAGCATCAGGTCATCCTCGAACCGGTAACTCGGGTTGAGCTCGAACTCGTCCGCGTCGTCGTCGTAGTAGTCGTCGTTCGCGCGTCTCCGCTGGCCCGGCGCGCGCACGGGAAGAAGAATCTTCCGGCGAATCCGTCGCCGAATGTCCTTGTCCAGGATGGCTCGGTTGAACTGCCGCTCGATGTCCGACACCTTGACGCGCATGTCCTCCTCCGGGACCTTCTCCGCGCGCTGGTTGACGAGCGAAAAAATCACCGCCGCGTTTATGGCGCGCTCCTCGAAGTCCCGACACCGGTCGGTGTTGGGCTGGAACACCTCGACGTGCGGCTCCTGCTGCCCGAGCACGAAGTACTCCGTCACCTCGCGCATCGAGAAGCCCCCGTGCGGGGAGCGGATCAGCAGATACAGACCCTCGTCTGAGCTGATCCTCCGCTGGAACATGGGCGCGCGGAACGTGGTCGTCTCGAGCGACTCTTGCGGCTGCCCCGGCGCGAGCTCGCCGAGGAACGGAGACGAAGCCTCCGGGCGCAGGTCCACGACGACGCGCTTGCCGCCCTGCGTCAGGCTCCGGCCGCTGGTATCGCCCTGCGTCCGCCGGCGGTAATAGGTGACGCGCTTCGCGCCCATGCCCGGCTTAGCGACGAGCGGCGGGTTCGCCTCGGCGTACTGCACCAGCAGAATCCGCCCGTTCGTCGCCGAGAGGTCCGACGGCTTGGTCATCGCGTTCGCCGTCGCCTCCGCCGGGTCCGCCGCCGCCACCGCCGCCGCCGCCGCCGCCATCGCCTCCGCCGTTCGCGTCTCCGCCTCCGCCGCCGTCTCCTCGCCCATCGCGCGCGCCAGCGCCGCCTGCGCGGCAGCCACCGCCGCGGGCCTCTGCTCGGAGACGCGCGACTCGCTCAGCATGTGGCACTCGGGCGCCACGACGTACACCAGCGGCTCGGGGACGCGCCGCCGGATCCCGCACTGCTCCAGCGTGGCGCGCGGGTCCAGGCCGGGCGCGCGGGGCGCTTTGGCGCCCTCCCTCCGCGCCGCCTCGCGCGCCGCGACGTGCTTCTTGTGCGCGTCCCCCTCGGGGAAGTGCGCCTCCAGCGCGCCCTGCAGGTCCGGCCACTTCTTGCGCACGCGCCGGAGCAGACCGTCGACGGTGTCGAACGGCCGGACGCCGATCTTAAGCGCGCTCGACTCGACGGTGAGCGACTTGACGGCGACGAAGAACTTGTCGTCGCCCGCGCTCTTCTTGCTCCCGAGATTCAGCGCCAGGCCGACTTTGTTTTCGCGCGCGTACGCCGCCGGCGCGAAAAGAGGCGCGGGCTTGGGGTGGTGCTTGACGTGCGACGCGGGCGCGAACGACGGGGCGCCGGCGACGACGCCGGTGTTGTAGATGCCGTCCATGCGCCCGGGGCGGCCGACCAGGCCCTTGTCCTTCTTGGCGTCGCGCTCCCCCGCGCCGCCCCGGGACCCGGGGCCCGCCTCTGCGTCGTCGCCGTCCAGCGAGATGTGCAGGAACGCCTCCAGGTCCTCCACGCCGGGAAGCGCGCGCCCGGGCGCCACCGTCGCCAGCGCGCCCGCCCAGAGTGAGACACCCGGCGCGGGCGCGAGAGCGGCGCCCGGCGCCGCGACTTGAGCATCAGCGGGTGGGGTGGCTTGGGCCGGCCCGTCGGGGTCGACGGCGCGCGCCTCGCCGTCGGGAGCCGCCTCCGCGCCCGGCGCCGGCGCGTGCCACCGCAGAACCATCCTGGGGTCGTTCGGGTCGATGCGCACGGGGAGGGGCACGTACGACGCGACCGAAGAAGAAACATGTGTCCACGAGACGTCGTTCAGCCACTCGCCGGTGCATATCTTTTGGTTGCGGCGCCGCAGGAGCGTCTTACCGGCGCCCGGCTGGCTGGCGACGAACGCGACGGCGTCCCCGACGGCGTCCGTCTCGTCGCCCGTCTCGTTCGCCGCGTTCGCGTCGTTTTCGTTTTCGTTTTCGCGCGCGGAGGTGTCGCGCGACATCTCCGCGCTCGTGTGTTCGCCCCAGAGCCGCGTGAACTGCGCGTGCCGGGTGAACGGCACGGACGACTGGTCCAGGGGCGTCTCCGGGAGGTCACCCCACCAGCCGCGCGTCTGCGCGGTGAGACGATTTTTCGTCTCTCGCGCCCGAGTCGCGTCGCCCGCGGCGCGACTGTCGACGGCTCCAGCGCTCGTGCTGGGTTTCGATGGTTTCGTCGTTCGCGTGAGGCTCGCGGCGTTCGCGTTCGGCGCGGCGCCGCCGGGCCTCGCGGCGTTCCCGTCGCCGCCGCCGGCGTCGCCTCCGGGCTCGCCGGCCGCCGCGGCGACGGGCTTGCACCCGAACCGCACGACCATCTTCCGCGGCTTCGGCTTCTCCGCCGGCTCGGCGGGCGCCGCTGCCGCTGGCGCGGCCGCGGGCGCCGCGGGTTGCGCCGGCGGCTTCGTTTTTCGTTTTTCGAAAAACGGTGCGTCCTCCTCCGAGTCCGACGCCGACCCCCAGGCGATGCCGTCTTCCCAGTCCACGTGCTCCGCCGGGACGTGCGAGCGCGGCGGCACGAAGTGCCCGTCGCCCGCCGCCTCCGTCCCGTTCACGTCGTCGTCGATCGCGATCGCGTCGTCGAGAACGACTCGCGCGCGCGTCTCGTCGCGTCCGTCGGAGTCCGCGGAAGAAGCCTCGTCCGCGGAAGACGCCTCGTCGGAGTCCTCCGAGCCCGAGGCGTCCGTCGCGAATGCGTTTCGCGAAGGACGAAACGGCGCATCTTCGCCCTCGCCGCGCGCGTCGTCCTCGTCGCTCTCGTCGTCCTCCACCTCGTCGTCCTCCTCGAAGACGTCGTCGTGCGTGGAGAAGGCGGTCTTGCGCTTCTTGTGCGTCTTCGCGGGCGCCGCCGCGCGCTTCGCCTTGGCGCCGTGGGACAGATCGGTGAATCGCAGGATCCGCCCGCGCTCCTCCCTGGTGCGCGGCTTCGCGACGTGCTTCGCGGTGGCCACCGCGGCGGCGAGCGTCGCCACCGCGGGCACGGCCGCGGTGGACATGGACGGCACCGACACCGCGGGCACGGAGACCATCACCGCGGGCGGCGGAGCGGGGGGCATCGCGACCGCCGCCGCGGTCGCCTTCGTCGCGTCCACCGTGGGCACGACCACGCCCGGCGCTTGGGGCGCCGCGGACGCGCCGGTGACGCCCAGCGTGGGACCCCGCGGCTTCGGGGTCTCCTCGACGGCGTCGTAGTCGTCCTCGTCATCCTCGAACTCGGCGAACATCGCGCCTCGCCCGACTCCCGAACCCCGAGGAAGGCGCCCGACCGATGGGGCCCACCCGCGCGGGCGCGTCTGCCCAACAAGCGCCAGATCCCTAGGATTGACACGATGAACCCGCGAAAAACAACAAACGCACGCCGGATCGCGCTACGTACGCGAAAAAGAAACGACCGAGTCGAGATAGACTACGACCGCCTTCTTCACTCTCACCCGCGCGGTCCCATGCTCGGCCTCACGTCTTCCCCCGCGAGCCTCGTCCATGGCGCGCGAGACCGCGCGCCCGCACGCGCGCTCCGTCGCGCGCGCGTTCGCGCGTCTTCCCGCGCCGCGCGGGGCCCCGCCCCCCCCCGCGCGTTCGCGGAAACGTTCGAGGTTGCGCTGACCCGTCCGATGGGGTTGGTGCTGAACAGCGGCTTCGACGAGACGGGCGCCTACGTCGCGGAGGTTGTCGCGGGCGGGAACGCCGAGGCCGAAGGCACGCTGCGCGTCGGCGACGTGCTTCTGTCCTGCGGGACTGCGGGACTGCGGGACTGCGACTTCGACGTCCCGGGCTCGAAGTTCGACGACATCATGGACGCGCTCGGCGCGCGCCCCGACGCGAGCGCGATGAACCTGCGCGCGCGGCGCTTTGACGCGCAGGAGGGCCCCGACAAAACCAAGCCCGAGGGGTACGTCTGGCTGGAGGCGAACGCGAAGAAGGAGGGCGTCACGGTGTTGCCGAGCGGCTTACAATACAAGGTGCTGCGGCGGGGCACGGGGACGCGCTCGCCCAAGACGGACACGCCGTGCGCGTGTCACTACTCCGGCGCGCTCGTCGACGGCGCCGAGTTTGACTCTTCGTACAAACGCGGGAAACCGTCGACGTTCGCGCCGCGGCAGGTGATCAAGGGCTGGACGGAGGCGATGCAGCTGATGAAGGAAGGGGACAAGTGGGAGCTGTACGTCCCGGCGGAGCTGGGGTACGGGGGGAGAGGCTCGCCCAGCGGGTCCATCAAGCCGGGGGACGCGCTCGTGTTCACCATCGAGATCGTGTCCATTCAGGGATGAAAAGGTGCACCTATTTGTATTTATTACACTTTTTAATGACTAACTACTTATTCGATTATTACGACCCACCAGAGTGTCACAGCAAAAATCCATCGACGTCACTTTCACCCTCGCACACCTCCGAAAGGCTTTCCCGAAAACCCCACGACGTTGCCCATTCGTCGTCGCTCGCCGACGCACAACGTCGACTCTCCCCCGGGTCCGACCCGATCGATGAGCCTCACGGTCGCTGCTCGCCACGGCGCTGCTGCCCTTCCCGTGTTCTCTTCGTGCGCCCGCGCGAACGTCCGCGGCCTCACCTCCAAGTACGCTCGGCACCCGGCGCGTGTCCGCCACGTGCGCTCCGTGACCGTCCAGACCCGCGCGGAGATGGAGTACGACTACGACATCTTCACCATCGGTGCGTGTCTCTTGGAGCGTTTCAGCACGAGCTCGGCGTCGATATCCGCGCGAGCGCCGCGCCGCACGCTAAAAAAAGCCGCCGCGAGACGCGCGCGCGGCGCCGCGACGCCCTCCTCGCGACGATTCGAGACGATCGCGATGATGAGACTCGCTTTTTCTCGGATAAGAAGCGCACGCTGAAAGCGCACTCGAACTCTGCGCTTTTTCGCGTACCCGCCGCGGCGGCGTTCTCCCCGACTCCTCCTGACCCTTTTGATACCCTCTTGATGCCTCCTCGCTTCCTCTCCGTCCTCTGCCACGCAGGCGGCGGCTCCGGCGGCGTGCGCGCGTCCCGCATGTCCTCCGCGGCGGGCGCGAAGGTTGGCCTGGTCGAGCTCCCCTACAACGCCGTGTCGTCCGCGACGCAGGGCGGCTTGGGCGGCACGTGCGTGATCCGCGGGTGCGTCCCGAAGAAGCTTCTGGTGTTCGGCGCGCAGTTCGAGGCGGAGTTCCGGGACGCGCGGGGCTTCGGCTGGGACCACGGCGAGTCGATGCCCTCGTTCTCCTGGGAGAAGCTCATCTCCGCGAAGACGGACGAAATCGAGCGCCTGAATGGCATCTACGGGCGCATCCTGGACAACAACGGCGTGGAGAAGTTTGAGGGCGCCGGTAAAGTCACCGGGCCGCACTCGGTGGAGGTGACCGCCGTGGACGGGTCGAAGACCACGTACACGGCGAAGAACATCCTTCTGGCGCCGGGAGGCCGCGCGTGGTACCCCGCGATTCCCGGCGCGGACTACGGGATCACCTCGGACGAGGCGCTCGCGCTGCAAACGCAGCCGAAGCGCGTGTTGGTGGTGGGCGGGGGGTACATCGCCGTCGAGTTCGCCGGCATCTTCCAGGGGTTCGGGTCGGAGACCACCATCGCGTTCCGCGCGGATTTGCCTTTGCGCGGGTTCGACGAGGAGGTGCGCCAGACGGTGGCGAACAACCTGGAGAGCCGTGGCATGAATGTCATGAAGGGCGTGAACCCCACGAAGATCGTCAAGAACGACGACGGCTCGCTCGTCGTCTCTTTCGACGGCGACGTCGCCGACCTCGTCGTGGACGAGGTGATGTGGGCCACCGGGCGCGTGCCCAACACCGACCGCCCGGACCTCGGTCTGAGCGAGGTGGGCGTGGAGCTGGACTCCAAGGGCGCGGTCGTGGTGGACGACTACTCGCAGACCACCGTCCCTTCTATCTGGGCGGTGGGGGACGTCACGAACCGCATGAACCTCACGCCGGTGGCGCTCATGGAGGGCATGGCGTTCAAGGACACGGTGGTGCTCGGGAAGCCCACCAAGCCGGATTACGAGAACATCGCGTCGGCGGTGTTCTCGCAGCCGCCCGTCGCCACCGTGGGCTTGACCGAGGAGCAGGCCGTCGCCGCCGGTATGACCTGCGACGTGTACACGAGCACGTTCACGCCCATGAAGATCTCGCTCGCGGGGCGCGTGGAGAAGGCGTTCATGAAGCTCATCGTGGACGTCGACACGGACAAGGTGGTCGGGTGCCACATGGTGGGCCCCGACTCGGCGGAGATCATGCAGGGCATCGGCATCGCGCTGAAGTGCGGCGCGACCAAGGCGCAGTTCGACTCCACCGTGGGCATCCACCCCTCCTCCGCGGAGGAGTTCGTCACCATGCGCGACCCCACGCGCCGCGTCGGCGCCAAGGCGCCCGTGGAGGCCAAGATGTGAGAGCCGCGTGAGAGGAGAGAAGACAAAAGCGGGGTCGAGCGGGGGACGAGCGCGAAAAAAAAACTTTCGTTTTCTCCTCCCCAGGAAAACCGTCGCGGGGACGCGTTTTGATAGTCTACAGATTGTCTACAGACGTTTCTTTGATAGTCTACAGACGTTTCGCGCGAGTTCATGCCATCACGCCGCGTCGCCTTTCTCCAGGTCGTACCGCGCCTCGCTGTCCCTGAGCCCATCGTGCCTGAACTTGCCGCTCGCCACCGCCGCCGCGAACGGCCCCCAAGGCGAGACGGAGTCGACGGCGACGTCCTTTTTTTCCTCGCCCCGAAGGCTCGCCCTCGCCCTCTCGACGTCGACGCGCACGCGGAATCGCGCCTCCACGGAACAGCGCGCGCGGTGGAACGGTTGCCTTCCCTTCGTGTCTACCGCGCGCAGTGTCTTCTTCGCGTCGTCGTCGTCGGACCACGTCGCTGCGCCGTGCCACAAGTCGAACGAGTCGAACACCAGCGCCGGCGCCGAAACGAAGACGTGCGCGTCGCTCGGCGTCAGCTCGGGGAACTCGAAAGACGCCGCCTCCGCCTCGGTCGAGACGTCATCGTCGCGAGTGACGCTCTCCTGTTCCTGTTCTTGTTCTTGTTTGTTCCACAGCGGGCGGAATAGGCGGTTGACACCCGGGATCCACGTCTTAATATCCAGCGGGTCTACGCCTCTGACCGCGAACTCCTTCTTCGCCTCTTCGTCGCTCATTTCGAGCGTACGCCGCTCAAACGCCCACTCGCGGCGTCCGCCGTCGCGCGGGAGGCACACCACCAGCGGTGACTGCCACACCTGCAAAGTGGGGTCGATCGCCGAGCGCGCCACCCAGACGTTGATGAAGCGGTACGCGTACTTGCCGCGCTCGGGCATGGCCAGGTCCGTCCAGCCGTCCTTCGGCCGCTGCGGCGTCTTAGGGTTGGTCCACGAGTCGGGGTCGCGGTGCAGGCGCGTCGCGAAATGGATCTTCGAGCTCACGACGTGCCCCTCAGGCCGACGAATCACCCAGTCGATGTTCTGGTCCGTCCCGTGATTCCTCGCGCCATCAGAGGCGTTCTCGGCGGAAGCGTCGTCGTCGTTCGCCAGCCAGCCCGTGCCGGGCAGGATCTCGACGGCGTCCGCGGGCCAGCGCGCGTCCGCGCAGATGGTGGCTCGAATCAACTCGGCGCCGGCATCGAAGAGCTCGGGCCAGGCGCTCGCCGACCCGCTTCCCATCGGCTCGCATTTCTGCCACCGCTTCTGCATCGCATCCTTCAGAGCCACCAGGTTCGGGTCGTCAGCCTCGGGCAAGGCGATGAAGCTCGTCGCGTCGGCGGCTCGAATCGCGTCGCGCGCGGCATCGTTGACCAAGACGGCCCGATCGCTCGGGCTGCCGAAATACGGCACCTCAGCGCGGCGCGCGCCGCACCGCGGGGAGGGCGCATCGTTGGGCCCGAGGATGCTTCCATGTCGCGTTTCGGATTCTCGGTCCGAGGATTCTCGGTTTCTCGCGGCATCTTCCCGCGGGGGTGTCGCCACCGCGCGCGGCGCGACGGTTCGACGCGCGGCGATTTTCGGGATTTTCGCGCCCGATCCGACTCGGATGCCGCGGGAAAAAAACGACGCCGATCCCGAGCCCGTTCGAAGCTGGGCGCGGGTGGCCGAGGCCTGCGCGGCCGCGAGCGACATCGCGACGGAGACACGCGAACGGAAAGGGCGTCTGCGTGTCGATGCCGTCGGTGAACGCGCGAGGCAGAGTGTGCGGCGAAGAGTCTCGCGGAACGCCACGGGCGCGTTCGAGGGACGTTCCAGTTCACGGAGCGTTTTCCCGAGGTCGGTCGAGGGTCGACCGCCCTCGCGGGTCTGACTGGTGGAGGCCGATTCGGTCCCAGATTTTCAACGGACGCGCTCCGTGTCTTTTCGCGCCGTGACGTTTTTTATTCCTTTTTTAATTTAATCGCGTCACTCACGATGCGCGCCGCCGCGCTCCGCACCCCCGCCCTCCGCGCGTGCTTCGCGTCCGTGCGCGCCGGCAAGTCTCGTTCGATCCGCACGTCCCGCACGATGGCGCACGCGCGCAAGCCCGGCGTGTGCTCGGACGACGAGTTCGACGCCTTCCTCGCGGCGAACACGCGGGAGGCCATCGTGGTTGTGGACGCGAGGAACCCCGACTTCGGCGTCGAGGCGGACGACGAGCAGTTCGGAGGGCCGGACGGGAGCGCCCCGATCGCGGATTGCGGCACGACCAAGCGCCCGAACGCGGTGAACGCGGCGTTCGACCGCGTCGCCAAGGCGCTGCCGATCGAGCTCGTGGAGGCCAAGACCAAGGGCGACTTGGCGACCCCCATCGTGACGCACTGCGGCGGCGGCGGCCGCGGCCAGAAAGCCAAGGAGTTCCTGGAGGCAAACGGGTACACCAACGTGGTGAACGGCGGCGGGCCCGCGGTGAAGGAGCTCTGGGACAAGTTCGGGTCCCTGTGAGTGCGAGAGTACTTTCGAAAGTAGCTACAATATCTACGTATAGGAGGGTGACGGTTGAAAAAAAACGGCCCGCGCCGAGACTCTCGGCGCGTTCGGCGACGACTTCGGAAGGTTTAAAGACTAAGGTGCCTATTGATATCTCGCTCGTCCACGGTCCGACGCATCGTCACTCCCCGCGATAGACGGCACGCACCTACGTGCGTGTATCTCTAGGCGTCCGTTCCTGGCTCGCGGCGCGGCTTTTTCCGCGCGAAGCGCCCCGCCACAAGATCCCGCGCGCTCGGCGCCGCGGGCTCGTCGGCGGCGTATTTTTCCTTCCCGAAAGGCGCGCGGAGCAAGAACCCCGCCGAGCCGAACGCGCTTTCGGAGGCGCTTCCGTCGCCCTCGCCTCCCCAGCGAAACGAGAAGGCATCGGGCCCGGGCGGGCCGGGCGGGCCCGTCGGGCCGCGCGGCGCGCGCGGCAGCGGGGGCGGCGGCGGGGACGGCGCGGGGGGTCTCGGCGGGGAGGGAGGCATCGGCGCGCGCGGCGGCGCCGGCGGCGCCTGCGGCGCCGGCGGCGACGGCGGCGATGACACCGGGACGCACTGGTTCGTCCCCGTTCCGTCCCCGTCGTCCCCGTCGTCCCTGGTTCCCCCTTCGGAAGGCAGCGCGGCGTACATCACGAACCCGCACGCTCGCGGCGTCGCCGCGAGCGCGTCGCGCAGGCGGGCGGCTTCGTCTCCCGCGGGGAAAAACGTCTCCGAGCAGAAACACAGCGCGCCGTTCAGCAGGCCCAGGAGCTCGCAGCACGCGTCCGCGTCGATCCGACTCGATCGGCTCGTCTGGCTCGACGCTCGACGCGCACCCGACAACGACGCCAACGACGCTTCCTGAGCCAACGACGCATCGCACCGGTTCTCCCGGAGCGCATCCAGCGACTCGGAGAGGCACACGCGCCGGACGACGCGCGCGTCGCTCAGCTCCGGCGAATTCGACGATGAGTCGAATTCGCCCGAGAGACGGGCGGTCGCCGGAGGCGGGCCCGGCGGGCGCGACGGCGCCGGCGGCGCCGCGGGGTACGGCGGGAACGGAGGCCAGGTCATGGGGCGACTTATGGACGAGCTCTCGATTTCCGAGCTCTCGATTTCCGAGTTCTCGATCGAGCTCGAAGGGACGAAGGCATCGACGATATCGCCCGACGCCGTTCGCGGAAACGGCGCGCACGCGTTTCCCCCGCGCACGGCGACGCCGCACGTTTCCGGCGCTGACGCGAAGGCGAACATACCGCGAAAATTCGCCGGGAACGCGCGCATCGCGACGAGCGCGTTCGGCTCGCAGAAACACGGACCTTCCTCTCGAGCGTCGAGCCGCGTGAGTCGATCGCAGCAAGCGTCCGCGAGTCG